>Ga0315280_10000112_pt1 | contig 151002 bp, 132 predicted proteins | sample YL17G06_40_MG_FD_203697 | JGI IMG/M metagenome (GOLD analysis project Ga0315280, IMG submission 203697) | Sediment microbial communities from Yellowstone Lake, YNP, Wyoming, USA - YL17G06_40 | ecosystem: Environmental > Aquatic > Freshwater > Lake > Sediment | place: USA: Wyoming | collected... | reverse complement strand
ATGAGCAAGCAATGCTTGTTCCCACCACAACCTGTGATGATGGGATTGTCTATGATGGTATTCTGGTGACGTACTGACAAAATCGCTGAACAGTTAACCCTGACATTTTCCCTTGACAACGACAATCAGCGTAATCATACCGTCGAACACCGCCCACTGCTTCTGCACCTCCGGGTTGGGGTCAGGGAACTTGTAGCCCAGGGTCGAGGCTGCGAAACGCGCCAGGTCTATGGCCTCGACAGGTATCTTCTTCTTGTCAGCGGTGACACGAAATTGGAACTCGCAGCAGGGGCAGAGCGCCAGCACCTTGTCTGCGCCGGCCTGGAGCGCTTCGTCGAGCCGGGTCTTGCCTACCTCGGCAGCCACAGGCGGGTCTTTGATGAGGGTAAGCACGCTGCCGCAGCAATGCGCATTCTCGCGGTTGTGGTCCATCTCCACGAGCTTCACATTGGGTATAGCTTTGATGACATCGCGCGGGGCTTCATACACGCCGGACACACGTCCGATGTGGCATGAATCATGCCAGGTAACCGTGGTTAGTGGAAGCCCGTTTGCAGGAAACTTGAACTGGCCAGACTTTATCTTCTCCGCTATAACCTCGCTGTAATGCTTCGTCTGGATATTGTACTCAATGCCCAGCTTTTTGGCCCACACCGGATAAGTCTGCCGCCACATCATATGGCAGGCAGGACACGATGTGATAACAGTATCAGCGCCGGCAGCCTTGGCTGCCGCAATGTTCTTCTTCATGGTCTCGGCGAAGACATCCCACTTGCCGCACATCAGCATGGGTATGCCGCAGCAGTTCTCCTTCTCACCAAGGTAGGTGAAGTCCACTCCAGCGGCATCCAACAAGCGTACGGTGGCCATGCCTATGTCATGCTCCACATAGCTGGCGGTGCAGCCTGCGAAATAGACGGTCTTGGCTTTATGGGCAGGCCCATGCTTCTCCTTGAGGTCCTGGGGAAACCAGGCAGTGCGGTCCTTGCGATAGCCAGCCCAGATATCGCCTTGGCTCCTGGTTGCTGCCGCCATCATCTCAAAAGGCGGTATGGTCATCATCTTCTTTTCATCTATAAGCTGGCCCCGCAGCTTCATCCACGATGGCTCGATGGGCAGGGACGCCGAGCAGCGCAGATTGCACAGCTCGCAGGTAGTGCAGGCCAAGATAGTGTGAGCCATGAACTGGTCCCACTTCTCGCGGCCCTCCATATACTCCCGCAGCCAGTACCACTTGCCGCGCGGAGACTGGCTCTCCCAGCCCCTGCCATAGAACTGGTCGCACTCCTCCACACAGTAGCCGCACTGGGAACAGCCGTAAGCGTACCAGGCGACATCGGCAGGGATGCCACGCACGGGCTTATCCGGCAATTCGCCGATCTGGGGGATAACGCGGTTGCCGAAGGGCCGGATAAGGGGCTCGAAGGTACGGGCAAAGCCCATGAATGCGCCCAACAGGCCGTTGCCGATGACCTTGCCCGGGTTGAGGATGCCCCTGGGATCTATCTGCGCCTTATAAGCCTTCAACCTGCCCAGACGCTCCTTGCCCAGAATCTCAGGAGCTTTTCTGGAAAAATACAGCCCAGTAGCATAGGCGCGTCCGCCGTGTTTTTCAGCGATCTTGATGATGGTCAGGGCCAGGCTGAACACGAAGTTATAGTTGAACTTGCGCTGGTCGCTGGGTATGAAGCCGAGTATCACAACCTCGGGCTTGCCACCTGCGCCCTCCCGGATAATAACGCCTTCCTTGACTACAGGCTGGTGCACCTTGTGCTCTATCTCGGTCATCACGTCGCCCAATGACGAGAGCGGGATCACCACCTCGGCGGGCACCAGGCTGGGCCCAAGGCGCTTGACCACCATGATCTTGAAACGTTCCTTCCACTCGTGCCAGGCGATGCGGTCGCTGAGTATCTCCGCCTGGCAGAGCTTCAGCATTTGAGGCAACCTGCCCATAACAACATCGTGGTCTTTCTTACGAAAGGCTAAGGTGAGTATATACGCTGCAGGCAGAAGCACCCGCTCCTCTGCAGGATGGCCGTAGTGCTCCCTCAGCGGAGCCCTGTTTTTCAGTTCAGCCATGCGCGGGTTGATGAATATCAGAGACCAGATGGGCAGTTTTTCGTCAATCAGAGCCTGCACGAATCTCTGCATGTCGTGAGGGTCGGGGCAGCCGATGGCGATAATCTCCAACTCATCCCGAGGCATAACGCTGACAGTGACCTCACTGATGAAGCCGGTGATGCCCTCAGCCTCAGATATTAAGTCAAGCTCTTTACCGCTGAACTCCCTGACCTCGCCGCTGGGCAGCACCACGCGGGCGCTCACCACATTGTCGCGGAACCAGCCAGCCTCATAGGAGCCGATGCCTGCGCCGCCCTGGGCCAGCCAGCCTCCAACTGTGGACGAGGGATAGCTTGAGGGATATAGCCTCAAGGTCAAGCCCTGCTTCGCTAATTCGCGGTCGAGCTTTTCCCAGATCACGCCGGCCTGCGCAGTGACAGTCAGAGCCCTGGGGTCAATCTTGACGACTTTGTTCATGTGGTAGAAGTCCACCACCACGCCGTTTTTCACGGGCAAAACGCCGCCATAGCCAGAGGAAGCCTTGCCGCGCGGAGTGAGAGGCAGTTTGTTCTGCGCTGCCCAGCGCACCAGTTCCGCCAGCTCCTGCTCTGTCTGGGGCTGCACTACAACATCAGGGATAGTGTTGCCGATGAGCGGTTTGATTAAGCCGGGCACGGCTGCTATATCGTGTCCGTAGAGCCTGCGCTCAGTTTTACTAAAGTTTACACGGCTGCCGAATTTGGTTTCAAGATATGCCTGCTGCTTGCTGTTTAGCCTACCCATAGTTCCCCCCCCCCACTCGCCTAAGTTCGCTTGCCACGACGGCCAAGCGATTTGACCAGGACCTGATTCTGGGATAACTGGTCTGCAAGAACCTCTCTCACCAGGTCGCAGGCCTCGCCGATCTTGGGATTAGCCAGTCTATAGTAAATGGTAGTCCCCTCCCGGCGCGTGGTCACGATGCCCCGCTCTCGAAGGATAGCCAAATGCTGCGAGACATTGGACTGAGGTAAGTCCAGGCTGGAGACTATTTGGCCTACAGACGCCTCGCCATCGCGTAGCTCATGGATAATCATCAGACGCTTGGCGTCAGCCAGGGTCTTGCAGATGCTGGCCTGGTGTTTAAAAAGCTGTTGCTGTGATTCTTCTATCATAGACCCAACCTTTATATTATAATATTCACATACACTAATATTGTAGAGGATATTGAACAGGATGTCAAGAGTTGTAAACCGTCGGCAAAAATGGGACGATTTGAGCTAGTAGAACAGCTTGTCCTATCTTCAGGGCCTGCCGATGCTAGTGAAGTATCCTCACTACGCGTTACATTGTTGTCAATGAAGTACTGCTCTGCAATCGCTATTTGACATCGCACATATCATGTGATAACCTCGAAATTGAGTGTGGGCAAATGTAACTCTTAGACACATTATGTATCAAAGGGTTCATTCTGCTGCAGAAATCGACCTCAGCTCTATTTTCAAGATACGCAGAATAAAGAGGGTAGGATGGCTTTATCTCGACTAAAAGAACTCGAAGCAGAGATGCAGAAGTGCTTCAGGTGCTCTTTATGTAAAATGGTGCCGCTACCAACAGTGCTGAATCCTAAGTACTCAGATGGCTGTCCATCCAGCCGCCAATTCCATTTCCACGGATACTCCGGGTCTGGTAAGAACATCATGGCTCTCTCCCTAGTTAACGGTCGCATCAAAGTCGATCAAACTCTGGCGGATATCACCTTCGCCTGCACCGCATGCGGACTCTGCGACGTCTCCTGCAAATTCATTATGGAGGCGGAGCGCCACTCAGTGAACATGGCGCTCAGAGAGCACATTGTGGACGAAGGATTTGCCCTGCCTGCATATCAGTCGATAATTAAAAATCTGGAAGAGTACGGACATCCGGAAGGGAAGGTAGAGAATCCAGCTTCAAGTTGGGCCAAAGAACTGGGAGTGAAGATACTGCCAGACGAAACGGCGCCGGTACTATTATTTACAGGCTGTCTGCAGTGCAGTGACCCCGGAGCCGCTGATGTCGCCCGAAAGTTCGCACTCCTTCTAAAGCACGCAGGCGTGGATTTCGGTATTATGCGGAACGAAATATGCTGCGGTATGCCGGCGTATTGGACGGGACACCGGGACACTTTTATAAAAACGGCAAACCGTCTCGTAAATCAACTTGACGATATGAAAATCCAGACAATCGTTACTTTGTCCGGTTCATGCCTGGGAGCTTTACGTTCAAAGTATCCTGAGTATGCAAAGGCCCCCCAAGCCCAGGTATTTCACGCAACCGAGTTCCTGGCGCAATTGATAAAAAGCGGCCGTTTGCGCCTGCCCAGACCAGTGGGGCGGAAAGTGACATATCACGATCCTTGCTACCTTGGCCGCCAGAGTGAACCGCCTCTCACATGGCAAGGAGAGTACAAGGTAACCCACGGGTGCATGACTTACACAGACCCGCCGAAGGAGATCAACCGCGGTGTGAATGGAGTCTACGAACCGCCCCGCCAGATACTCCGTGCTATAAAAGGTCTCGATTTTGTGGAGATGTATCGGATTCGTGAATACTCGTATTGCTGCGGTGGAGGTGGCGGAGTCCCCCTGGCATATCCAGACTTAGCACGCTCGGCCGCCATCCATCGGCTGGAAGAAGCGAAAGACGTAGGAGCTGAATATTTGGTTACCGCATGCCATCACTGCAGAGCGAATCTGTCTAAATCCCAGCAGTCTTTGGAAAAACCGCTGCTTCCGGTCATTGATATCATTGACCTGGTATACGAGGCTGCGGATATCAATTGAGGTGAATTTTGATCTCAGGCTCTAAACTTGGTGAAAGTATTCGCTCTGTTCTGCGTGAGGGTACCATCAGTAGCGATGCCAGGGATATCGCCGCTTTTCAAATATCTAATCCTCTTATAGACTCGGCCGCAAAGCCCTCCTATATAGTGCGCCCTGCAAAAGTGGAGGAGCTACAAGGACTGTTGAGGCTCGCTAATGAATCTGGCGTTAATCTGACTGTGGTCTCCTCTACAGGCAATCACGGCAAGGGCGGGTTCGCGGCAACGAAGGAAAATATCCTGATAGACCTATCTCCCTGGAAGCGGATTCCCTGGATCGACAGGCGCAACAGGGTCTGCCTGATCGAACCCGGCGTTACCTACGGAGAGCTACTGCGGGCTCTTGAGCTACAGGGAATGACCGTCCCCATGCCTTTGTCACCCCGCGGCGGCAAGAGCGTAATTGCAGCGATGATGGATCGAGAACCGACTTCGTGGCCCAATAGACAGTGGGACATAAATGATCCGGTAGCGAGTACAGAGTTCATTTTCGGAAACGGAGAGCTATTTCGCACCGGCGCTGCAGGAGGCCCCGGAACCCTTGAGCAGCAGCGCGCAGTAGGCGGGGCACAGAAATCCCCGTTGGGGCCATCTCAGACAGATTTTCACCGTGTTATCCAGGGTTCCCAGGGTACTATGGGCATCGTCACTTGGATTACAATGCGCGCAGAGCTGAGACCGACCATCGAACAACCCTTTCTTCTCGGTGCCGATTCACTTTTGGAATTGATTCCATTTATCTATGAGGTTCAACGGCAGTGGTTGGGGGAGCATTCCTTCGTTCTCAATCGCACTGCGGCAGCTATGCTTATGAGTGCGCAGGGCGATGGTGACTTCGAAGCTATACGCAGCTCGCTGCCTCGATATGTCTGTCTGCAAAATATAGCCGGCTTCGAAAGGATGCCCCGGAAACGTCTCGAATATCAGCGCAAGGACATCGAATCTATCGCCAACAAGAACAAGCTGAGCATGACCACGTCTCAGGGTAAAATCGCAGCAAAGGCCCTGCTAGACATAGCAACACGTCCATGTGGGGAAATAGACTGGCGTTACCGTTTGAAGGGACACTGTCTTTCCCTGTTCTTCCTGACAACCCTTGATAGGGCGCCCAAACTTGTCGATACCTTCACGGATCTTGCTGGAAAACATGCTATAGAAAAAGAGTCTGTCGGACTATATATTCAACCTGTTGTTCAAAACCACGCCTGCCATGTGGAGTTAATGTGCCCGTTCAATCCTGAAGTAAAGAGCGAAGTTGAGCTTATGCGCAAGCTGGAAAAGGAATCCGTCGTTAAACTAGCAGGGGCCGGAGCCTTTTTCAGCAGGCCTTATGGAACGGCTGGCGAAGTAGTATTCCAGCAAAACCCCCTGAACTACGAGGTGTTGAGAAAAGTGAAGGGGATATTTGATCCCAACAGGGTATTGAACAACGGCAAATGGGGGCTTTGATATGATTTACTCACAGAAGTGGGAGCGACAAAGAAGGGCATGATTACCGAAAAAGAGACTAAAGCACTTCAGGATATAGTCGGCCGAGAGTGGGTCTCCACTGCTCCCTGTATGATGGACACCTATTCCCTGTACATGAATCCAGAGACCGTGGTAACAGATGGCTCGACATGGCTCCCCCGTCCCGTCGCCGTTGTGCTGCCCGAGACCACACAACAGATTCAGGAAATCATGCGCTTCTGCAATAAAACTGACTTAATGGTCAAGCCGCTGTCAACTGGATTTCACGCTGTGTGCGCTGCCTCAAGGGATCGCGTGATAATCCTCGATCTCAAGCGTATGAACAAAATCATCGATATTGATGCTAAGAACCAGGTCGCCATCATCGAGCCCTATGTACGCGCCATTGATCTGCAGACAGAGCTTTTTAAGCAAGGACTAACTGTTCACATCATCTCCTCAGGTTCCAATCATTCTATCCTGGCGTCCACCACAGCCGCATGGGGCTACGGAGAAAGCGGACCATCGACCAGCTACAGCGGTCGTAATCTGCTGGGCGTAGAATGGGTATTACCTACCGGCGAAGTGCTGACCCTGGGCAGCGGCGGCGTAGGCGCAGGCTGGTTTACGGCCGACGGCCCTGGGCCTTCGCTGCGAGGCATCATGCGTGGTTTTCAAGGAACCTTCGGAGGACTCGGAGTTTTCACCAAATGTGCAGTGAAGCTGTACAAGTGGAACGGACCAGCGCATTGGGAAGTCCATGGAAAATCACCGGTCTATGTTCTCGATAAACTGCCGGAAAGAATGGCGATGAATGTGCACGCGTTCCCATCAGGCAAAGCTATGAGGGACGCTGGCTACAAACTTGGTGAGGCTGAGATTGAATTCGCCTGTTTCCGCACCCCCATGTTCTTCACAGCTCTGGGCATGACCGAGAATAATGAACAGCTCAAGGTTGCGTTGGAGAGCGGTGTCTTTCATAAAGCAATGCACCATGTGCTGGTCAACACGGTTATCGGTTACTCGGATGGCGAATTCAAGTGGAAAATGGCAGCGATGAAACAGATAATGAAGGAGACGGGCGGCGTAAAGATACCTATGTACCTAAAAATAACCCCGGGAGTGTTGCGCATTGCGGGCCCTCTACTGAAATATGTGAAAGACCCACTCGCAATTATGCGCCGTTTCCCCTTTTTACAGGATATTATCCACAGTATCCCCATCGGGAAACAGCAAAAACTGGTGCAGGACTCCAGGTTGTTCTGGCTGCTGGTGCGGAATGCTGTCAACACACAGGCAACCTTCCGCCCCTCTCAGGGGATGTCCACAATGTTAGGTTCGTTCGACACCTGGGACATGGGAGTCGCTCAAGCAGAATGGATTGCTCAAGCGAAAAAGAAGTACATAGAAAAGGGAATCTTTCTCGACGACGGCGGTGATCTGGGCTGTGGTGGCACATTTGAAAATGCTCATCTCGGTTATCTGGAAGGTATCTACCTGTACGCCTCCGGAGATCCCCAAGCGGTAAAAGCTTCTGCAGAGATAATAGAAGATGGCTGCAATGCGGCGATCGAGCAAGCGATGGGCATCCCCATTGCTGCTTTCGGTTGTGCGATGAATAAGCGATTCGGCCCGGCATGTCGAAACTATCCAAAATATATGAGCAAGATAAAGAAGGCATTAGACCCCAATACCGCCTCAGACCCCTTCTTTTACGCTGAACCCGAGGACGGTCAAAAGTCGTGATAGAGTTCATGGCATCCGATTAAAAGGAGAGAAAAGCCATGGTTGACAAGGGAAGGCCTCTAGTCAAAGAAGGATGGACAGGTCCCGGCAGACGTGATGCTGCGATAACACCGCTTAAACCTGAAGAGGACGGCCTTCATATCGACATGCGCAAGAAGGGCATGTACGAGTGGTGGTACTTCGACGCACATATGGAAACCGGTCACACGGTCGTTGTTTTTTTCTACGCAGCAAACCCCAACCCCGGGGCGGCAGGCAAAACAGGTGTTGAAATCGTCCTGCTCAGACCGGATGGCAGCAAGACCCAGAAATTCGTGCCTTACGACAAATCAGCCTTCACCGCTTCCCGTGATAGGGCTGATATCAAGGTTGGCGAGAACTATCTGAGGGTTAAACAATCGCCCGGAGAGCTACCTGTCTATGAGGTCTACGTGAAGGAAAAAGACCTTAGTTGCCATCTCACATATAGAGCCGAGGTGAATGGTTGGAAACCGGGAACAGGCGTTTCTCACTTTGGCAACATGGGTTACTTTGCCTGGGTAGTCCCCTTCGCCAGGGCTTCCGTAGAAGGAACAGTGACGGACGGGAGCCACCCGATGCAGGTCAGGGGCATTGGGTACCATGACCACAACTGGCTGGATTTTCAGTTCCCGAGGATAATCGACTACTGGATGTGGGGACGAATATATTCGCCGCACTATACTGTGTCCTACGCTTTTATCCAGTGCAATAAGAAGATGAATAATCATGCGGTCAAGGTCTTGATGCTGGCGGCTGGAAAAGATGTAATACTCAGCTCAGGAGAGTTTGACTTCGTCAAGGAGAATTTTGAATACAATCCGAAGGCCGGGCACAGCTATCCCAAGAAGGTGGTTATCAGGGTTCCCCATGAACTTGAGGTAACCCTCAGTGTTAAAAATGTCCTGGAGAGCCAGGATACGCTGGAGAACTTCAGTTTGCCCCTCAGGCTCGCCGCAAAGTATTTATTACGATTGAGGCCGGGTTATTTCAGGCTCGCATCCAATTTCGAGATAAGTGTGACCCGCCAGGGAAGAACAGACAAGGAAACAGGAGTAACACTGCACGAGATAGTCCTGTTTCGCTCCGCAGAATAGATGCTACTTGTCTTAGGGCGGATTCGGCAGTGGCAAAGAGTTCAGCGTCAGGTAATTTGAAGCGAAACTCCAACCATGCTAAACTAATGAACATCTTCCTTGGGAGAGCAAAATGAAAAAGGTGAGACTTTTATTCCCATTGGCATTGTTGCCTATTGTTGTGATTGCTTCGGCCTGTGGTTCTCATGCAGCCAAGAATATGCAGTGGGCCAACCCGCCAGCCATGTCAATAGATCCGAATAAAGAATACACTGCAACTATCAAGACCAATCTTGGGGACATCGTAATACAACTATTTGCCAAAGAGGACCCTATAACGGTAAACAATTTTGTTTTTCTGGCTCAGCAGGGTTTCTACAATGGAGTAAAGTTCCACAGGGTGATGAAGGACTTTGTCATCCAGAGCGGAGACCCAACGGGCACCGGATTTGGATCACCGGGATATCAGTTTGCAGATGAGAACGTCACCCGAGATTATGTTGCTGGCACCCTGGCTATGGCCAACGGTGGCCCAGATACCAATGGCAGTCAGTTCTTCATCACCCTGGTTGACCTTAGCGGACGGTTACCGAAGGACTACACTATATTTGGGCTGGTGACCAGCGGTTTTGACGTTGTACAGGAGATAGGCAACACTCCAGTTACAACTAATCCTCGTGGGGAGGTCTCTCTGCCCACAGAGGACGTCCATATCAACACTGTCTCTATTAAGGGTAGATAGCCTGGGCCTCACTATCTGAGAGCGATTTAGGCGGCTTTTTGTTTCGCCGAGTGCTATAGCTAGCATCTGGTGCGTGGACTAAGCACTTGGGTTCATAACCTGACCAACGAATAGAATAGCCCCTGTTTGAATATCGCGTATAAGGAAGATAAAAGGACGGTCAACAGTCACCTGCACCGGTTGTTCAGGTATCGCTGTTAGTCCCACAACCACCGCAGTGGCTGCTGCGGCCTCTGTGCCCGCCTCATCTACCGAAACGAACGCCTTGTGCAGAATGTCGGTGATGGTGAGTTCACGATTTCCCGTCATTCCCGAGAAATCTGCTTCGTCCGAGAATGCTACTGGCATGCCCATGGCTGCAAGTGTATCAGCCAGACTGAACTCAGATTCGAATTGGAATTTAGGCATAGTCAAATCGACTTCCTGGGATTTCAAATCAGATACGATCTGGTCTACAAGGGAAGCGTTTAGCGAATTTTGGAAGGTTTCAAACTTTCCACTGTCGGGAAGCAAGATGATCATCGACAGTTGATCACCATCGTAAGGTAGTTCTACCGCTTGATACCCGTCACCAGTTGCGTAGCCGAAAGAGTGAGTCTGCCTCATCATCGGTACAGTGACATCGCCGCCATCTAGAAGATGGAACGTCCCATTACTCGTCAGTTCTTTGTCAAAGGGGCTCAGCCATGCTGCGTTGAAATATATAGCGTTGGTTAGCACAAGCCGAGTAAGGGCATCAATCACACCTTGAGGAATCAGGTCTGTTATCTTGCCTTCCGTCTGGTCACTCACCCAGTTGTTAATAGTAATGCGCGACTGGTCTGGCTCTCTCACGAAATCAAGGAGCCTAAGCCCGGCACCATAGTTTTCAGCTAGAACATCCAGGAATTCGGGGAGGAATTTATAATCCTTCTGTCCCCAGATTGCGTTGACAATATGAAGCCGGAAGCCCTTGTCGTCTTTTCCTTTGGCGCCTTCGCCGCGGCTGGCCAGCGCCAGGTCCAGCGAGTTGAAAGCGGGGTGCAGGCGATCCTGTTGCAGCGCAAAGTGCAGTGTGTCTGCCATCTGTTGCTCAGTCTCGCCGCGGGCACCTGCATATGTCATCGCCAGCGCTAGAGAGATACTGTAGGGTGAGTAGAATAGATTTCCGCCCTGGTGGATTAGAGCCTGATACAGATCGAAGGCGAATTCGCTGTTATTATCAACCAGCGTGGCTAAATCGGAGGCGCCGACATTGGGAGAAGTATCGCGCTGCTTCTCCGATAAGGCCACACCGGTGCCCGGTATCTCGGTGCAACCGACAACGCTCAAAAGGACTACCAAAACCAGCATGGGCAATAGTATCTTCTTCATGACAAACTCCCAATTATATTAAGGCACTGAAACTTTGTCCGGTACCTCCTGTATTATATTAGACGAATTTGGGGCTTATATTGTTCCACGCAGGAGGAACTTAGTAGATCCCAGCCTCCCCACGTAGAAATCCATTTCAGGTCAATCCGCTTCCGATCTTCCATTCAGACCGATTCTCTTAAGACAGGTAAATTAGCTACGAAGCCGATTATATTACCCCTTCCAGTTGTAGTTTGCCTATCGTTTCCTGGTCATAGCCCAGCAGTTCAGAATAGACTTCAGCATTGTGCTGGCCAAGGAAGGGGGCTGGCTGCGTGGGGTCACCCGGGGTCTCACTCATTTTGAAAACCGAGCCTGGGACTCTAACTTTGCCACTTATTGTCTGCTCAACATACACATTCATATTCCGGGCGGCTAGCTGGGGGTCATTAGCCACTTGACTGAAGGCAGGAATCGGAGCACACGGCAGGTCTTCAGCCTGGAGCTGCTTTATAATTACATCCACTGTTTTTTCTCGGGTCCATTCCGTAACAATAGAATCCATTAGCTCCGCATGTTTAATTCGAGTTAGCTGGGTGCCGTATTCCGGGACGTTTTTCAAGTCTTCTCTCCCCATTATTCTCAAGAAACGCTCCCACTGGCCTACGGTGACAATTGCTATAACAATATACCCATCCTTCGCCGGATATATGTTGAACGGCGTGACCTCGATCTGGCTATTGCCCAGCTTCGGGGGTTCCTGGCCTGTCGTCACGTAATGACCCAAGAATTGAATGGCAGTTATTGCCCAGATACAATCCTGCATCGAAATATCTATGAACTGGCCTTTGTTTGTCTTAGACTTGTATTGCAGGGCAGCAAGTACAGCGATAACGGGGAACAACCCTCCTAAGAAGTCAGCTATCCCCACACCGACCTTAGCAGGGGGAGAACCTGGTTGCCCATTAACGCTAATCATGCCTCCCATAGCCTGGATAATAGTGTCGTAGGCTACACGGGTGCGATATGGTCCCGTGTGCCCGAATCCCGATATTGAGACATACACAAGGCCAGGATTGTCTTTCTTCAGTTGCCCATAGCCAAGACCAAAACTCTCCATCACCCCGGGCGTAAAATTTTCGACCAAAACGTCGCACTTACTAATCAGTTGCTTGCATATTCTTCGTCCTTCTTCTGAATTAAGGTTCAACGTAAGACCGCGCTTGCCTCGATTTAAAATCACAAAGGGATAGCTCTCCAAACCCTCTGTTTGGGGAGAAAGATTTCTCAGACCGTCGCCTCCTTGGGGTATCTCTAGTTTTATTACATCTGCCCCCAACTCCGCCAATATTCGGGTACATAAAGGGCCGGCATAATTCCGGCTAAAATCCAAGACCCTAATGCCTTCCAAAGCTTTCGCCATTATTGCCTCCTCATAAACTAACCACTAGCCAATGTACATCTGTTTTTTGTTAGTAGTGTCGTCAAGTGAGTCTAACTATTCATCTCGTGACTTGCGCTTTCTAATCTCTTCTGAGGCTCCCTTGAAATCATCCCAAGCCTTCCCCATCTTAGCAATCCATTCTCGGTAGTAGCTGTATATCTCATCGAGAGGTAAGTCCTCATAAGGGCCATGATATTGTATGTGCTTCATGTGTAGCTGGCCATTCTTTGTGTACTCAGAATCTTTAGCATCCTTAACACCATCGAACTCCACTGGGATGAAGCCTTTCTTTCGACAAGTGGCCACGTCGTAGGCGGGACTGGCGTGAACCCATCTGCCGTCTATGTACAACTCCGCAAAACCGTGAAAGGGCATTGTGTTCACACCGCCTATCATCTGTTTGAAGCTGTCAGATAACTGATGGTCCTCGACATCAACAAATCCAAGACGGGCAGGGATTCCCACGGCTCGTGCCAAGGCGACAAGCAGAATCGCCTTGTTTTGACACATGCCATGGCCTGCTTCGAGTGTTGAACTCGCTCTGTAGCGGTTGCGGTCATACAGCGGCGTGTAAGCGTTGTGCTTAATATTATCCCTCACAAAATAGAAAAGGGCTATTGCTTTCTCCTTGTCTGTCTTTAGCCCTTTGGTTATTTCTATTGCTTTTTCTTTGATGGAATCTGTATCACAGTCAATAATTTCAGTGCATTTCAAGAAATTTTCCGTCTCAGGCACAGTATATTCCTCCAAGCGGTCAAAAATCAGTCCTTGCTCTTATCTTCAGAATCATCGGGGAGCTAGGCTAAGTGGCCTTGTCACTAAATGTCTGCTTGACTGTATACCTTGTTTCGGCAACCAAAACAACTGTGCTCCGACCAGGAGCTACTTCCCTAAGCATATGCAGTACTGCTAACCGAGGTCATTCCAAAGTCCATTCAAATGGTTCCCCATGCGAAGTGCTGCACTGCTCTACTTTGATGTCTTAGCCCAGCTTCGCCCTTGCCTGTATGTCCTCCACCACTACCCTGGCGCTTTCAGCAGCCCCGCTACCACCAACCCACCCCTCCGGAATCACGCCATCGCCCACGTTGTACAGATTTTCTACCGATGTCTTCGTACCGAGACAATCTCCCGGCCAGGTGCGATAAAACGGCCAATCTCCATAGAAATTTCGAGATATCAATATTCTCCCACCGCAGCGCTCGAAATCGGGGAAAGTCTCCTTCAAGTCCTGAAGAAATATCTCATATTCCTTCTTGGGTGAGTATAATATGGTAGATTCGGGCACAGAGGCAGTGCGCAATACATATTTGCCGTCGGCAGTACGCTCAGACACGAAACACTCGAGTCTCTGAGTATCGGCGGTGAAGAGCACATTGGGGGCTTCAAGCAGCGGCTTATCACTCACTATCATGTAATCAATTCCTGCCGCTGCCCTAACCTTTTCTCTTGCTTCCTTCAGATATGCCCGATCAAAATTATCCTCTCCCCCCAACTCGATAGTCTTCTTGGGCCCGGCATTGCTGATTACTACCTTGGCTTCGATCTCCAGTCGTTCCCCTTCTCTCTCGGCAACAACGCCTCTGGCTGCGCTATCCTCAATGATAATTTTCCGAGCTGGCGTTTTAGTGAATATCTCGCCCCCATTACTCTTAATTACCTTCTCCAGCGCATCAATGATATCTTTCACCCCATTCTTGAGGATGATGGGTTTGCCGCCAACAGTCATCCCCTTCAGAATCCTGAACCACTGTCCGGCAGTCAGCTCCCAAGAATTGGCTCCTGCCCAGGCTGCAACCAGGCACTGAAATAAATTGTGCATCGTCTTATTGCGGGTGAATTGAGCCAACCAATCATCAAATGAAATGGTGTTCGGTGGCTCATACCACCAAAGTGCTCTTTTGAGTACAGACATCATCATATCTGCTTCTTCCTTGTCCTTGCTTGCCCAAGAAATCATGTCTCTCAGAGCACCTCTACCCTTCATGTGATGGTCCTTGCCATTCAATCTGTATATCTGAGGCACTGAACTCCTGGTGACCCACTCGATTTGGGGAGCTTTGACTTCCATCAAGGTGTGATAGACCGGGTCATTCTCGCCATAGAGTATCATCCAGGCTCCGGTAGGTACCTTGTAGCCTTTATATTCTATCTGGGTATACCGACCACCCAGCATAGGAAGCTTTTCGATTACAATTGTCTTATAGCCAGAACAAGCCAGCTTTGCTGCAGCACACATTCCTCCTATACCCGACCCTATGACCAGACACTGACAGGTTTTTCTTTCCATTTCTCATGCCTCACTTAATGCGTCAACAGGACAAAAGCCCAGACACTCTCGACACTGATCACACTTGTCCTTGTCTATATGTACAATAAAAGAAGAGGGCATTTTCATGGCATCTCGGGGGCAAATAAGAACACAGATAGCACACCCCAGGCACTTCTTTTCCGCAACGACAATCGGCATAGTTACCCTCGCTTTCTGGGAAGTATTCTATTAAGCACTCTCATTCCTGTCAACGCTCGGTTACACGGCGTTGGTCAGGGACGCGTTACCTATCAATAGGCTGAATTTCACTTAGAGCCTTCTCTGCACAAGGTAGGAAGCAAGAAACTTCATATCCACGTTGGGTGTTCGGTACAGGTTGTGAATCATCGCTTCACGGAACATAAACTCCAGTGGCCAGCCTTCCTCCCTCTCTATAGAACGCGCGCCCAGGAGCTCGATTGCCTTCATGCATCCTCCGAGCATGGCTGGAACTATAAAGCGGAAAGCTAGAACAGACCACTTACCATGCCTAGCATCAGGATCGCCTTCATCCCAAAGAATGCAAGCCTTTTGAGACATGGCGCGACCGGCCTCAGCGTTGATCCACATTTCAGCTATAGGGAAATGTATTGCCTGATTTTCAATGAGGGGATGGTCCCAGCGTATGCTGGCTGACGTGTACTCCACAGCCATTCTTATAGCAGCCTCGAGACAGCCCACAGCCTGAAAAGCCTGATTGCCCATGTGCTTATTCATTCCATCGACGATTGCATACAGGCCCTTTCCCTCAGGAGCCGCGAGGTACTTTTTATGTACCTTCAGGTCTTTCATCATTACTTCGTAGCGGGCACAAGCCCATCTCTGTCCCATCAGATCGCCCTCTCGGCCCCGGATAATCCCGGGCGCATCGTCATTTACAATGAATAGCGAGAGTCCACTGGTGCGTTTGGTAAGGTCCGTTTTCATCAATACCAAATGCCAATTGAGGCCCACAGGCCCCGGGCTGCACGATGACATCCACCACTTTGGTCCGTTGAGATAGTAATAATCCCCCCTTAGCTCTGCTGAGCCCCGCATGGAGCCCATATCGATGCCCGACTCAGGATCAGTGGCGAAGATAGTACAGTACCCCCCATCCAGAAATCGCTTCAAGTACTCTCTCTTTGCACCCTCATCCGGGGTATGATAGAGCAGCACTTGAACCATCGGCTCGCCATAGGCAAACAAATTGTCGATCGCCGGGCTAAACGACATTTTAGCAAGCTCGGCCGAAAACAGCCCGCATTGCAGGAGGTTCCATCCAGGCCCGCCATATTCCTTGGGTATGGTCCTGCCAAAGAAACCACCGCCTATCACTGCCTTGTACAAACCATAGTAAGCATCGGACATCTCCGTCATCGCCAGCACTCCGCCCAGGCGATCAAAGGCACGCCGGTTAGGCAACCACCATTCCTCAACTATGTCCCTTGCCTTTTCTAAGGCATCGTACGTCTCCTGTGTCCATTCATTCGGATGCTGGTACGGGTCATATAAAGAAAGTCCCATGTTTGATCTCCTTATTTAGGATTCTCCACCCTCACTACTTAGGCTTATGTCCATTCAAATTATCCGGCCTATTTCTATCATCCGATGCATCTCCCTGGCTCTCTTGGCGGCACTTAAATAGTATAGCATAAACGACACGGCTTGCTGGCATTCTGTCAGAAGCTCTGCAGCCATTCTATAAAACATGCACGCAGATAAAGCCCACAACAAATGACAAATAACGATTTAGTTGATATACTCGAATAATTAGCGACTAATACTACAGGGGGCTTGTGAAACGCAGCTGGAATTTTGGGGAAGGCTTTCCTCCCAAGAATGTCGCCATTGTGGGCGTCTCTAGAAACGCTGACTCAGTTCACCCTGGATACACGGGGCTGGGGATCCTTCGTATCCTCCGACAGGCGGGCTTCCAAGGACCCATATATCCCGTCAATCCCAATGCTAGCGTGATTGATGGCGTCAAAGTTTACCCTAATGTGACTTCAATTCCCGAACCTTTGGACCTCGTCATAATTACGGTGCCTCCCGCCGTGGTTCCTCAAGTGGTAAGAGACTGTGTTGCGGCTAAGGCGCTTAACGTACAGATATGCACTTCTGGCTTCGGTGAAACGGGGCAAGCGGAGGGGAAGAGACTGGAAAGCGAGATAAGGGAGATAGCATTAAGGGGAAACCTCAGGGTTATAGGCCCGAACTGCATGGGCTTCCAGATACCATCAATACATATGCAGATGCACGCAGACACCCCGCCCATCCCAGGACCTGTGGCTTTTGTATCTCAGAGTGGGGGCCATGCGCGCATATACCTGCTGCGCGGTCCACAACTCGGCATCGGTTTCAGCAAGGTGATAAGCTACGGCAATGCACTCTTGATGGATGCTCCCGATTTCCTTGAGTACCTCGCCAGGGATCCCGAGACTCAGATTATCTGCCTGTATCTTGAGGGGGTCAAGGATGGCAGGTGGTTTATGGAGCTTGTGAGACAGACGAATCCGGTGAAGCCCATTATTATTTGGAAGGGCGGCCTCACAGGTCCAGGTGCCAGAGCAGCAGTCTCACACACCAGTTCTCTAGCAGGGAATGAGCAAATCTGGGATGCATTCTTCAAACAGACTGGCGCCATAAAGGTCCACTCCACCGAGGAGATGGCTGAAGTGACTATGACTTTTCTCCGTTTGGCGCCATCGCCAGGCAAACGAGCAGCTGTTTTAGCTGCTGGCGGAGGCAGCAGCGTTGCTACTGGAGACATCTGCGCTGAGGAGGGTATTGTGTTGCCGGCCCTCTCGGAACATACGAGAACAGGGCTGCTTGAGTTCATCTCTTTGGTGAACCAGGGTGTGGCGAATCCGATAGATGTGCCGAGTGTGGTTCTTGATATTTCATCCCTGCAGCGAGCTTATGAACTGCTAGCCTCAGACCCTCAAATAGACATTGTCATGTTGCACCTGGGCGCTGAGTTCTTTGCGGGCCCGATGGTTAGTGTGGTGGCCGAGTTGCACAAACATATCTCGAGTTCTGCACAAGAAAAACACCTGATTAAGCCGGTGGTTGTTGCTTTGTCTGAGGAGGGGCAGGTTCATGATACTGAAAAGTATGCGCAGCAACTGAGGGAAGCCGGAATCACGGCCTACAATTCATTACGAAGTGCCTGCCGAGCTTTGAGCCAGTTCGCAGACTACCATAGGTTCGTAGCTGAGAGCAAGGCACAAACCGGCTCTTTGAAGGCGCTAACTGAGAAGTAGCTCGCAGAGTAATAACCAGTAATCGTTGATACCTTATTATACGGGAATTAGCTTCAGGTGGTACTTGTTAGTACCACCTTGTTTATTATGGTGACGAAGAGTTCGTTAGCAAAAATGTTAGCAAAAAGTTTGTATAGAAAGGCTGCGAAAACACTTGATTTTGGGCGCACTAACCTAGAGATTGAACATTCCGTCGTTTAGTCTAGCGCGCTGAGGGATTGCAGCTTGTTCTTTGAGTGTTTTTTCTTCGCCCCTAATAATGTCTGGCATCCAAAAGTTGTGTTAGCAGGGAGCCTGGTCCAGTAAGAAATCTCTAAGAGATTGCCACAAAGGCCACTTCAAATCCAGCGCCAGCGGCGAAAGAGCAAGAACATTACGGCAGCTGATACAAACGATATCAACAACACGACATAGAAGGTAGTGTACGTTCCTAGGGGGCCTACCCAGCCTCCTCTCTCCGAACCTCCTGGAATGTTGACATGCATCCCAAAGATGGTTGCAATCACCGTAGCAGGAAGGGTAATCGTAAAGAGGATGGTGAGCACAGCCATGATCATGTTAGTTCTTTTCTGGTTCTCATTAGTTCTTTCCTGGCTGAGTAGCAAAGTAGTGTCCTTATAGATCTCGACGGTCTCGTGACACTCCTCAAGGTCGTTCCAGAGATGGTTGAGGTGATCATTCATGTCACTGAAATAGACTTTGAGATCCACCTCAGCAAAACGTTGCACTTTCTGCTCCAGGTCAGCGATAACCATTTTGACCAGCCTGATGATTCGGCGCTGAGCAGCAATGTCGCGGCGTAGGATGGTAACCTCTTGGGATGCATTAGTCTTGGGATCAAAGACTTTGTCTTCTATCTTAGTCAGGTTAGACAGGGTCTTATCCACCATAGGAAAACAGTAATCCACCAGAGCATTTAAAATACGATACAGCAGATAGCCGGAGTCCTTGCCCAGATACTCCTTGCGCATCTCATCATCCTTTTGGCAGCTCAGGAGCAGCTTGGCAAGAGGTTTGAGATCACCCGAGTGAACAGTCACCAAAAAGTCCTTACCCAGAAATATTGCTACTTGGCTGGCACTAGTGATTCTAGTACGTTGGTCAAAAAGCGGGAGATGCAAGATGATGAAAATATAGTCTTCATATTCATCAATTTTCTGCAGGTGAACTTCGCTCAAACAATCATCAAGAGCAAGAGGATGAAATGAGTAGTGCTGAGCAAGATACTGAATTTTTTGCTTGTTAGGCTGTTCGATGTTGACCCAGGTCAATTTCTGCCATTTGACAACATCTATGCCGGGCTCAACTTCAGCGAGCTGCATGTCGTTGCTGGCCATCTAGCTTCCTCCTTAACTCCCTGATTAGCCCTTGGTGATAGTGACCTCCATCAAATGATTTTACCACCTTTTTAGATACAAGAGGATAGTCCCCGAGGGTAATAACCAGTAATCGTTGATACCTCATTATACGGGAATTAGCTTCAGGTGTTACTTATTAGTACCACCTTGTTTATTAGGGTGACGAAAAGTTCGTTAGCAAAAATGTTAGCAGGAATCTATCTCCGCTACATCCGGCGGGACGTTCGCAGTTGGCTCGTTTGGCTTAGACATGATAAGGCAGCCTAACTCTGCTGTCTGGTCTTAAAGTCCAGTCCCGCCATGTTTTCTCATAATTTTGGGTTTACAACTATATCATCTCAATATTGCCTACTAATTTCTTATACAGTATTATTACTCCAAGGAAACTTTCAGCAACGGATATTTACTTATGGACTTACCGTTATTAGACAGAATCAAAAGGCTTGCTATTACTGCAATGGTTTCCGATGATGAACTGATGGAGCTACTTGTTTTAAAAGGTGGGAATGCAATTGATATTGTTTATCAGCTTTCTGGCAGAGCATCTGTAGATCTCGATTTTTCTATGCAGTATGAATTTAACAAAGAGGATTTGGATAAAATAAAGGTAAAAGTGGAAAAGGCTTTAAACAACACTTTCGCTCAGGAAGGAATGAAAGTGTTCGATGTGAAACTTGTCGAAAGACCAAGCAATATAGCTGAAGAATATAAAGATTTTTGGGGTGGATACGAAATAGATTTCAAAGTAATGCCAGAAAAATTATATTCCGAAAAAGTTGGTAACCTCGACGCTTTGAGAAGAAGCGCAACTATTGTAGGGTTGGCTCAAAAGAGGACCTTCAAAATAGATATTAGCAAGTTCGAATATTGCACAGAAAAATCAAAAAGTGAAATAAACGGATACACTGTTTATGTCTACACTCCTGAAATGCTCGTACTTGAAAAAATAAGATCTATATGTCAACAGATTCCAGACTACAAGGAGATAGTTAAGAGCCATAGCCCAGTTCCGAGGGCACGTGATTTTTTTGACATATATCTTGTGCTTGAGGCTTTTCCCTTCGATATAAATAGTGAAAGAATATTTACTCTATTGAATCATGTATTTGAAGCCAAGAGAGTACCACTATCTTTCATAAACAAGATTAGTGACCAGAGGGAATTTCACCGGATAGATTTCGCTTCTGTAAAAGATACGATTAGAAGTGGTGTGGAACTGAAGGAATTCGACTTTTATTTTGATTATGTCGTCAATATATTAAAGTCTATTAAATGTTAAAATCCCTTTGGGTAATACAATCTCCATTCTTTGGAGTATTCAGGTTCTTTAATTTGATTAGCAATATAGAAGTTGTATTCAAATTTGAATTTTTTAAGCAGACTTATTTGCGATTCTCTGTAAACACCAGCTCTCTGTAAATAAAACCCTATTGCCTGATGATAAGGATATGTGTAATTTAGTTTCTGTAACATTGCCGATAGTTTGTTAATTGAGACTTTTCCTACGGCTTTCCTGTACGCCTCAAGAACTTCCTTTATTCCTCCTGAGTAAGAAGGACGTACAACTATGTCAATGAGTGTTCTTTCTACATCAGTAACCATCAACTTTTCATTTTCAGAGGTTACCATTTCAGTAACTCCTGCCCTATCAGAGAATTGCCCATTTAGTAGACATATTTTATAATCTTCAAATTCTGCGATGCTTTTTGAAACTCGTTGAGGATTTGAGAAAGCTCGGTCTATAGCATCTTGTGATAGCTTAGCATTAGCCACATTCTTTTTATTCTGTTCGTAGTTGACGTATATTGTTTTAGGTATTTGATCCGTTAGGTTATGCAAATAAAGAGCTGTATAGTGTGTCAAATAGGTGTCTTCTCGTAAACTCATAGCCATTTTATAGGCTGAAACATTACCCCACGCAAATCTCAAGATTTTAAGATTTGGAAAATCAATCTCATATTTTTTTAGTTTCGTGTGAGCAGTTAGCAGGTCTATGAATCCACTGTTTGATAAACTTGATGGTAGGCGCCAAAATTTTCTATTTTCTTTAAGTATTCTTGAGATGGTTGTATATGTTAATATACTATTACCTTCTCTTTCAAAATATTCGACAATATCACTTTTTGCTATTTGGAAGCGTGTTTTATTCATTGCCTTTTGTTGGTTCACATGTAGATAGCATGTGTATATATACACATGCTATCATAATCAGCACTGAATGTCAAATCAGCTTTTTCAGGAGTAGTTCTGGTTTAAGATGCAGGGTATTATATAGTATATATACTATATAATACAGCATAATGATCGTACGTAAACATCATTGTATTGAATTTAATTAAATTATAACTGCTGCATAAATAATGTAGTATATATACTACATTATTTATGCCACTTTATACAGAAACAGTGTTGAGCATACAGCTTTTAAGATATGCAGTTAGCCTTTTTTGAATGCTAGAGGGTTAGCAGGCAACTTCTGAGGATTCTGGTTGGCTTGCCCTATGTAAGGTACTTAGAAGGGTGAATAGCGTGCCAATGCGCGCCTTGCCCAAACGGCAATAGGAATAGCGAATCCAAATAGCGCAAGATATGTGCCGTGCAAGAAACCCTGATGGTCAGCGGCGGTAGAAGCGATTACTATGCCATAAATTAGGAGTACGAGCGAAAGGACAGCAATGAGCAGACCCGCTTTGCGGTTCACTTTCTGGGGGAATGCTACTGCCAACGATACTGCGGGTTCTGCTAAGCAGACCAGGAAGAACCATATAATTCCTACAACCACTACTGAACCTTCCAACGACTTACGCTCCATTTGCGCTGTCCCTCTTCCAAGGGCTAACCCGTAGCCTAAAAGAAAAGCGAGTAACATTACTGGGCGAAGTAGTTCCCAGATACGCGGGCCCAGAGTCGTAGAGCTTTGAACACCACTTGCTTGGGCAGGAGTCGTAGCAGGTTTTGACCGAAAGACTGCTACAAGTGCAATAAATACATCAGATAGAACCTTGACTAGGAACAACGTGGAGAGTATGAAGAAGCCCAGTGCCGTGTCCCTGATCACCCAACCAGATGGAGAGATGTCAAAGAGAGTCAATGAGAAAGTTAGAAACAAGATACCGACGGTCAACGACTTTTCCCAACCAGGCATTTTCCCTCCTAACTTAAGTGTCTTTATTATGGGCTATTTATGATGGGCTTGGTATAGGTTCCTACGAATGAGCAAGATTGCATGAAACAGCTACGGTTATACCTTTCCTCCATTTTGATAGTCGCCCACGAAATTATAGCATCAAATGAATATGTGTCAATTTGTTACCAACCACAACCGAGGAGAACCCTATTCGCTGGCTTCTTGACATGGTCTGCGTTTTGTGCGTACAATCCTGTTGCCTGGAGACAGCGGAAGCGTTCACTCTAGGATCGAATGATGAAGCAACCGGCAAAATCAAGCAAGCCCAGCGCTTCTAAACCGCTGTCCCATGGCGGCCTGCGAACGGTACGCATCCACTTGGCGCTGCCGCTCAGGGTCGCTCCACCCAAGAAGGCGCCCCATCTCGTCGGCGACTGGGTTCAATGCGTCTAATCCCTGGCAAGGACTGAGGCCCACAGCACTGCGGCGAAGTAAAAAGTCCTCTATAGTGAGTGCGCCTTCTTGCTCTACGGCGTGTTGCACCTGGGCTAAAATATCCTGGCTGTGTGGACAGAGGGGCTGCGCTCCCTTCGGGTTGCTGCTTAATATGTCTAAGACCTGAGAAGAGCGCGAGCCGTACAGGGAAGCCAGGTGCGACACTGTGTCCAAAGCAAGCCCCCGTTCGTTTGCGGCCTGCTGAAGCGATTGCTGCGGCACAATAGGCGCTCCAGGCAGCGGAGCTTCCGCCGTGGTGCATGGCGCTTTCACGGCGAGCTTGCGGCACACCAGGTCCACGGTCTGCTGCGCCACGGCCCGGTAGGCAGTTATCTTACCGCCTAACACGGAGACGAAGCCGCTTATGCCGTCTTCCCGTTCGTGGTCAACGAGCTTATGGCTTCTGGAGACATCGCCCGGCCTTCTGCTCTTTGAATAGGCCAAGGCCCGCAAACCTGCGGATGTATAGAAAATATCGCTTGATTTCACACCGGGGAAAATGCGCTGGACTTCCTTAACCAGGTAAGCTACATCATTAGCTTCGGCCTCTACTGCATCCAAATCGCCAGTGTAGTCGGTGTCCGTAGTCCCGATTAGCGAGTAATTCTGCCAGGGAATTACGAAGAAGAGGCGGCCATCAGCGAGCGCAAATAATACAACTGCATTACGGGAGAATTTAGGCGTGAGAAGGTGGATGCCTTTGGTCCTGCGTATCATAGGCCTGGAGGCCTTGCCCAGCATATCGCGTACTGAGTCTACCCAGTGGCCGGTGGCGTTGACTACGATGCGGGCCTTCATCTGGTATGTTTCCCCTGATATCTGGTCCTGTACCAGAACCCCGGAGACACTGCTGCCATCTCTTAAGAATCCCGTTACCTTGGCGTGGTTTAAGGCTGTTGCCCCATGCTCTGCAGCGGATAGCGCATTTTCCAGGCAAAGTCGCTCGGCAAAAGGCACCTGGCAATCGTGGTAAAGGTACGAGCCTACTAAGCCCTTTGGCTCCAAGCCGGGTTCGAAATCCAGTGTTTCACGGCGCGTGAGGCGCCGGTGTGAGGGGAGGCTCTTGCGGAAAAAGAGAAGGTCGTAGAGCAACAGACCAGACGGCAATGCTAACCGCTGCAAAGGCTTACCGCTGGTTACAGGAATTACGAAGGGTAAGGGATGCACAAGATGGGGAGCGATGCCGAGGAGCACGTCCCGTTCTCGTAAGTCCTGGCGCACCAGACCTAACTCAAGCCGCTTCAGGTAGCGGAGACCCCCGTGAATCAAGCGAGAGGAGCGAGAGGTTGTACCGCAGGCGAAATCTACCTTATCGACAATTAAAGTCCTTAAACCTCGAAGGGCTGCATCCCGCGCTATACCTGCCCCGATGATGCCACCACCCACGACTATGAGATCGAAAGTCTCTTTTGCAGCAGCGTCAAAGTCCCGTTTGATCACTTTATCTATTCTTGCTTCAGCCAATGTTTAGACCTTTTCAGAGCCCTGCGCCAGCCTCGGTAAAGAGCGCGGTAATTCTCCCGCTCAGCGCTGGGCAGGAAGAGCCGATCTTCCTGCCAAAGCGATGCAACCTCGGCCCGGTCTTTCCAGAACCCGACTGTCAGCCCAGCGAGATACGCTGCTCCCAGGGCTGTAGTCTCTACCCATCGTGGGCGCGATAGTTTCACGCCGAGCATATCGGCCTGGAACTGGGCAAGGAAATTGTTGGCAGCAGCACCTCCATCTACCCGAATCTCTTTCAGTCGCAATTTTGAATCGGCTATCATGGCTTTTACTACATCGCACACCTGGTAGGCTATCGCCTCGAGCGCAGCCCTGACCAGATGAGCCTTGCTTGTGCCGCGGGTCAAACCTAAGATCGTACCCCTCGCGTACATATCCCAATGAGGTGCACCAAGCCCCACAAAAGCTGGCACGAAATAGACTCCACATGTGTCATTGACTTTTGTTGCCAGTTGCTCTGACTCTGCCGCATTTGCAATTAATCCCAGTTCATCGCGCAGCCACTGGATAACTGCCCCTGCAATAAAGACGCTACCTTCCAGTGCATACTCCACACCATCTGCTGTACTCCAAGCTACAGTAGTTATTAGGCCGTGCTTGGAATGCGTTGGGTTCTTGCCAATGTTCATCAAAACAAAGGCGCCAGTGCCATATGTAATCTTGATCATGCCAGGTTCGAAGCATGCCTGGCCGAAGAGTGCTGCCTGCTGGTCGCCAGCGACGCCGGCGACGGGAATGCCGCTTGGGGTATAGCCAAAAATATGACTGGAGGGTCGAACCTCCGGCAGCATAGCCCTGGGGATTTTAAACATCTCGAGCAATTCATTATCCCAGTCAAGTGAATGGAGATTGAAGAGCATGGTGCGCGAAGCGTTTGAAACATCGGTGGCATGAACCGCGCCGCCTGTGAGTTTCCAGACAAGCCAGGCATCGACATTGGCGAACAGGACTTTGCCCTGTTCAGCAAGGGGACGGATGCCCTTAATATTGTCTAACATCCACTCCAGCTTCGTCCCGGAAAAATATGCATCCACCACCAGGCCTGTCTTAGCACGGATAATTTCTGCCAGTCCCTGCCTCCTGAATTCCTCGCATCTGGCTGCTGTGCGACGGCACTGCCAAACAATAGCCGGCCCTATCGCCTCTCCTGTCTCTTTGTTAATCAGGATAGTCGTCTCTCGCTGGTTTGCGATCCCAATGGCTGCAATTTGCTTTTCGTCTGCGTTGGCTCGGCCTTTTGCCTCTGCTATAGCCTGCAGAGTTTTCTGCCATATGTCTGCGGGGTCCTGTTCGACCCAGCCTGGTTGGGGATAATGCTGGTCGATTCTGGCGTAGCCACGGCCACAAACGTTGCCTTGCCGATCGACTACAAGCGCTGTGGTGCCTGTGGTACCCTGGTCTATAGAGAGAATATATTGCCGCATATATGATTTACCTTGTCCAAGGCCACAATATCCCACTAGATGCGAGTGGCTAGCCAGGCTTCCACGTCGGCCATGACCTGCAGGTGGCCGGGCTCATTGAAAATTTCGTGGTGGAAGCCTTCGTATAGCTTCAGCGTTTTATCACTTGATCCCACGAGGTCATAAAGCATCTGGCTTCCCTCGGGCTTAGAGAGCCGGTCCTTGGTTCCATGCATGATTATGATAGGCAGTTTGATTCCCGGTATCAGCGATGGCAGTTTATCCACGGTCTTAATCAATTCAGCACCAAAACGCGCTGGGATCCTGCCCCTATGCACAAGGGGGTCGTTCACATAAGCATCTACCACTGCCTTATCCTGGCTTATGGCAGTAGCATCAAGGCGAGTTACTACACCCATTTTAGGAAACAAAAAGGAAATTAGCGGAGCTACGGGCTTTAATACCTGTGAGATACTGGAGCCTGGCTTCAAAAACATTCCGGAGACTATGAGCCCGGCCAAGCCTCGCTGATGCTTGACAGCATAGGCTACGCTGATGGTTGCCCCCACACTGTGGCCAACGAGGAAGATCTTGCGATCAGCATACTTCTGATGAATTATATCGAAGAAAATCTTGATGTCATCTATATAGTCCGAGAACCTATCGATGTAGCACCGCTGACCCTCTGACCTACCATGTCCTTGAGTATCAAGGGCGCAAATTGCGTAATCTCTGGGCACGAAGTAGTTCACCAGGTTTTTATAGCGCCCGCCATGCTCAGCGGCTCCAGGGACGACTAGCAACACTGCCTTGGGTTTCTTATCCGGCAGCCAACATTGATAGAAGAGATTAAGCCCTTTGTCTCCTTTGAATGTGTCTTCTGTTCGTTTCATGTTTCTTACCTCCCGCAACACCATCATTCTCTGATTTCCATGGTTCTCGTGGCTACAATATTTGCGCCACTGCCCGCGACATCTTTTACTATCACGTCAGACATGTGCACGGGCGCCTGAAGGTCGATGCTTGCGAGTTCTTCGATGGCCTGCATGAATAATCGTTTTGGGATCAGCTTATCGGTGCGAACCGGAAGCATAGCGTACTTTGCACCTTTTATACGAACTATTGTGGTCAATACACGCATGGGCTCCTTCAATTCCTGCAGAACGAATTCCTTTACCTTATCGCACTTGTTCCCTGTCAGGGAAACGATGCTGCCGTCTTTAACCTCTACATCGACCTCACATCCGACGGGACAGGTAACGCAGGTAAAGTGCTTTTTCTCGATGCCCATGTCTATCTTTCCCTAATACTGACCTCGATGGCTCCGGAGACCTTCTTCAGCTTTTCCTTCGCAACTTTCACCCTTATCATCTCGTTTGGCCTGGCGTACAGTCTTTTAATGGATATCCCAACTGGAGCGATGCCCAGGCTAACAGGTTTCTCAATCGGCTTTGCCGGCCTGATGTAAAGAATCAGGTCGTCCCTGAAACAATACCGCTGAGGGAAGACAACTCTCACGTTCTCTCCTGCAAGTACTTCGACAGCCCCTCCGTTTTCCTTCCAGTCACCTCTGGCAAATCCAGCAGCATTCCTGCCCGCGGTCATGCCGGTTTGCGCAACGTAATCAACCAGGTCGAACACTGTGGAGACGTTACCGCACGAGAAAATGCCCGGCACCGACGTCTCCATCGTCTCTGCGGTAACAGGTCCGTTCGTGGTTGGATTAAGTTCTATTCCCGCACCTTTCGATAGCTCGTTCTCCGGTATCAAACCGACGGAGAGAAGCAGGGTGTCACATTGTATGAACTTTTCGCTGCCGCCGACGGGCTGCATCTTCTCATCCACTTTAGATACCACGACACCTTCTACGCGCTCTCTGCCTCGTATCTCAGTGACTGTATGTGACAAATAGAGAGGTATGTTGAAATCATTGAGGCACTGAACGATGTTTCTCTTCAACCCTCCGGGGTAATTCATTATCTCATACACACCTTTGACCTGGGCTCCTTCCAGAGTAAGCCTCCTCGCCATGATGAGGCCGATGTCTCCAGAGCCCAGGATAACGACCTCTTTCCCAGGAAGGTAGCCCTCGATGTTTACCAGCCTCTGCGCCGTTCCGGCAGTAAGGACTCCAGCAGGACGTGTGCCCGGAATGTTGATGCTGCCGCGGGCGCGCTCCCTGCACCCCATAGCAAGGACAATGCTCTTGGACTCAATCTGGAATACACCATTCTCAGAATTCACTGCCGTAATCGTTTTGTCAGGCGTGACGCCGGTCACCATTGTGTTCAGGAAGCAGCGAACCCCTGTCTTTCCCAGGTCTTCTATGAGACGCTCAGCATACTCAGGACCTGTGTAGTCCTTCTTGAACTGCTCCAGACCGAAGCCGTTGTGGATGCACTGTTTCAAGATGCCGCCTAGCTCTTCTTCCCGTTCCAGTAGAAGGACATCCTTTGCGCCGCTTCGATAAGCCTCGATGGCAGCAACGAGACCGGCGGGCCCACTGCCAATTACAGCTACGTCAGCCTGCATTCACGTCCCCCATTAAGCGCACGAGCGATATTTGCCACTTCACTGTGTCATTTCACCTTCGGGTATCCAGTTATTTCAGCTATTTTATAGTGCAGCGGGGTGAGTGCCGGATAGAGCTTCTTGTATACCTCATTGAACAGCCTGTCATAGATTACGACGTTCTCCTGGCGCGGAGTAAACGTCTTCTGCACCCTCACCATATTGGCTGCAGCCTCAGCGAAGTCGCTGTAGACGTTTTGGGCAACAGCGGCATCCATAGCTGCGCCCAACGCTGCAAGGTTGCTGGTGTGCATTCTGCAAGCTGGCGCGTTGAAAATGTCGGCAGTAATCTGCATGACCTCGTCGCTCTTTGAGCCTCCGCCGCCGACCCTCAACTCCTTTACCTGGTTATGCGAGCGCTTTTGAATTTTCTCGCCTAACCGGCGCAATTCGTATGCAATACCTTCGATAATCGCTCTGTACACGTGTGCCCTGGTATGCTCTCCGGAGAACCCCACAATCGCTCCTTTGGACAGGGGGTCATTTTCGACAGGGTGCCAGAAAGGTTGAAGGATCAAGCCCATCGAACCGGCAGGTATCTTTGCCATCTCCCTGTCCAATAGCTCCTCCGGCGATATGCCTAGTTTCTTGGCCTCCTCCTCCACATGTTTGGCGAACTCTCTCCGGAACCAGGAGACCATCCAGTATCCCCTGCCGACGAAGCCCTCAAGTGTATAGTGGTTCGGAATAGCTGCGCCCCAGGTGAAGAAATCCATTTTGGGATCGGTTACATACTTGCTGGAGAACATTTCTATGACAGCGGCTGTGCCGTAGCTGATTTCAGCGATATGGGGACCTACTACACCAGCCCCCAGGAGTTCGGATTGTTTATCGCCGGCGCCTATTATTATCGGGAGCCCTTGAGGCACGCCGAAACGCCTGGCGCCGCCCTCCGAAACCCTCCCTGCAATTTCAGTTGGCGAAACCAGCGGGGGAAGCTTATCTCTCTCAACGCCGAAGACATCGTACACCACTTTCCAGGGATGCCATTGGAGTCCCTTAAGGTCGACAGGGAAAAGCCCGACTATCATCGAGGAGCAATCCTTGAACTCACTGCTCAGTGAATGAAAGATATACGACGAGATTGTAAGAAATACGTGTGTTCGATTGTAGCTTTCCGGCTCGTACTTTTTTAACCAGTTGAACTTTGACCTTCTCTGATACTCCTTCAGCTTCGTGGACATCCCCGAAACCCGGAAAGCCACTTTGAGCAGAGGGCTGCCGGGGAGCTTTAGGCCATCGGTCTTGCGCTCATCAAGCCACGTGATCGCAGGACGAACAGGCCTCCCATCTTTGTCAACGGGCACAATTGTGCTTCTGTGGCTTGTAATGGCAAGTGCGACAAGTTGGTCTTTAGGGACGCCAGACTTTTCCACAACACTTTTAGTCACGTCCTGGGCTATCTTCAGATATGTTTCAGCGTCCTGCTCGGCGAAGTTGGGCTGGGGGGAAGAGTAGGGGTTTACCGGGACTCCCGCACCGTATACCTCGTTTCCCTTCTCATCGAAGATGAATGCCTTGATGTTCTGTGTCCCACCGTCGATGACAACAAAGTATTTCATTTTCTCACCTGCTTCACCTTGCCGCTCAGGATAAGGGACTTACCGCCGTTCTTGGTCACCAATTGCTTGCTGATGTTCGATTCCCTGCTGATTATCTCCAATACCCTGGGCATGCAGAAGCCGCCCTGGCATCTCCCCGAGCCTGCCCTCGTCCTCCGCTTGATGGCATCTATACTATGCGCCGCAACGCCGCCGTGCAGCGCTGTCACAATCTCACCTTCGCTCACATGCTCGCAGCGGCAAACGATATGCCCGTAAAGAGGGTTGCTGCGAATGAGTTCCTTCAGTTCCCTCTGGTCCAGTTCGCTGAAATGCTTGCTCTTTTTTCTCCTCGGTTCGAATTTCATATTGTCGGCGGGGTGCCAGGTCTCAACTATGATCTCTTTAGCTCGTTCGGCAACTGCCGGCGCTGCTGCAAGCCCCGGAGACTGTATTCCGGCAACATGCACCAGTCCCTTCACCTTCTTCGAAGGCTCGATAATGAAGTCTTCCTTATATGTAGCTGCCCTGCATCCAGCGAAATGGGTGATGATAGTGCCCTTGTCGGGCTTCACATAGTCAGGCTTGACTCGCGCCAAGACAGGTGCAAACCGATTGAACAACGTTTCCCGCGCTACCGAAGTGGTTGCGACATCCTCCCTGTCAATTACCTCCTCGGCCGTCGGCCCAAACTGTAGATTCCCATCGACCGTAGGGATGATGCCTCCACCCTTGGAATACGGATTTCTTTCGCCGACCATACTGAACGTAGCCAACACGGTCTGCACAGGCCGATAGGATTTATCGAAAATAATCGTCTCGCCTTTCCTGGGATGAATCGTGAAAAATTTGTCTCCCGCAAACTCAGCGATCTTGTCAGCGTAAAGCCCTGCCGCATTAATCAGGATGCGAGTCTTGATTATGCCCCTTGTCGTATCTACTGCCCGGACTCTTCCATCCTCCATCTGAACCCCTATTACACTTGTGTCAAGAAAAAACTTGACCCCGTTTGCCCAGGCATTCTCCGCGTAGGCTATGATGAGTTCGAATACGCCGATGACTCCCGTGTTCCATACCAGTACGCCTTTCACGATATTCGGAGCAAGCCCCGGCTCAATCCTGTCCAGCCCTTCCCTGTCCAGCACTTTCGGCTCAGGATCGTTCTGACTTCTGGCGAGGTCTACTACACCGGGGAGGAAGAGCTCTTCATCTGAGTTTTCAGCCACCACAAGCGTCCCTATTCGCTTGAAAGCCACGTCTAGCTGGCTGGCAACCTCGTCCCACATCGCATTTCCCTTGTAGTTCATCTCCCACTTCAGCGTGCCGCGTTCCGTGAGCAGAGCCGGATGTATCATGGCGTTGCAGTGTGCCGTCTGATCCATTCCCAGGTCGTGGTGCCTTTCAATGAGCGCTATTTTCAGGTCAAACCGCGAGAGCTCTCTGGCGATTGCCAGGCCAATCACGCCGCCTCCGACGATTACAGCATCGAACTCCTTTCCGGTCAGTTCGTCCGATATTTTGGGAGGCAGGACAACAGGTATCTTCCCCGGGTAATCGATATCGTTTACCACCTGTCGAACCTGTTCCAGGCCAGCAGCTATATGTCCAGCGTCCACAGCGTTCTGAAGGGAGCCAGCCCGGCCGGTCAGTTCGGCTATGCTGTCTTTGACTGAGACCGTCACCTTCTCGCCGGTCGCCTGTGATATCTCACCCTGTATTGTTCGCGCCAGTTTCTCATTTTCCATGGACCATCTGCTCAGAAATGAGTTCGGCTATGTCTTTGACTGCCAGATCGGATAGGACGGCTTTGCAACTCGGGCATGACGAAACGTAGACGTCCGCGCCGGTCTGCTTTAGCTCACTGATGCGCATCGACTTCACCTGGTCGGCCAGCTTGCTGAATCCGAGCCTCGCCCCGGGAGGCGCCCCACAGCAGTGCGTATGTTCTTTCGTGTAGACCAGCTCTTTTATCTTATACCCCAGCGCGGTAAGGATCCGCCTCGGGGCTTCGGTAATATTCATATCGTTGGCAAGTATGCAGGGATCGTGGTAGGTTGCCGTGCCCTTGGCCTTTTTTACCTTTATCTTCCCTTCATCAAGAAGAGAAGCCAGGTATTCACTGGTGTGAGCCAACTGAACATTCAGCTTAACTCCTGCCTCAGGGTAAATCTCCTCCATCATCTTCAAACAATTGGGACACATCGTGATAACCTTGTTCAGTCCCCTCTCTTCGATCTCACCCTTCAATTTTCTCGCCACCTTCTTGAATCCCTTAATGTCTCCGGCATAATAGAGAGGCGCGCCGCAGCATATATCGGCGCCGCCGAATTGCTGCACCTTCTCCTTGCTCGCTGACAGTATCCTGTCCATAGCCTTGAGCAACCCCTCGTCCTTGTATGCAGAGCAGGAGACGAAATAGCCGACAGTCCCAGTGCCCTTTTGAATGAGTTGGCGCTCTCCATTGGGGTTGCCGTATTTCATGAACGTTTCTACACGTTTTCTCGTCTCATCCGGCAGCAGGCCCTCTTTGAAGGCCTTGCTTCGCCCCATCTCGATATACTTCCGCAGGTCGTAGTCGCTGTAGATACAGTGCCGTTTGCATGCCCCGCACATGCAACTCTGAAACATGACGTCGGAGAAGCCCCTCCTGTCTTCTATGAATCCCTTGTCCTCATATACAATGAGACGGGCTATCTTCTGCGGGCTGATTGTCTCATTCCCTGCAGCGAGATAGGTGGGACAGCTATACTTGCACATGTCCGCGCATAGAGCGCAGTTGGTTACCTGTTGCAGCTCTTGTTTATCCTGCATTTCCGATGAGCTTCCCTCTGTTCAGGATACCGTTTGGGTCGAGGGCGGACTTGATTCTCCGCAGCAACTCTACTCCTTCATGGCCTAGCTCCTGCTCCATGAACCGCATTCGCCACATTCCAATGCCGTGATGGTGGCTGATAGAGCCGTTGTTCCTCAGAGTCGCTTCCATAGCCGCTTTCCATGTGTCCTCATAATAGCGATACGGGTTAGCGGGAAAGCCCACGAAGGTGATGTACAAGCAAGCCCCTTCTCGATAGAAGTGCGAGAAATGTCCGGAAACAAGCAGCGAACCTGTCACGGCCCTCATCGAGGTCATCATGTCGTTGTAAAGTTTTGGGGCATCCTTGAACAGTGACACTACCTCAATTGTGTCTACAATTCCGCCCTGCTGCATTATGGTGGGACCCAGGCCGATGTCGAAACGTTTTTTAAGCCATATCTCAACCGGGTTCTCTCCCTGCGGCGACCCTCCATGCTGCCCCGCGATACTTGAGATTAAGTTTGCTTCAGGGCGGACGAAATCAGGCTCGCCCTCAGAGATAAAGATAGCTGTAACTTCCTTTGTTCCGAAATACCTCTCGGCTTCGAACTCATCGAATATCCTGACCACCGCCGGCCTCCCATCGGCCCTCAGCACCTTCCGCACCGTCTCCAGCGCCATATCGATGGATGGAAAGGCGAACGATTGCTTAGATGTCAGCGCCGGCACGGGGTGAACCGATACCACCGCCCTTGTCACAATCCCCAGAGTTCCCTCTCCACCCAGGAACAGATCCTTCAGTGAAGGCCCGGTAGACCGTCTGGGGACTGGCCTAATATTGAGCAGGCTCCCGTCAGGAAGCACAACCTCCATCCCAAGCACCATGTCCTCGATTTTTCCATACTTGGTCGAGAACTGGCCCACAGCGCGGGTCGAAATCCACCCTCCGAGAGTGGAACAATAGAGCGACTGGGGGATGCTTCCCATGGAGTAGCCTCGGTGGTTCAGCTCGAGCTCCAGATTTGCGCCGATTATGCCTGATTCGAACTCAGCAACGAGCGACTTCTCGTCCAGAGAGATAAACCGGTTAATTCGTTGCAGGTTGAGGATAGCGCTGCCGTTTAGAGGTATGGCCCCACCGAGGACGCCCGAACCACCGCCGAACGGGGTAATCTGCACCTTGTACTTGTTGGCGCATTTGAGAATGGCCTGTATTTCTTCTCGATTGCCCGGCGAGATTACTACAGAGGGGAGCGAAGGCAGAGAACCATATTGAGAGAGAAATATCCCATACATCCAATAGTCCAGGCTGTATGCGATGAGGTCACTTTCCTTAGCAGAAACGTTGTCTTTCCTCACAATACGTTTCGCTTCATTTATAAAAGGGGGAGGTGCATCTGCCCTTTGTGATAGCCAGGTCTTTACGTTCATTATTGCACTTTCATCCCGTCACGTTTATCTGCGATTCAAGGTTATCATCTTTTGAGAAGATTGACAACCTCATGTCTTGGTCAGCATGAGAGGCAAACAGGCGGGGGAGAGGACGGGAAGAAATAAAAAGGATATAATAGCACCGATACGGATGGTAGTTACTCTGCGAGGTTCTCGTCAGTTAAGTGACTGGAGTGTTGCAGTTTTCTCGACCTATGCAGACTCAAGGGAGCGCACTGTTGTCTGACAATCCAGGCTGACGCATCTGAAAGGAGGTAGGAAGTGGGCCAAAGTGTGGATCTGAGCAAGGACCTCGGATTTCTGCGTATCGGCGCAGCCGTCCCTATCCTTCGTGTGGCCGATGTTCCTTTCAATGTTGGAGGCATTATCGAAGCCATAAGAAAAGCAAGGAATGAAGGGGTGCAGGTACTGACTTTTCCGGAGATGGCTGTAACCGGCTATACCCTTGGCGATCTGGTTCAACACCAGGCATTGCTGTCGAAAGCAGAAAAAGGACTTGGCAGCATATTGGACGCAAGCGCCGGGAGCAACATGGTGGTGATAGTTGGGATGCCGCTATTAGCCGAGCAGAAGATATTCAACTGTGCCGTCGTATTGAGCAACAGCCGCATTCTCGGAGTAATTCCCAAAACTCTTTTACCTACCTACAGAGAGTTTTATGAAGACCGTTGGTTCACCTCAGGTAGAGATTGCTGCCCCGATACCATCATCGAACTGGCCGGACAGCGAGTCCCTTTCGGCACAGACGTCCTTTTTGAACTGCAAGGAGTTGCCTCAGCCATCATCGGGGTGGAGATCTGTGAGGACCTGTGGGTGCCTCTTTCGCCTCACGAATACCAGGCACAGGCCGGCGCGACGGTGCTGTTCAACCTGTCAGCCAGCAATGAGGTGATCGGGAAAGCAGACTGGCGTAAAACTATGGTATCTTCAGAATCCGGAAGATGCATCGCCGCTTATTGTTACGTTTCAGCGGGCATCGGAGAGTCCTCTAACGATGTAGTATTCGGAGGCCACTCCATCATCGCCGAGAACGGCGTTATACTCCAGGAATCGAAACGGCTGGTAGCCGATTCCCATCTTTTAATGGCAGATATAGACCTCGATAGGCTGGCGCATGATCGGCGGGTTACCACGACTTTCAACGATGTCCCCCGAATATCGCAGGCTTTCAGATTTGTTGAAACAGAAGTCCCCGACCTGTCTTCCGATAGGTTGTTGCGAACTCTCGACCCTCATCCTTTTGTGCCGGCGGATCCGAGCAGAAGGGCAGAGCGATGCCGCGATATCTTCTCCATGCAGGTTGCTGCTCTCGCCGAGAAGCTGTCCGGGGCCAACAAGAGTCGCATAGTATTAGGAGTCTCCGGTGGGCTTGATTCCACCCTGGCTCTATTAGTCGCGGTAAAGACTATGGATTTTATGGGCTTGCCCCGAACCAACGTCCATGCCTACAACCTTCCCTGTTTCGGCACTACACGAAGAACTAAGACGAATGCTGCAAAATTGTGCAAAGCATTAGGTGTGACTTTCGGGCAGGTGAATATCATGAGAACCTGCACATCGCACTTAAGAGACCTGGGGCATGATACACAGGAAGACGTGGTTTTTGAGAATGTACAGGCCCGCTATCGTACAGAATTCTTCTTTAACAGAGCCAATGAGCTCAACGGTATTGTGCTGGGAACAGGCGACCTCACCGAGGTTGCATTGGGTTGGGCCACGTTCTCCGGGGATCACATTTCGCATTACCACGTCAACGTATCAGTGCCCAAGACGCTCGTCCGCTTTCTCATCAGGTGGGTTGCAGACGAGGAGATGGCTGATTCCCCGGCACAAAAGGTACTGTACGATATCCTCGAAACCCCCATCTCTCCGGAATTACGACGGCCGAGTAACGGCGAGATCACCCAGAAGAGCGAGGAGACAATCGGGCCGGTCGAACTTGCGGACTTTTATCTCTACCCGTTCATTCGTTTCGGAACGCGACCGGGCAAGATTCTTTATCTGGCAAATGAGGTAAGGAAACAGGGACTTTTTGACGGTCGGTACACTCTAAACGACCTGAAGAAATGGCTCAGGAGTTTTATTGAGAGGTTCTTCGCCAACCAGTTTAAGAGGACGTGTTTGCCTGAAGGTCCCAAGATCGGTTCCGTGAGCCTATCCCCAAGGGGGGACTGGAGGATGCCCTCAGATGCCGACGCCAAACTCTGGCTTGAAGACCTGGAAGAAATGCATAAGAAATTATCTGGTTCTCGACCACGAACGTCCAGGGTTAAGCAGGTGTAGGGTGGGTTGCATCCGCCAGAGGCAGATTTACTCGCCGTAGTATCTGCACGCACAGGCATTCATAATGCTATCAATGCCACCCCAACACCTCCCCTTATGCCCAGATTGCGCGTTGGGTATTTATTAAAGTATACTAATACCCACATCCACAACAGAACTTCATGGCCGCATCACCAACATATACAGCTTAGGAGATGAAAATGGCAAAGCAAAAGGTAAAGGATACCGCTCTGGGAGACCTCCGCGTCCTCGATTTGGCAGATCCTATGGGGCTTTACTGCACAAAACAGCTAGCTGACCTCGGCGCCGATGTGATTAAGATAGAGCCTCCGGGTGGCGACCCTACAAGGGCAATCGGCCCGTTCTATCATGACGAGGTTGATCCTGAAAAGAGCCTGTACTGGTTCCAGTTCAATACCAATAAGAAAAGCATCACCCTCAATATAGCAAGCCCCAAAGGAAAAGGAATCTTCAAGAAGCTGGTTAAGACGACCGATATCATCGTGGAAAGCTTCCCTCCCGGGTATCTCGACTCCATAGGCCTGGGATATTCGGCCCTCAAGAAGCTCAACCCAAGGCTGATTATGACCTCTATCACGCCCTTCGGCCAGACCGGCCCGTACAAGGATTTCAAGGCCTCCGACCTTATCGGCCTGGCTCTGGGCGGGTTCCTCTTTATCTGCGGCTGGGAAGACGAGCCCCCCTCCAGAGTTGGCGGCTCACAGGCTTACAATATGGCTTCAATACATGCCACCACAGCTACTCTGATTGCCCTTTACCATCGAGATATTACAGGCGAAGGGCAGCATATCGATGTATCCATGCAGCAATGCGTGGCGCACAGTTTGCAGTGGGTGCCTCAGATGTACGACCTCCAGAAGCGAATTATGTCAAGGTCGGGGCGTCTCGGTGTGCCCCTGCAGGAATGTAAAGACGGCTGGACGAACTTCATTGCCCTGTTTGACTGGGACCTGCTTGTCGACTGGCTGAAGAGCGGTGGAGGATGTGCAGACCTCGATGACGATAAGTTTAAGGACATGGACTATCAGATCAGGCCTGAAGTGAGGCAACACATCAGTGAAGTCACCGATGCCTTCACCAAGTCACACGACAAGAGATGGGTCTGCGAAGAGGGCCAGAAGAGAGGCGTCATAGCTATACCCTGTAACAATGCCAAGGATGTAGTGGAGAACCCCCAACTTGTCCTGCGAAATTTCTTCGTAGACGTAGCACATCCTGAACTGAATGATACTTTGAAGTACCCCGGCGCCCCATATCGATTCGCTGAAACCCCCTGGAAGATAAAACGCCGCGCTCCTCTAATAGGCGAGCACAACACTGAAATATACGGTAAAGGACTTGGTCTAACCTCAAAGCAGATAGCTCTGCTTAAAGAGCAGGGGGTGATCTAAGATGACAAAAACGAGATTGCCCATGCAAGGCGTAAGGGTTACCGATTTCTCCTGGTTTGGGGCTGGTCCCTACGTCACCAGGTTATTCGCCGCTTACGGTGCAGAAGTGATAAGGCTGGAAAGCAATACCAGGATCGACGGCATGAGGTGGCAGGCGCCCCGAAAGCCAGGCGTTCCCGAAACATATAACATCAGCGGCATGTTCAACAACTACAACCCGGGTAAGCTGGGGATAACCTTAAATCTGAACAATCCCAGGGGCCTAGAAATCGCCAAGAAATTGATTTCGGTCAGCGATATAGTTCTGGATAACTTCATTCCAGGAGCCATGGAAAAATGGGGGCTTATCTACAAAGAATTAGTCAAGATAAAGCCTGATATCATCGTAGCTACGATGCCGGTTATGGGAATAACCGGCCCTTATACTTTCTGGCGCGGCTTTGGCACCACTATCAGGACCGCCGCAGGCATCGATTATATAACAGGTAACCCAGACCGTCCGCCGATAGGAACAGGGATGGCAGCTCTCCCAGATTTCACCTGTAACCCCTACCATGCGGCAACAGCGATACTATCTGCCCTTCATTACCGGAATAAAACAGGCAAAGGCCAGTTCATCGAGCTTGCTCAATTTGAGTCCACAGTCTGCTGGACCGAAACAGCCATACTGGACTACACAGTCAATAAGCATATCCAGATGGGTATACGCAACCGACTGCCCAATGCTTCACCGCATGGGGTCTACCGCTGCCTCGGAGAAGACAGAGAGGTTGATTACTGCGCCATGCCCGAGTCTGAACCTGACCACAGGAAGAAGGATGAGCGATGGGTTGCTATCGCCGTATTTACCGAGGATGAGTGGAAGGCTTTCTGCAAAGTAATAGGCAACCCGCCCTGGACAAAGAACAAGAAATTTGCCACTTTCTCGCAAAGAAAGGTAAACGAAGATGAGTTGGACAGATTGGTTGAGGAATGGACGATAAAGAGGTCGCCTGAAAAGGTCATGCTGCTGATGCAGAAGGCGGGCGTAGCGGCAGGGGTAGTTAATGACGGCGAGGACCTGCAGACCCGCGACCCCCAACTGAAGGCACGAGGCTTCTATGTCTATCTCGACCACCCCGAGGCAGGAAGGATCGCCCACGATGGGCTTACCTTCGCGCTATCGAAAACGCCCGGCGAGATACGCCGCGCACCTCTTCTCGGCGAACATAACGAATATGTCTATAGGGAGGTCCTGGGCTTTTCCGAAGAAGAAGTGAATCAACTAATCACCGATGGCGTATTAGAATAAAGGGGGGAGTGCAGAGGGGCAAAGCCCCTCTGCCAGGGGTTTGGGGGTGTCCCCCAAATACAATATGTCCCCCAAGAATGGGGGACTACAGGGGGTTGAAAGGAAATAACAAACGAACTTTCGGATTATTAGGAGACTGCTGAAAAAGAGGTGCAGGAAACCTCCTGCCAGGGGAATTGGGGGTGTCCCCCAAACCTACAAATCCCCCAAGACTGGGGGATAAAGGGGGTTGATGTAGACTATTTCAGCAATCTCTTTATTAGTGATAGAAAGAAGGTCTTTTAAATGTCAGCAGCACTCAACGGCATTAGAATTTTAGACATGGCCTGGCAAGGGCCTGGCACATTCTGCTCCACTATCTTGGGCGACCTGGGTGCCGAGGTGATAAAAGTATACGAGGCCCATCCCGAACGCCGCGGCGGGCCTCTGGTGTTCATGTATCCAGATTCACCCATATTCCCCGGGTGGCGGAACTGCAAGACCATGGGGCTAAATCTAAAAACCAAAGAAGGCCTCAGCATATTCCGCAAGCTGGCTAAAACCGCCGATGTGATTATAGAGGGTTTCAGGCCCGGGACCACCAAGCGCCTGGGCGTTGACTACGATGCTATAAAGAGAGTCAACCCCCGGATAATATATGCCTCTTTGACAGGCTACGGCCAGGATGGACCCTACCGCGATGTCGTGGGACACGATATCAACTACATCTCTATAGGTGGACTTCTGGGCACGACCAGGGGTTCCGACGGAGCTCCGGTAATACCCCGCACTGTTTTGGCTGACTTCGCTGCCGGCGGGATGGCTGCTGTGATCGGGATACTGGCTGCCCTTACCGCGCGAGATAAGTCAGGCAGGGGCCAGTATGTGGACGTGTCCATGACCGACGCTATAGTGGGACTTATGATGCCGGTGTTATTGCCAGCTCTACTCGGCGAGACGATTTCCGAGCAGGGCGAAAATATCGCCACCGGAGAGCAGCAGCGCCCCTGGTACAATGTGTACAAAACGAAGGACGGGAAGTATATCAGCGTGGGCAGCGTCGAGCCCTGGTTCTATGCCAACCTGTGCCGACTGCTAGGTCGCGAGGATTTCATCGAACACCAATATGCCGAAGGTGAAAAACGAGATGAGATCCTCCAGTATTTCAGACAGACCTTTTTGACCAAGACCAGGGACGAATGGTTAAAAATCCTGAGTCAGAAAGATACCTGTGTCGCTCCTGTTTACTCTCCTGGGGAGGTAATCTCCGACCCCCATCTCATAGCCCGCGAGATGTTTGTCAAAGTGCCTCATCCCACCATGGGCCAGGCCAGGCAAATCGGCCCCATAATCAAGCTCTCAAGGTCGCCGTTCAAGGCCAGGAACTGGGCGCAACGGTTCGGTCAGCACACTGACGAAATCATGCTCGGACTTGGCTACAAGAAGGCGCGTATCAAGAAGCTGCGCGAAGCTGAGATAATAGGCTGAGGCATCACACGTTTTCTATCCCAGCTATGGCTGCACGAAATGGCTTATCGTGCAACTCTGTAGGTACATCCATGTGTTCATCCCGATGTTTGCATCAATATTTTATACCGCTTTTATCTAACTTGGTATATGATGTCTACGGTAAGGGCTAGAGATTTAATGAGGAATTGATTATGGCAGATCAAAAATTGGGTATATGGAAGTTCTTTGACGTGACTCATCAATTCCATTCGGTCTTGAATCCCATAAGTAACACAAAGATAGACGAACTGATAGAGTTACTAAATCTTAAACCCCAAGCAGCGGTATTAGATATTGCCTGCGGCAAAGGAGAGATTCTCGCCCAGATAGCTGAACGTTACACAATATCTGGAGTTGGTGTGGATATTTCACCTTTCTTCGTTGCAGATGCGAAACAAAAGCTAAAGCAACGAGTTCCAAATTCTCGAATAGAGATCTTAAATATGGACGGAGCAGACTACAAGCCTGATCGACAATTCGATTTATCCATGTGCATTGGGGCATCGTGGATTTACAAGGGGCACCGGGAGACTCTTCGTGCCTTGAAGTCTATGACAAAACCAAGTGGACTCATTCTTGTTGGTGAACCATTTTGGCTCAAGGAGCCGGAAGACGCCTATTTAACTGCTGCCAGTGAGACCATAGATGATTTCGGAACGCACTATGAAAACGTTCTAGCAGGTACAGAAGAAGACCTGCTTCTACTGTATACTTTAGTAAGTAACCAGGATGATTGGGACCGCTATACGGCTTTGCGATGGTATTCTACTGCAAGGTTTGTTGAAGAGAACAAAGACGATCCTGATGTGACTGAGATTGTTAAACGAGTTGACCATGAGAAAGCGACCTATCTTCAATGGGGACGTGATACCGTCGGATGGGCAATATACCTCTTTAAAAACCCGGATACCAACCTCTGATATTTTGCCCGAGTCTAATTTTATATTCTAATGGCGTACTGAAATGGTATCAACCAATCGTACGCATGACTGGACAGACATCCCGATGTTCGTGACTTGATAGGCCTCTGAAGCTGCAGTAGGTTCAAGAACGATCAGAAGCCGCGACCCCAACCAACCTCCACCTGCTTAAACCGAGAACGGCTTAAGCAGACTTATTGTGCGCAGCTCTCCTATGATGACCGGCTAAGGCAAGCTCTTCCTTCTTAGGCTTCTCTTCCTTAACCTGGACTATAGTCCTCAAATCATGGAGGCAGCTGCACTGGAGACACTCCTCATACCAGCCGTTGAGGTCATAGTCTATGAAGACATCACCGCCGCATTTGGGACAACCCTTGAATCTCCACATCCCGGCACCACCACTTCTTCTCTTTCTCTCAATCCCTGTACGATGATATCCTCTTACAGTCAAACAGTCTTCGGCCTAATTGCTCATTTGCACTAAGCAAAAATACGTATTATTACCAGAATTTCTAATATCGACTGATGCCGGCATTACCTGGAGTCGTCATCTTGAGGCACAATGATAAATGATCCCCTGTTCCTGTGGCTGTGAAGCTAATCCCCCCTACCCCTCAGCGCTTCATGCTGTCCCCAGTTCACAATGCGGCAATCCAAGCTGCTTCACATATCACGGTTTTGGAGCCCTCTGGATAGTAGAATACTTAGTGACTCCTAGTAGTAGCAAATCAGACATCCCGATGTTTGTCCAGTGGGAAAAAGGCTGAGCAATCGCCGTAGGTCTCAGGCTTTACGGGCTTTGCAAAGTTCGGTATATAATTCAGGTCTCCTGTCACGTATCAGGTCCATCTCGAACTCACCCGCCTTATATACGACGTGTTTCTCTCGTGCTTCGGCCAGGTTTACTTCACCGTAAATGATTTGTTCATCGTCACTACCGGCTTCAGCAAGTTTATCTCCCCAAGCGTTGACGATTTTGCTTAGGCCGATGAACTTGGTGCCGCGCTCGCTACCAACCCGATTCGCAGCTACAAGATGCACCTTATTCTCATAGGCTCGGGCGATAAGTACATATTTAGCAACCTTCCCCCGCCCTTCCGGCCAATTGGTGGGAAGAGCCAGGACATCCGCCCCCAATAACATCATAATTCGGGCACTCTCAGGAAAGTTGCAATCATAACAAATATGAATGCCGATATTACCTATTGGAGTCTTATATACCGTGAAAGGCCTATCACCAGGGTCGAGGTAGCGATCGATACCCAAGAAGGGGAGATGATTCTTTCTGTATTTTCCAACTAATCCTTCAGGTCCCATCAAAACTGCTGCATTGAAGCACTTGTCATCATCTATTTCGAGAAGACCAACGATGGCATGAACGCTGAGCTCTCGGCAGCAGGATGCTAGCTTGTCTGTACTGGGGCCGGGAATAGTCTCCATGTATGGCATGGCCTCCTTGCGGCTAGCGAAGACGTATCCGGTTAGGGCGCACTCGGGAAAAACTATCAGGTCAGCACCACCGTGGGCAGCGGTTCTGGTTTTAAGCAGTATATTGTCAAGATTCTCGCTGTTTCGCATTATCCTAGGCTCCATCTGAACTGCTGCTATCTTTACTTTATCATGCATATTTCTGCCCCCGTCCATTATCGATAACTGTCACTGTGCTTCACCATAGGTTACTTTGTAGTGGCCGCTCCAGCGAGGAAGTGTAGCGCACCAACCTAAACCGAGTGAATGATGGGTTTCGTCCTTCCGGAGAAGGACTCCACCCACCCTACCGATCCTGACGTGGTGGTCGTGGTGGCAGCGGTCGCTGGCCCTCAGCATAGCGGCGCAGCGCTTCGGCCATGTCGGGATCCGACAGGCTGGCCCGATGAAGCTGCTGCTCAAGCCTCAGCCCTTCAGGCAGGGGTAGTGACATGCCCTGGTAAACGCTCTGCCGGTCATTGCGGAGGCTGGCCTGAGGGTACGCGGAGATAGCCTCGGCGAGCTCTAGAGCGCGTGCCAGCGCCTGCCCTGGTGGCACAACCTCCTGTACAAGCCCGATGCGGAGCGCGTGCTCAGCGTCGATGAGCACGCCTGACTCAATCAGATAGAGGGCGTTGCCCAGGCCGACGATTTTAGGCAGCCGTTGGGTGCCCCCGTCTACCAGGGGAACACCCCAGCGGCGGTTGAGCACGCCGAACTGCGCGTTGCGGGACGCGACACGAAAGTCACACCAGCAGGCCAACTCCAGGCCGCCAGCCAGGCAGTAACCGTTAACGGCCGCTATGGTCGGCTTGTGGAGGTTTGTGATGTGGCTGATACCCATCGGGCCCGACTTCTTAGCGCCTCGGCGAGCCGCAAGGCCACCGATGTCCTTCAGGTCAGCTCCTGCGCAGAATGAGATCTCGCCAGCGCCAGTGAGGATGAGTACGTCGAGGCCATCATCCTGCCGGAATGCCTCGACCAACTCGAAAAGCAACCCTGCGGTCTCTGCGTCAACCGCGTTGCGAACCTCAGGGCGGTTGATGGTGACGATGAAGGATCGACCCTTGCGTTCAGACTCAATCTTGAGCATGGCAGCACCCTATTGGTCGCATCTCATGAATCCTTTGGCTTCGTGGTCTGTCCTCTATTCTACGCTCGTGGGTGCCTCTTAACAGTGTTCAGCGGGCGAAATCTGGGTACTCTTGATAATCCGTTTCCCTACATTTCTTTTCTAATCGGACTTCCCCACCAATATTTTGCCTGTACCTTTACAATAGAGACATTTCTCTTTCAATATGGGATGGTCATCGCAGTAAGGGCAGACAATTTGTAACCTGGTCGGGTCTTCCATACCCAGGTCTTTGACTTTCCAGGATAAATCACTGTCCGACCGAATTTGGCCTCCCCCTATGTTGGTGACCAGTTTACAGCCGATTTTGCGACAGGTGTTTGCTTCAGGAATATTCTCCGGCCCGGTCCTGTCTCCGCCTTTGGCAAATATGTCGGGCTTCAGCAGTTTCAGCGTCTTGCGTACAGTCTGGTCTTCATCTATTGAAGCGATGACTTCATCAACTCCTTTAACGCTTTCCAGAATTTCTTTTCTATCCTCAAACGGCCTGAACACGAACCCCTTTTTCCTAAGCAGGAAATCGTCGCCATTCAAAATTACCACCAGTCTGTCACCCAGTTTAGCCGCTTCGCGAATGTATCGAACATGACCAACATGGATAGGATCAAAAGCTCCACTTATTGCAACTGTGACAAGTCTCTTCTTCATTCCACCGCTCCTCCGATTTTAGGCGACCACTTAAAGGTATATTGTAAGTATAATGGAAAATTGCCGCAAGTCATAGCGGGGGCTCCCTTTACGAAGGGGGTATACCCCTCACTCTTATCTCTCCCGCAAGGGGCGAGAGGATCGGGGTCAATAGGCATCTGGATTCCTGCCTTCGCAGGAATGCCATTGAGGCCTTATCTCAGAAGGGCTTCCTTCTCCAGAATACGGGCAATGTCGGTCAAGCCAAGCTCTTCGAGCTTGGCTCTTTTCTGCAGGCCGGAGGGAACGTCCCAGCCGCGAATGCGGTAGAACTCGCCTTTCATGTTCTCGAATTGCTCGCGGTCCACAACAACGTCTTTTCTGGAGAAAAGCTCGCCATCCTTGCCCGGGACTACGCAGTCGGGGTTGCCGAAGTCAGACTTCAAGGGAGTATTGAAGTTGTATTCGTCTATGACGTCGTATTCCCTGCCCTTGTGTCCTTCCCGGGCCAGGATAGCCCTCTGCAGGTTGCAAATCCTTTCCCCTACTTTGTAGAGACCCGCCTCATCCACTTCCCTCCCACTTACCGCAGCACAAATCTGGCTCTCCAGAGAGGGGTCTCCTACCCCGTCCGGGGAGGCTTCGGAAAAGTAGATAGGCCAGAACAGGTCACACAGAATCAGGCTCTCCTTGGCGTACTCGCGGTCCTGAATCCTGGCTGCCGCCAGAGCCTTCCCATCGTAGGTGGAGAAGTCCACCGCCAGTTCGCTGCCGAAGAAGCGCTTAGCCATGGCACGCAGTACCTCGGTGGTGACCGGCACCTCTTTAAGGCCCTTCTGCCGGGCCCCCCACAGCATCACCGGCACACTGACCTCGTGAAGCTGCTGGATGGGCAATCTCGGCTCCATAGCCCAGAAGATGCCCGTGGTGATGTATAAACGGGGGCCGTACAGCTCGTTGTCGCCGGTCTTGGCCATGTAGTCTTTGATTAAAGCCTGAGCTTCTTTCCCCAGGCTCTGGGCAGCTTTGTGAGTGCCCCGGGCCAGCGTGTCGCCGAAACCTTCGCGATGGGCTATCTTACGCAGCAGCGTCTCGATGAATTCAGAGCTCCCTATTTTGGAAAGCGGTATCCCGGTCCCCTCATCCGTCAATATCCCCGACTTGTGGCACCTGCTCAGCCACATAATCATGGTCTCAGTGGCGCGGGTATCCAGTCCCAAATCATCGCAAAGCTCCGTGGCCTTAAGCGCAGCATCGGTGTTCCCATAGTAGCGCTGGGCACGAGTCTCATAGAACATGGCCGCCTGACACATGAACTTCCTCTCGGAGCCATCAGCATTGCGATAAGTCGCTCGCACGCATCCGGCGGGGCAGCCCTGGCAGAAGCTCTTCTTCAGCCTGTCCCTGGGCGTCAGCAAACCCATAGCCAGCAATGGTTCCACATAGCCACCGCCCATAAGGCGTATCTCGGCCCTGAGCTTAGAAAGCCTATCTGCATGAGCTACCTTTACCTTCTTATCTCCCCTTACCGCAATAGCTTTGAGATTCTTGGAGCCCATCACCCCAGCCAGCCCGCCGGCACCGACGGAGTCATCGGAAGCCAGAAAAGTGGCAAATGCAACCATGTTATCGCCCGCCGGGCCCACTGTGAGCACGCGGACGGAATCGCCCAGCTCATCTCTTACTATCTTTTCGCGTTGGAACGCACTCCGGCCTGCGAGATGGGTGGCATCCCTGATTTCCACATGGTCACCATTAATTCGGAGATAAACGGGCTTCTCCGCTTTGCCATAGACCACCACGCCGTCGTAGCCGGCTGCCTTGAGATGAGCGCCCCAGGAGCCCCCCATATTACAGAAGGAGAACTGGTTAGTGGCAACAGATTTACCGCAAACCTGGAAGCGGCTGGCGAAACCGGGCACGCCACACAACGGGCCTGTCATGAAAATCAGCGTGTTCTCAGGGTCAGAAGCATTGATTCTCGGAGGAACCTCATCCCAGTAGATTTTGGCGGCTATCCCCCTGCCACCGAGGAAGAGGTCTGCATAATCGCTCGTTGGCACAGAGGCTATTTCCCCTGTGGATAAATTTACTTTGAGAATGTTTCCGGCGTAGCCATTTTGTCCTGTCATTCCCATATCCTTTTCTAACGATGAATGTCCGATAGACCGATTATAACGAATTAGGCGAGGGCTTTCCACCGAGAGGGCATTTAATGAATGGGGTTAGCGATGCACCTAAGGACACCATCGGAAATGTCATAACTTTTTAAGATTTTTCCCTTGTATTTTATGACTTGTTCATCCCTGACACGTATCATGATGCTAGGGAAAAATACTGCCGTTTTGCATCGCGACCGAAGTGGCTGCGGCGGTTCTCGTTGAGGCAGGGACGAAGTACACAATCGAGACAACCTCGGCTATCCCTGCTTTTCCAGACATGTTAGCCCGTTGAAACATGGCCGGCCGGTGGTGTTACGTGGTAAACAAGCTCGTTTCAAGATATACAACACAAGATAAAATTGCCCTGCGCGACTGCGAGATACTCTATCCTCCACCTATAGTACCGACAGAGCGCCCTGAGCAACTTCCGGGGGATACGGAGGCACTGGAGGAATATATGAGGCAGGCGATATTCCCCCAGCTTGCTCCGCCTCCCTTCGGAGAAATAGAGATAAGAAGCCTTTCTCAGCAGAAACCAGTTTACCTGTTTCTGGAGAAGCAGCAGAACATAGCGGTAGTGGGAAAACTATTCAAACACGGTTCCATAACTCTGGAACAGGCGTGGCTATCTGCGGAAAAGGAATACTTCAATCTAAATCTCCTCCGAAACAGATTCGGGATGAACAATGATTGCTGCCATGTGGTAGCCCCTCTGGGGAAGAATAAAGAGCTTTCCGCACTGCTGGTTACCGAGAAGGCTCCAGGCATGGTGCTTGATTACTACATAGCAGAAGCCATCTATGAGCGCAAATCACAACAGCTTTTCGATAGGCTAACCTCCCTTGCCAAGTTTTTTGTCAAGCTCCATCACAACACCGAGAACAACAGTATGATTTCTGCCGCTCTGCCGCAATCTTACCTCACTAAGTTGCTGGACTCCCTCAGCAAGTGGAGCCTCGACCCAGTTGAAAGAGCTACAATTGAGGCATATGCGGCACGATGGTGGAACAGAGACGAGGTCTGGACAACGGACAGAGAGGTAATCGTTCATGGCGATGCGACCTCGACCAACTTCGTTATCAATCGCCAGGAGGTGACCGGCATCGACCTGGAGAAAATGAAATGGGCTGATCGGTGCTGGGACCTCGGGTTCATCGCCGCTGAATTGAAGCATCACTTTATGTGGCGCATGGGAGATAAGTGGGCTGCGGAGCCTTTCATCGGCCATTTCCTGTGGCAGTACGCAGCTAGCTACAAGGACGGTCAGTTTTTCAGCATTTTAACCCGCAAGATACCGCTTTACATGGCCCTGGGGCTGTTGAGGATTGCCAGAAACTCCTGGCTCGATGACCAGCACAGGAGGAATCTGATAAGTGAGGCAGAGCTATGCCTAAAATACGGGCTGTCATCTTCGACTACTACAATACTCTAATTGATATAAGGACAGACGAGGAGAAGCCGGAGGTCTACCGATTCCTATCGCTGTATCTGCAGTATTATGGCCTGAGCATGAATGAGCAGAACCTGAGGGCTGCCCTCGACCACGAAAAGAAGCAATACCTCAAGACAAAAGATGAGGCCTACCCGGAGATAGACCTCGAGGTAGTTTTCAGCAGTATCTTGGAGAAAGAGGGGATATGCAATCCCTTCGGGGCAGAATCGTGCTGCAAGCTATTCCGCCTTCTCAGCCGAGAGCGATTTCAACTCTTCCCAGACAGCATTCCTGTACTGAAGGAAATCAAGAGAAGCGGATACCCTATGGGTGTGGTCTCCGATGCCCAGAAGGTGTTCTGTCTGGAAGAAGGCGAAATGCTGGGGCTGAACCAGTACTTCGACCATATTGTTCTATCTACACAGTTCGGATTCAGGAAACCGGACCGCAGGCTTTTTACGATTGCCTGCAGCATGCTCGACGTACCGCCAGCGCAGGCTGTCTACATTGGCGACGACCCGAGGAAAGATGTCGGGGGCGCCAAGAAGGCTGGTTTGTGTGCGATACTGGTAAATAGAAACCAGATGAACCTCGAAACGGAAATCAAGCCGGATTTCAGCGCTAACAACCTCTGGGAAGCCTGGGACTGGATTAAGAAGTGCAGCTAGACTCAAATCGAGGTTGTGGATGATAACATCCACAGCGAGCAAAAATTTAATTTTTTTACGGGTAGACCGCCAGCATGTCCAGTCCCATGGTCTCGGGGAAGCCAAGCATGAGGTTCATGTTCTGAATGGCCTGGCCTGCGCCACCCTTGACTAGGTTATCGATGCAGCTTATCACGATGAGCCTGTTTGTCCTTATGTCAATTGTAGGGTAGAGCAGACAGAGATTGCTGCCCAAAGTCTGCTTGGTCTGCGGGGGAACATTGACCACCTTGACGAAGGGCTCTCCGCTGTAAAAATCCCGATATAGCTTCGCTATCTGCTGCTTACCCTTGTCCCCCTCGGCTAGCTTCCCCGCCTTCAATATGGCGTAACAGGAGGTCAGTATGCCACGGTTCATCGGTATCAAATGTGGGAGGAAGGTGACCGACAGTTTGGACTTGGGAGCTAGCTTTTGTAACTCCTGTACAATCTCAGGCAGATGGCGATGACCATCGAGCGCATAGGCAGATACGTTCTCGTTCGCCTCGGCGTAATGGGTGTTCAGGGTCAACGTCCTGCCCGCGCCGGAGATGCCGGACTTGCTATCAAAGATAATGTCGGGCTCAATGAGGCCCTCTTTGAGCGCAGGCGCTATGGCCAGGATGGCGCTGGTGGGATAGCAGCCCGGATTAGCCACCAGCCGGGCTTTGGCTATTTTTTCGCGATTGAGCTCGGTCAGGCCATAAACCGCCTCTTTTAAATATTTCGGCGCAGGATGCGCTATTTTGTACCATTTCTGATACTCTGCAGCATCATTGAGCCTGAAGTCGGCACTGAGGTCAACCGCTTTGGCACCCTTCTCCAGAGCGGCCACTATGGGAGCCACGTTCTCGCCGTGGGGCAGAGCAGAAAACGCAAAGTCCACTTTGTCTAGTTCGGCTTCTATGGTGAGGTCGATGCCGGTCAGGTGAGGCAGGAATTCGCCCAGTTTCTGACCTTTGGCACTGCGCCCTGTAACAGTAGCCAGCTTCACCTTGGGATGGTTATACAGCAGCCGCGCTACCTCCATTCCGATATAGCCCGTGACGTTTATTATCCCTACATTTACCTTAGCCATCTGAGCACCTCACCAATTGATTATTGAGACTCAAGCGACTTGCGCTTGCCTACGGGACATACTATTACACATTTATCGCAAATTGCCAATCCCCCGCGGCGCTCGCCTGAGATGGCTGCCAGACAGCGGCCGGTATCAGTTAAGCGATAGGGCTGCAGTATCCCGACTGGACAGGCCTCAACACATCTCTGGCAGGCCTTGCAGTCGGGATTGTCCTCTTTCACATACGTGCCAGGACCAGTCAGAGCCAGAGGAGCATCCGTCCTGATGGCCATAAACCTGAGCCAGGGGCCGAAATTAGGATTTATGACCAGTGTATTTTTGCCCTGCCTGCCCAGGCCGGCAGCTACTGCCAGATGTTTGAGGTTTGGCCTGCCGCTGGGAGAATAGCCCAGTTTGCCCACAAGCTCGGCGGAGAATCCCTGCTTCCTGATAAACTCAAGCAAGGCATCCAGTTTGGGTTTGGCGTATCTAATGAAGCCGCGCCAGAAGGACTCCCTGCTGCCTTTCATTTCCTGAAGTACGAAATCATCCAGTTCCCTCTCGGGTGTGGTCACCAGACCCAGAACCAAAATAGTGTTTTTGGTCGACGTGTCACGAGCCACGCCCACCACATCGAAAAGGGAACGGGCACAGGCGAGGATTTCATCTTCCTTGCTCATAATTCTGCCTCAAGCAACATCTGGCCCGTGGGACAAACCTTCAGCAGCACGCACTCGCGACAGCGGGGCCGTTGCGCCTTGCATACTCTCCGACCATGCTCAATCATATGAATATGAAACTGGTACACATATTTAGGCGGAACCTTATCGCCCAGAATCTCGTGCGCCTTCTCCGCCGAGACCCTGGAATCGATGAGTCCCAGCCTCTTCGCCACCCTGTTGATATGGGTATCAACAGGAAGCACAGGCTTCCCCAGAGAGAACAGCAGCACGCAGGCAGCGGTTTTGGGTCCTACACCGGGCAGGCTTCGCAGCCATTCTTTAGCCTCGGCGACAGGCATCTTTTTAAGGAACTTGAGGTCGAGCGAGCCACGCTGCGCCTGAATCTGCTGGAGTATTAGTTTAATCCTCGGTGCCTTGACCTGCGCCAGCCCGCCGAGTTTTATAGCTTCCGCAACGTCCTCCACGCTGCCTTGGGCCACTGCCTCCCAGCTTCCAAACCTGCTGAGCAGAGAATCGAAGGCACGCCTGGAATTATGGTCCGAGGTATTCTGGGAGAGGATGGTCAGGATGAGTTCGGATAGCGGGTCGGTGCGGGAGCGCCAGGTAATGCTGCCGTATTCCTCTGCCAGCAACTGTATAATCTCAGTGATGTTCAAGGGGCTCATCCTGCAGTCAGGGTCTTGAGATGGCAGGTGTCGTTGACCAGCGTGACCAATGGGGTGCCATCTCTAATCTCGAAGATGTTGATTGCATTCACATCCTGCCTCACCTGCCAGAAATGAGAGTTGTCCAGGCCCAGCATGGCACACATAAGCACCTGGCAGACCACCTTGTGAGAGACCAGTATCACGGTCTTGTCTACGTGCCTGGTGGCAAGCTCATCGCCCGCAGCCAGCACCCTTTGGCGAACAATATCTAAACTCTCCCCCCTGGGGAAACAGACCAGATGGGGACGCTCAAGCCATGTGGCATACAGCTTGCTATCCTGCTTCGCTGCCTCTTCGGGAGACAAGCCCTGCCAGCTTCCGAAGTCTATGTCAATAAGCCCCTCCAGGGGCTGCACAGAAATATCGAGTTGCTTTGCAATAATGCCGGCTGTCTCGATAGCGCGCTTGAGCGGGCTGGAATAGATGGCTGCAACGCGCTCAGTTTTCAGCCTGAGCGCTGCCGCCTCGGCCTGTCTCCTCCCCGTATCGTCCAATGCCAAATCCGCTCTGCCGCGGAACCTCTCCACCCGGTTCCATTCCGTTTGCCCGTGCCTCACCAGAATAAAACGAGTCAGCCTGACCTCCTGGTCGCTTTCCTGGGAGCAACCGAGCCATGGCGCAGCAGCCAGTACTCCAGGCTATCGGCAAGAGCTACCCAGCTAGCTTCCATAATATTAGTAGAACTGCCCACCGTGCGCCAGTCGTGCTCGCCATCGCTGGATTCTATAAGCACCCTCACCTTGGACTTGGTGCCATCGCTTTCCTCGAGTATGCGTACCTTATAGTCCATCAGCTTCACCGCTGACAGGCTGGGATAGAACTGGAGCAGCGCCTTGCGCAGTGCAGCATCCAGAGCATTGACCGGTCCGTTTCCCTCGGCCGCCGTATGAATCACTTCATCCCCCACCCTGACCTTGACCATTGCTTCCGAGAGCATATCTTCGTGCCGGGCTGAGACAATGGGGGCGCGGCGGTGTTTCTCGACTACCACCATGAAATCTACAAGCTCGAAGGGAGAACGGTAGTCAGGGTCAGTTCGTCTGACCAAGAGCTCGAACGAAGCCTCGGCACCCTCGTATTGAAATCCCTGCTTCTCCAGTGCCTTTATCTGTTCCAGCACTGCCTTGGCTCGCTCGCCCTTGGGGATATCCAGCCCCAGCTCCCTGGCCTTATAGGTTACGTTGCTTATACCGGAAAGCTCCGAGACCAAGACCTGGCTTCGGTTGCCCACAAGGTCAGGGTTGATATGCTGATAGCTTTCCTCATGCCTCAGCATCCCCGAGACGTGCAGCCCCGCTTTATGCGTGAAGGCGCTGGCCCCCACATAGGGAAGATGCGGGTCGGGGATGATATTGGCGAGCTCACCTACATACCTGGAGACTTCGGTCAGCCGAGACAGATTCCCATCGCTGATGCAGTTGATGCCCATTTTGAGCTTGAGCGCAGGGATGATGGAGCAGAGGTTGGCGTTGCCACTGCGCTCCCCGTAACCATTGATGGTCCCCTGAACCTGGATGGTCCCGGCCTGAACTGCCGCCAGGGTGTTCGCCACCGCCAGTTCACCATCGTTATGGGCGTGGATGCCCAGAGAGATAACCATCTTTTTCGCTGCCTTGACTGCGGCAGCTACTTCATGGGGCAGGGCGCCGCCATTAGTATCGCAGAGCACGACGCAGTCCGCCCCCGCTTCAGCAGCAGCCTCGACTGTACGCAGGGCATACCCCGGATTCCTCTTGTACCCATCGAAGAAGTGCTCGGCATCGAAAAAAACAGCCTGCCCGCCCAATTTAAGATAGCAAATGGAACCAGCGATCATCCTCAGATTTTCCTCAAGCGTGGTGTTCAGCACCTCAGTTACATGCAAGTCCCAGGACTTGCCCACCAGAGTAACTACCCTTGTCCCAGACTCCTTCAGGGCATTTAGATTGGAATCTTCTTGCGCCTCAGTATTAGCGCGGCGCGTGCTGCCGAAGGCAACCAGTGCAGCGCGCTTCAGGTCGAGAGTCCGAGCCCGGGCGAAGAACTCCACATCCTTGGGATTAGAGCCTGGCCAGCCGCCCTCGATGAAATGTATGCCTATCTCGGCAAGGCGCTTCGCTATTTTGAGCTTGTCCTCCACAGAGAAAGATATGCCAGCCCGCTGCGCCCCATCACGAAGCGTGGTGTCATATAGCTGAACCGCAGAACTCTTACCGACCATAACCTGCTTCCACCTCAGAATTTACGACAAAGTATAACATAGAGATGTTCGGGCATACAATTCGTGAGACCCGGCCCACTCCACACTTGACGCAACAGCGAGCGCTGATATAATACAGGATTGTTGGCACGATAATAATGAGGGTAATTGCAGGCAAAGCTAAGGGACACCGTTTGAAATCGCTAAGAAGTTCAGGGCTCCGTCCCACATCCGACTTGCTTCGAGGGGCAATCTTTAATATGCTGGAATCTACAGCTACTGATTGGTCGAGGGTACTTGACCTCTACGCCGGCACAGGCGCGCTGGGCATCGAAGCATTAAGTCGCGGCGCTGATTGGGCTGATTTTGTGGAGAGGAACCCAAGGCTCTGCAACCTTATAAAAGAGAATTTGAAACACACCGGGTTCGCCGAGCAATGCGCTGTCTATCGTATGACTGCCGATAAGGCCCTCTCCATCCTCAAAGACAAATATGGTATACTACTTCTCGACCCTCCCTACGCTGACGCAACTGTTACCAAGACTGCAGAGAAGCTCTCCTGCTCGCGCTTAGTGGGCGAGGATTCAACCATAGTCATCGAGCATTCCAAGCGTGTTCCGCTCCAAGAAAGATACGGCAAGTTTAAGCAGATAAAGAATATCCGTCACGGCGATAGCTGCGTCTCCGTGTATCAATACGCTGGGGGTGAACTTTGACCAATGCTATTTACCCCGGTAGTTTCGACCCCGTAACTAACGGCCATCTGGATATAGCCAATAGAGCGGCGGCCCTTTTCGACGAGTTGATCATCGGTGTGTACGATAGGCCGTCCAAACACCTGATGTTCAGCACTGCGGAAAGAGTGAACCTGGTCAAGAAGGCGGTTGCCCATCTGCCGAATGTGAGAGTGACGGCCTACGACGAGCTAACCGTTGATTTCGCCTGCAAGATGAAAGCCAAGGTCATAGTGCGGGGACTGAGGATGAGCTCCGACTTCGAGCGTGAGTTCGAGATGGCATTGATGAATAAGCAACTGAACCGCGAGATAGAGCTTGTCTGTCTCATGACCAGCCTTGAGTATCAATTTCTCAGCTCCAGTTTGCTCAAGGAAGCTTGTGAGCTTGGTGGAGACATCACCAGCCTGGTTCCCAGGCACGTTGCCATTGCCCTGAAAAAGAAATTCCAGCAAGCCCGAAAGCAGGTTAGAAAATAAAAACGCGGCCAAGAACATTTATTTAGGAGGAAAAAGAGATGGCCTACAAGATTACCGACGAGTGCATCAGCTGCGGTGCCTGCGAGCCCGAATGCCCGAACCAGGCAATCAGCGAAGGGGAGAAAATCTACGTTATCGACCCCAAGAGATGCACTGAGTGCGTGGGCGCCCATGAGTCATCTAAATGCAAAGAGGTCTGCCCGGTAGATTCCTGCGTCCCCGACGACGCCCATAAAGAGGACAAGAAGCAATTGTTGGAAAAGTGGCAGAAGCTGCATCCCGGCGAGAAACCAGCCCCGGGTACCTTCTAGCTAGCACGCGGCTATAAGCATTCGACAATCAACGGGGGCGACACATGTCGCCCCCGGGAAATCTGCCACAGCAAAATCGACTGCTTGCTCTAGCTTGTTAGAGGTCCGGCGGTGTTTCCTGCCCTCAACCGTCATCGAGCCAAAGCTGAAGCTATCGGCCTCCGCCAAAGTATCACCTCTCCCTTCTCTTCTGATATAATGCCTTTGGAGTTAAACCCAAAATAGTCCACCCATTGTACTGTTCGAAGGACTCGAGTTAACAAAGACCATGCCAAATCAAAAACAATTGCTTCTGCTTTTCGACGGGCACGCCCTGGTTCACCGTGCCTTCCATGCCCTGCCTTCGCTTTCGGTGACCAAGACCGGCGAGCCTATAGGAGCAGTGTACGGCTTCGCCAGCATGCTGCTCAAGGTTCTGGCAGAGCTCAAACCAACCCATTGGGCCATGACACTGGATAGCCCGGGCCCGACATTCAGACACGAGAAGTTCGAGGCATATAAAGCGCAACGCCCTCCAGCCCCTGATGAGCTCAAAATCCAGTTCGCAAGAGTAAAGGAGCTAATCAAGGCATTCAACCTTCCCTCTTTCGAGGTGCCAGGCTACGAGGCTGACGACATAATTGGCACTATCTGCAAAAAAGCCAGTGAGCAGGGCATCGACATTATCATCGTCACAGGCGACACCGACACCCTTCAGCTAGTCTCACCACACGTTCGCGTCCTCACACCCAAGCCGGGGAAGCCCTTCAGCGACACCGTAATATACGATGAGGCAGCAGTGCAGCAGCGCTATGAACTACCCCCTGAACAGCTTCCCGATTTCAAGGGGCTGAAAGGTGACCCCTCGGATAATATACCCGGCGTGCGTGGCATAGGCGAGAAGACCGCGACAAAGCTGATTCATGCTTTCGGAAGCATCGAAGGCATCTACCAGCATATAGATGAGGTGATGCCACCTAAGGCTCGAGAGGCGTTGCGGCAAAACGAGCAGGCGGCACGACAGAGCAAGGAGCTCGTCACCATAGACACAGATGTACCCATAGACTTCAACCTGGATGCTTGCCGCGTAAGTACTTATGAGCGGAGCAAGGTAACCGAGCTTTTCCGCGAGCTTGAGTTCTCCAGTCTCCTTAATAAGCTCCCCGAGACCATGGGCGGAGAGGAGAAGCCTGCCGTTGTTGAGAGTCAAACCAGCGAAGAAGCCAACGATTATCAGATTGTAGATACTGCTGAAACTCTCGGCGAGATGATAAGTACGTTATCTAAGGCCGAATCCTTTGTCTTCGATGTCGAAACCACGAGCATGAATCCCAGGCAGGCAGCGCTGGTGGGCGTCTCCCTGTCCACAGCGCCGGGGCAGGCGTGGTACGTGCCCGTAGGACACAATTCTGGAAAACAGCTTCCCCTTCAGCAGGTTGTAGATAGACTTAAACCGCTCCTGGAGAATCCTAAAATAGCCAAGGTGGCCCATAACGGCAAATACGATATGACTGTGATCCAGAAACATGAGATAAACGTAAGGAATCTCCATTTCGATACCATGATTGCGGCCTACCTGCTGGGTGAGAAGTCGCTTGGGCTCAAAACTCTGGCCTTCTCCAAGCTGGGCATCGAGATGATGCCCATAACCAACCTGATCGGCAGCGGAGCCAAACAGATTTCTATGGCCTGGGTCGATATACCCAGGGTTGCCGAATACGCCTGCGCCGATGCAGACATGACCATCAGGCTGAGCAAGCTGCTGGAGAAAGAGCTTAAGGCTCAGGGACTGTGGAAGCTGTTGGCCGAGGTGGAGATGCCCCTGCTGCCCGTGCTGCTGCGCATGGAAACCAACGGCGTAGCCCTGGATACCGCAAAGCTGCGAGAGATGTCCTGGAGCATGAGCGAGAGGATGGCTAAGCTGGAGAACGAGATATACAAAAGCGTGGGCCACGCATTCAATATAAACTCTACCCAGCAACTGGGAACAATACTTTACGACGAGCTCAAGCTACCCAAGACGAGAAAAACGAAAAGCGGATACTCGACAGAAGCCTCGGTCCTTGAAGCGCTCAAAGGTGTGCACCCCATTATCGAACTTCTGCTTGAGTACCGCCAGTTATCCAAGCTTAAATCAACGTATATTGATGCCTTGCCGGCACTTATCGATCCCGACACCGGCAGGGTACACACCAGCTTCAATCAGACAGGCACTGTGACCGGCAGGCTCTCTTCAAGCGACCCCAATCTGCAGAATATCCCGATTCGCACCGAAGAAGGCAAGCAGGTGAGAAAAGCCTTTATTGCCGAGAAGGACTCATCCTTGCTCGTCGCTGCGGATTACTCCCAGATAGACCTGCGAGTCCTGGCCCATCTTTCGCAGGACCCCAAGTTGGTCAACGCATTTCTTCAAGGAGAGGATATCCACGCTACCACCGCTTCACAGGTCTTCGGCGTGCCTCTTTCAGAGGTTAACAAGGATATGAGGCGATTAGCCAAGACAGTCAACTTCGGTGTCATCTACGGCATGAGCGAATACGGCCTGGAGCAGGCCACCGAGCTATCTCGAGAGCAGGCAGCGCAGTTCATCAAGGCCTATTTCGAGAAATACAGTGGGGTCAAGGAGTACCTCGACCGCACCAAAAAAGAGGCGGCAGAGAAGGGCTACGTGCAGACAGTTCTGGGTAGACGCCGCTATATACCTGAGATCAACTCCACCAATGCCCAGATGAGGATGGCAGCGGAGCGCATGGCGATTAATATGCCTGTCCAGGGCACCTCGGCCGACATCATCAAGGTGGCGATGATACAGCTTCAACATGAGATGGACAAGCAGGGGCTGGAGGCAAAGATGATTCTCCAGGTACATGATGAACTGCTGTTCGAGCTGCCTCAGACGGAAATAGAAAAATTGAGGGAGTTAGTGCTTCAAATTATGCCCAATGCAATCAAGCTCAGCGTCCCCGTGAAGGTGGACATCAAGACAGGCAGAAGCTGGGGAGACATGGAGTAGAAAATTGCCGGAGCTGCCTGAAGTCGAGACCATTGTGAATGACCTGCGTCCCATGATAGAGGGACGCCGCTTCAGCGGCGTGTCCATTTACTGTCCCGAGATGGCGCACCAATCTTCAGTTGCAGAGCTTAAACGTCGCCTTCAAGGCCAGGTGATAAAGGAGATAGCCCGGAGGGGAAAGTATCTCATCTTCCGCCTGGGCAGCGGCGAAGCGTTGATAATCCATCTCAGGATGACCGGCTCTCTGCTGCTCAATCGGAAGGGCGAGTCACCTGCCGAGCCCAGTCCCTACGTACGCGCCGTTTTCAGCCTGGACAACGGCATGGAGCTTCTCTTCACAGACCGGCGCAAGCTGGGCACAATTTCGCTGGTAAAAGCTGAAAATGAAGTATTAGGCAAGCTAGGTCCCGAGCCCTTCGCTCCTGATTTCACCCCACAGGTCCTGGCTAAGAGGTTAAACAGCCGCAAAGCGCCCATCAAAGCTGTACTCTGCGACCAGGAAGTCATCGCGGGCATCGGCAACATGTATGCCGATGAGGCCCTATTTTTCGCGCGCATCCACCCTCTGAGGGAAGCGAACAGCCTTTCCCAGGAAGAAATTAAAAGGCTGCATCGAGCAATCCAAGAGGTGCTCGCCAAAGCCATCGGCAACGGTGGGGCAAGTATCAGCGACTACCGCCGTCCCACCGGTGAAAAGGGAACTCAGCAGTACGATTTCTATGCAGCACACAGGGGTGGCCAAACCTGTAAGGTCTGTGCCACCCCTATTGAACGCATTGCTGTGCGCAACCGGGGCACCTATTTCTGCCCCAAGTGCCAGGGCAAAGCTGCTGAATCCGCCCAGATATGCTTCTTCAACCTCTAGCTACTCTGCACTCCACGGTTGCCAGAAGCCTGCTACTGGTTCTTGAAGATGGGTTTCCTCTTTTCCCGGAGGGCTGCCGCGCCTTCCTGAGTATCCTCCATACCCTTCAGGTTCTGCTCCAGCGCCTGTCCGAAAGCCCTGCCCAGCTTGGGCTCCATGTAAGCTCCCCGCTTGATAATCTCCTTGAAGTTCCACACCGCGCGAGGCGCCAGATTGACCATGCGCTCCGCCCAGCTCATAGCTTCCTCCATGAGCTTGTCCGCAGGCACCACTTTGTTATAGAAGCCCATCTCGTAGGCGCGCTGCGAGCTGACCCTCTTATCGCCCCAGAGCACCAGTTCCATGGCATGGCCTAAATGCAAATGGAGGTGCAGGTCGCGCACCCAGCTCGCCGGCATGTTCCTCAATGCTTCGGCTATGCCGAACTCGGCGTTCTCGGCGGCGATGCGGACATCACAGTCATGGGCGATGAGAGCGCCGCCAGCGATGCAGTGTCCGTTGATGGCAGCAATGGTCGGCTTCCACACATCCTCCGGGCCGAAGGCGGGTATCCGGAAGGGACCAGGCCTCTCCACCTTCGGTGGTGTCAGCAGGTCAGCGCCGGCGCAGAACGCCCTGCTGCCAGCGCCGGTGATTATTGCCACACGAGACTCCTCGGCAGCCTGATATGCCTTCCAGGTATCCTCGAGGTCATACATCATATCGAGGGTGAGGGAATTCGCCCTCTCGGCACGATTGATAGTGATAAGCCAGATTCTGCCGTTGTCCTTCTTTTCAACTATAAGTTCTTTCTGCTCTTCTGCCATCTATGTTTTTCCTCCTGAAAAATAGAGTCTCCGAGGCATTATTATAATTGCGGCTGGCTATTGGCGTCAATCTATGAGAGAGCAGTCAGCCTCCATTTGGTAGATTGGAGCTAGCGCTTAATCGTACCTGTAGGGGCACGGCATGCCGTGCCCCTACAATAATATTGACGCCCGTATTTCGGGTGCTAAAATAGGCTTGTCCATGTCCCACAAAATAGACTATTCCCTGCTCGACCAGCCTGCCATTCTGAGATTCGTGTTCTATCCCAGGGAGGACTACTCACCTCCACCGCGCAATGCAGTCGACCACTCCGTGACTGTAGAGAAGGATATCTCTATAGGCTGCCGACTCTATCCCTCAAACAAAGAGGCGCCCTCCATCCTGTACTTCCATGGCAACGGCGAAGTGGTCTACGACTATGACGACATCGCCACTCTCTATAATAGATTGGGTATCAACCTGTTTGTGGCAGATTACCGCGGCTACGGACGAAGCGGCGGCACGCCCTCATTTTCCAGCACTGTCGGCGATGCTCATGTCATCTTCGAATATTTCCGCGATACCCTGAAAGCCAGCGGCTACACAGGGCCACTGTTTGTCATGGGCAGGTCACTGGGCAGCCTCTCCGCCGTGGAGCTGGCTGTGAGCTACCATAAAGAATTGAAGGGTCTGATCTTAGAGAGCGGCTTCGCCAGCGCCGGGAAGCTGCTGATGTATCTGGGAACTCTCATCTCACTCCCCCGCCTGGAGGATTTCGAAAAGGCGACACTAGAAAGGCTGCGCTCCATCACCATGCCCATCCTGATAATCCACGGCGAGTGGGACGAGATTATCCCCTTCGAGCAGGCCGAGGTCCTGTACCAGAACGTGGGCTCCAAAGACAAAAGGCTGCTACCCATCCCCAACGCCGGTCACAACGACATCATGCTCATAGGCATAGAGCAATACTTCCAGGCCGTCAAAGAGTTCGTCTCTAAGGACTCAGGCTAGTCGCGTCGTGACTCCTGTCACGACCATTTACATGGTGACCACGCAGGACGAAAATAGCAGCGCAGAACCAAGTACTGAGATTCTTCGCTAAAGCTCAGAATGACATAAATCACAAAGCATTCTATTTCCCAGAGGAATGGTATCTGACCGCTTTGAAACCCTGCGGTACAATTGCCACTCAGCGTTCCAGATGGTATAATTTTTTACGACGAAAGGAGGGCCAATGGTAGGGATTACCTCGTACGGTGCTTACATCCCTTTGCAACGGATTAACCGCAAGATTATTTTCAACGCTACAGGATGGTCAACCTCAGCAACTTCTTTGCCCGGTGAAAAGGCAGTGGCAAACTACGACGAAGACAGCGTAACCATGGCAGTGGCTGCGTCCATAGACTGCCTCACGGGTACAGATAGGAACAAGGTGGGTGGCCTGTACTTCGCCAGCACCACCCCTCCCTACAGGGAGAGACAGAGCGCAGGTATTATCGCCACTGCTCTCGACCTCCGCCCCGATATCCGGGCTGCCGATTTCACAGATTCCGTCAAAGCAGGGACTCATGCTCTGCTTGCTGCCTGCGATGCTGTAAAAGCCGGCTCAGAGAAAAATATCGTCGTCTGTGCCTCCGATTGCCGTCTAGGCAGGCCGGGCAGTGCCCAGGAGGTCATCTTCGGGGAGGGCGGTGCAGCCTTGTTGGTAGGCGATACCGATGTCATCGCCACCCTGGAGGGTTCCTATACCCTTACCTATGACTTCATGGACCAGTGGCGAGCGGACGGCGAAAAGTTCAACCGCATCTGGGAAGACAGGTGGGTTCGCGACGAAGGCTATACCAAGTTCATCCCAGCGGCTATCAACGGCTTATTGAAAAAATACAAGCTGAACATAAAGGATTTCGCCAAGGTCGTTATCCCCTGCGTCTACCTCAGGGAGCACCAGGGCATAGCGAAAGCACTGCAACTGGACGAGAAGCAGGTCCAGAAAGAGATGCTGACTACCGTAGGCGATACCGGCACGGCGAACTCATTGATGATGCTGGTCGCCGCGCTCGAGGACGCCAAGCCGGGCGACAAAATCCTTGTGACGAGCTATGGCAACGGCAGCGACGCCATGTTCTTCCAGGTGACCGAGCATATAGAGAAGGCGAGAAACCGGAGAGGAATAAAGAAGCACCTTGCTTCCAGGAAAGAGCTCGCCAACTATGACAGATATTTATCCTTCCGCGACGTTATTCCCATGGAGGCAGGGTTCCGTGGAGAGGTCGGCCCGACCAGGTTGTCGCTGGCGTGGAGGGAAAGAAAGGTTATTCTGGCCCTCTGTGGAGTCAGGTGCAAGCACTGCGGCACTCCCCAGTATCCTTATCAAAGGGTGTGCGTAAATCCGAAGTGCGGAAAAATTGACGAAATGGAGTCTTATCGCTTCTCCGACAAGAAGGCTAAACTCTTCAGCTATACCAGCGACAGTCTGGCCTACAGCGTCAGCCCGCCTGAAATGTATGGCGTCCTGGACTTCGAAGGGGGAGGAAGGTACGCTTTCAATATTACCGATTGCGAAATGGAATCGCTGGCTGTAGATATGCTTCTGGAAATGTCCTTTCGCAGGAAATATGTTGATAACGTGCGAGGCATTCACGGCTATTTCTGGAAAGCAGTGCCACCGAGAGCATAGAGCCGTGAGCATAATAACGGTGGGAATTAGAACGATAAGAAGGAGGTAAAGGTGGCTCCTGGAATAAGAGATAAAGTCGCCATTATCGGAATGGGGTGTACTCGATTCGGGGAACGCTGGGACATGAGCCCGGAGGACCTGATGGTCGATGCTTTTAAGGAAGCGCTTGAGGATGCCAAGATAGAAAAGAAGGACATTCAAGCTGCCTGGCAGGGCGGCCCTGAATTCGTTGCAGTCAGCGTGGGAGATAGTGCTCTGCCTCTGGCTGAAACTTTAAAGCTGCCCTACATTCCTGTGACTAGAGTCGAAAACATGTGTGCCAGCGGCTCGGAAGCCTTCAGAGGTGCCTGCTATGCCGTGGCTGCAGGTGCTTGCGATATCGCTATGGCGCTGGGCGTGGAGAAGCTTAAGGATACCGGCTATGGGGGGCTTCCCGAATTCTCGCACTACTCGACCATAGGCACCAGAAACAGGATTATCGGAGCCAACCAGACCGCACCGGGGATGTTCGCTATGCTGGCCACCAGATACTTCATGAGGTATGGCATCAGCCCGCAGGATGGCAAGAAGATGCTGGCTGCAGTGTCAGCCAAAAGCCACCATAACGGTGCTTTGAACCCTAAGGCTCACCTGCGTAGAGAAGTCACTATCGAACAAATAGTGAATGCCCCGATTGTGGCATGGCCCTTAGGATTGTTTGACTGCTGTGGCGTGAGCGATGGATCAGCAGCAGCTATTGTCTGCCGCGCAGACATGGCAAAGCAGTTCAGGAGCGATCCTGTCTATGTTAAGTCTCTCCAAATTGCTGCAAGTTCCGGCGAGGACCAGATGTACACTGATTACGACTATACCCACGTGGAAACTACTACTCGCGCCGCAGAAAGAGCGTACGCCGAGGCAGGGATAAAGAACCCCCGCGATGAGATCAGCATGTCCGAGGTCCACGATTGCTTCTCCATCACTGAGGCGGTAACCATGGAAGACTTGCAGTTCAGCCCCAGAGGGAAGGTGATGGACGATATAATGTCGGGCCGTTTCAATCTGGACGGAGCACAGCCCGTTCAACCTGACGGAGGGTTGAAGTGCTTCGGACATCCTATCGGCGCTTCCGGGATTCGCATGATATATGAAATGTACAAGCAGCTTCAGGGTAAGGCTGACAAGAGACAACTGAAAAATCCCAAGTACGGCCTCACCCATAACCTGGGCGGCATCCCTTACAGAAGCGTAGTCAGCATAATCATCGTAGGACACTAGCCGAAAGCAGCCAGGAATTATTGTAGGGGCGTCCTTCCTCGGAAGGACGCCCCTAACGTGCCAAGATTAGTGTCGTGACAGGAGTCACGACACTAATCTTGCAAGGCATTGTGAACGAAAGCACAAGATGCTATAATGAACGGCGAAAGTTGCTAAAAGGAGGGCAAATGGCAGGGATTGCATCATATGGTGCATACATACCGCTATACCGATTGAATCGAGCCGAAATCAACAACGCGTGGGGTGGTATGTTTCCAGTCCCGGGCGAAAAAGCGGTTGCCGGTTATGACGAAGACAGCGTAACGATGGCCGTCGCAGCCGCCAGGGACTGCCTTAAAGGTGTCGACCGCAGCAAGGTCGACCGTCTGTATTTCGCTTCTACAACATCTCCTTACAAGGAGAAAATGGCTGCATCTATCGTGGCCGGTGCGCTGGGACTGCGCAGGGATTTATACGTCATGGACTTCGCCGGCTCTCTGAGGGCGGGGACAAATGCCCTGAGAGCAGCTATAGATGCTGTGGATGCTAAGGCAGCTAAATGCGTTCTGGTCACCTGCGCTGAGACCAGACTGGGGGCCCCTAAGGGCGATAAAGAGATAACTTTCGGCGATGGTGCCGCCGCTTTCCTGGTAACGAGCACCGGAGTAGCGGCCAACATTGAAGGCAGCTACGCCATCTTCCAGGAATTTCACGAGAATTGGCGTTCTGACAAGGACACCTTCGTTCGCTCCTGGGAAGAGCGATTCATTCGTGAGGCCGGATACACCAAGCTCGTTCCCGAAGCGATTGGCGTGGCCATGAAGCAGTGCAAAGTGGCCGCAGCGGATATTTCCAAGGCCGCTATCTTCGCCGCCGACCCCAGGCTGCTGGGAAACGTGGCAGGGAAAATAGGGTTTGACCCCATGGCACAGCTTCAAGACCCCATGTTCATGACGGTGGGCAATACCGGCGCAGCGCTTCCTCTAATGATGCTGGTGGCAGCGATGGAAGACGCCAAGGCCGGCGACAGGCTCATGTGCGTGGGATATGGCGATGGCTGCGATGTTTTAATTATGAAGACGACCGAGGCCATCGAGAAAATCAAGGATAGAAGAGGTATAAAGCGCCACCTGGAAGCCAAGAAGATGATACCCAACTACCTGAAGTACGTGCTCTGGCGCGGGCTGATGGAAACAGACCCGCCGCCACGCCCTCCCATAAACCACATCTCGGTCCCGGCGCTATGGAGAGACCGCGAGTGGGGACTTTCACTCACCGGCCAGCGATGCAAGAACTGCAAGACCCCCCAGTACCCGCCGCAGCGCGTATGCGTTATCTGCCAGGCGCAGGACAACTTTGAGCCCTACCACTTCACCGATGTGAAGGCCACGCTCACTTCCTTCTCTCATGACAACCTGGCAGCCAGCATAGACCCGCCGACGACCATTGCAGCGGTTGACTTCGTGGAAGGCGGCAGAATCATATTCAATATGACCGACCGCGACCCCGAAGAGGTAAAAACAGGCATGCCGTTAGAGATGGTATTCAGACAGGTCCACTACTGGGAGGGGATTCACAACTACTGGTGGAAGTGCGCACCTATCAGGTGCTAAAACAGAGCCGTAACCAGAATTGCTATAGACTACTAAGGAGGGTAAATGGGGAGCATCAAAGGTATTAGAGACAAAGTTGCCATCATTGGCATGGGCTGCACCAAATTCGGTGAGCATTGGGATAAGAGCAAAAATGACTTAATCTATGAGGCAGTCAGGGATGCGCTGATAGATGCTAAGCTGGAGACTAAGGATTTAGAGGCCGCCTGGGGAGGAACCTGGGTATCCGGCTTCGACGGGCGCTGCCTGGCAGACCCCTTGAAGCTACAGTACATACCCGTCACCAGGGTGGAGAACGCCTGCGCCTCGGGTTCTGATGCTTTCAGAAACGCCTGCTACGCAGTAGCCGCCGGCGCCTATGACATCTGCCTCGCCGTCGGCTTCGAGAAGTTGAAGGACTCGGGCTGGAGCGGACTCCCCGACCAGCAGAGTTTGCCCAGCAACAGGTATCCCGACCGTACCGCCCCGGGCATGTTCGCCCTGATGGCTACAACATATTTCTCCAAGTACAAGCTGAGCCCGGAAGAGGGCAAGAGGATGATAGGCCTCGTCTCGGTGAAAAGCCACCACAACGGCACCCTGAACCCGAGAGCGCACCTGCGCAGAGAGGTGACCATAGAGCAGGTGATGAACGCGCCCATAGTTGCCTGGCCTCTGGGACTCTTCGATTGCTGCGGCGTGAGCGATGGTGCAGCAGCAGCTATCGTCTGCAGGGCAGACATGGCTAAAAAGTACAGGCCCGACCCTGTTTATGTCAAGGCGCTACAGATTTCCGTGTGCCCCAGCGAGGGCGAGCTCAGGGCCGACTACGACTTCACCACCGTGAAGGCAACTGTGAGAGCCGGCGAAATGGCTTACCAGGAAGCAGGAATAAAGAACCCGCGCGAAGAGATAAGCATGGCCGAGCTTCATGACTGCTTCAGCATCACCGAGGCTGTTACCTGCGAGGACCTGAAGTTCAGCCCCAAAGGGAAGGTAAAGAAGGACATCGAGTCAGGGTTCTTCAACCTGGACGGAGGGCTGCCGGTGCAGCCCGACGGAGGCTTGAAGTCATTCGGACATCCTATCGGAGCCAGCGGCGTGAGGATGCTGTTTGAGATGTACCTCCAGCTACAGGGCAAGGCCGACAAGCGCCAGATAAAGAACCCGAAGTTCGGCCTGACCCACAACCTGGGCGGCATCCCGGTGAGCAACACCGTCAGCGTACTCATCATCGGACTGTAAAAAGCAAGTAAAAGCAGTGAGGTTTTGCGGGCGTCCGCCTACGGCGGACGCCCGCAGCATTTGTGTATTCGCCTTGACACATTTCGTAAAGTGAGGCACAATATAGCTTTGTCGGGTCTGGGCAGAAGGGCGCCCAAAAGGGGATGCCGATGGATGTGATGCAGGCTATTAAGGGGAGAAGGAGTATTCGCAAATATAAGCCTATCCCTGTGGACGATAAGGCTGTCGAGGCAGTCCTGGAGGCTGCCAGATGGGCTCCGTCCTGGAAAAACTGCCAGTGCTGGAGATTTGTGGTGGTGCGGGACCCCCAAGTGAAGGAAAGGCTGGCAGCTACTCTGATACCCGAGACAAATCGAGCAGCTATTGGTATGAGGGAGGCTCCGGTTGTCATAGTAGTCTGCGCCGAGCTGGGCAAGTCGGGCTATCACAAAGGCGAGCACGGGACCGATAAGGGCGACTGGTTCATGTTCGATACAGCCCTGGCGATGCAGAATCTGGCGCTGGCTGCCTATGCTGCCGGACTGGGCACGGTACATGTCGGCCTGTTCGATGCTAAAGAAGCAGCTAAAATCCTCGAGGTTCCCGACGGCACGGTGGTGGTGGAGATGACCCCACTGGGCTATCCGGACGAAGAGGCTATAGCGCCTCGGAGGAAAGAACTGGCTGAGATTGTATTCAAGGAAAAGTACGGCAAGAAATAGCCAGGCATATCCCTGGGTACTAGTGTGACTGAGGTAAGCATATGAGTTCGGTTGTTAAGAAACGTCGCAAGAAGATGGCCAAGCACAAGCATCGCAAGATGTTGAAAAAGACCAGGTGGCAGAGACGGCACGGATAAAATAGGAGAGGCTACCGGAGAGCCGTTGGCCGGTTAACAAGGCGATGTGGCAGGTGATTGGTCAATCCAGGGCGGTAGAGTTGCTGAGGCGCAGCTTGAATAGCGAGCGCCTCTCTCATGCCTACCTTTTTGTGGGCCAGCCTCATGTGGGCAAGATGACTTTGGCCATCAATCTCGCCCAGGCACTGAACTGCGAACAAGCGGAGCGGCCGTGCGGCCAATGCCGCTCCTGCCTACTCATAGCGGCAGGCAATCACCCTGACGTGCAGGTGATAGGGCGCACGACAAATGCTGAACCCGGCGAAGCTTCTACCAAGAAGGGGATAAGCATAGCGCAGATAAAGGAGATACAAAGGTCAGCGGGACTGCAACCCTATGAGGGCAAGCACAGGGTGTTTATCATAGATGGCGCCGAGTATCTAAACGAGGAGTCAGCAAATTGCCTGCTCAAGACGCTGGAGGAACCGCCGCCCAAGGTGCTCTTCGTACTGCTGACGGTTAACGACGGGATATTGCTGCCTACAATTGTTTCTCGATGTCAGCGGGTTGAACTTTTCCCGCTCCCTGCTTCGGTTATAGAGCAGGCGCTGATTAAACACTGGCAGGTAGATTCTGAGAAAGCCGGATTGCTAAATAGACTCTGCCGAGGCAGTATAGGATGGGCAGTTTCCGCCGCACATGATGATAGTCTTGTCCAGGAACGTTCCCAAAAGTTGGATGAGCTTGTGAGTCTAAACGACGCCAGCCTTGAACAGCGGTTTGCCTTCGCTGCCAGATTAGCAGCTCAATTCAGCAAGAACCGAGATTCGGTCGAGGATATGCTCGAGCTATGGCTAGGGTGGTGGCGAGACGTCATTCTAACTAAGGAAGGCTGCATTGAGTTCATAGCCAACATTGATAAAGAAGCAGTGCTGCGAAATCACGCAGAGTGCTACAGCCTGACCGGCATCAGGGGTTTTATGGAAGCTATTCGAGAGGCGCTAGGGCAATTGGAGCAAAACGCAAATCCGCGACTGGTGCTGGAAGTCCTGATGCTGAGCATCCCGAATAGGGGCGAAAGAAAAGATAAGGTGCCACAATTCCTGGAGTATTCAGATTGAGTAAGGTAGTAGGTGTTAGGTTCAAGCGAGCGGGATTTATATACTATTTCGCCCCCTCAGATATAGAGCTTGCCATCGGCGATGACGTGGTGGTCGAAACCGCCCGGGGCTCGGCAATTGGAAGAGTCGTAGTCGCCCCGAAGGAGATCTCTTCTACAGAGCTCAGCGAGCCTTTGAAGCCAGTCCTGCGTAAAGCGCAACCCGATGACCTGGAGCAGATGAAGAGAATGAAAGAAAAAGAGGCGGAGGCATTAGCCAAATGCGAGGAACTTGTGGAGCGATTCCATCTTCCTATGAAGCTCCTTTCGGCAGAATCCAATCTTGATGGCAGCTATCTTACCATCTACTTCAAGTCTGAGAAGAGAGTTGACTTTCGGGCTTTGCTGCGGGAGCTATCCAGCACCTTGAAAACCCGCGTGGAACTGCGCCAGGTGGGAACTCGCGATGCCGCCAAACTGGTGGGCGGTATAGGCAGATGCGGACGACCACTGTGCTGCGCCTGTCATCTATCCAAGTTCGAAACCATCTCCATGAGGATGGCACGCGAACAAAACTTGCCTCTTAATCCGGCTAATATCTCCGGTGTGTGCGGCCGACTGCTCTGCTGCCTGTCTTACGAGAACGAGCAATATCGTGTTATGAAGCAGAAACTGCCCAGCGTAGGCGAGACCATCACTACCCGCCTGGGCACGGGCAAAGTGATAGGCGGCAATCCCCTTAAGGAAACGGTCACGGTGCAGCTCGAGAGCGAAGCAGTATTAGAATTGCCCCTTTCCGAGATCGAGCCTTGTAGTAGCAATTAGCCTCTATAAGCAACAATATCAACCTTCTGAGCATAAAAAACATCTAAAGTATTGCATTATCAACTAGAATATGATATGCTTCCACCGCTAATCTTTTGAGGCTGGCAGAGGAGGTGATGTGGTTTCCACATTATGGAAACTGAATTGCTCTCGGTAGACGATATAACGAAGATACTCAGGATAAGCAGGGGTACTGCGCAAAGATGGTGTCGTGACCGCAGGCTTCCGGCGGCAAAGATTGGGAAGGCATACCGGATCAGAAAAAAGGACCTCGACAAGTGGTACGAGGGAAAGCTTCTTGAGAAAGCAACCGCTGAGCGGTAGTGTTCTTGAATCTGAAACAGAAAGAAGAATTAGAAATTTCAACCACCATGCCGAGCGAAGGTGGTGATTTTTTGTCTAGATAACCTAGAAGGGGGTGGGAACAATGCACCTGATTATCGATGGTTACGGGGGTGACCCTCAGAAGATGCAGGATGTCGAATTCATCTACAAAATACTCGACGCCTATCCCTCTCAAATCGGGATGACGAAAATCTCAACCCCGCATGTCAACAAATATGTTGGGTCTAAACCCGAGGATTGGGGGGTTTCTGGCTTTGTTCTCATTGCCGAGAGCCATATCAGCATACACACCTTTCCTGATAAATTCTACATCAATATCGATGTCTTTTCTTGCAAAGAGTTCGATGCCGAGCGAGCTATCAAGGAATTCAAACAGAACTTCGGACTATCCGAGGTCAGGAGCTATATCCTCAACCGAGGCCTGGAATTCTCTAATAACCAACAGCCTTCTCTAGTTTTAGACTCGGCAAGCAGCAGGTGAGACACTCCGCTTGCCTGGACATACAAATTGACTGATGAACTGTTCTTGCCCCCGCGCAGCTTTGCTGGCCTACCTCTCCAAGCTGCACCCTTCGATACAGCGAAGGTCGTGATTATCCCCGTGCCCTATGACGGCACCGAGGAGTATAAGAGCGGAGCCCGAGAAGGGCCACAGGCTATTATAGACGCCTCACAATACCTCGAGCTATACGACGCTGAGCTGGAGCGCGAGATCAGCGAGGTAGGCATACACACCCTACCCGAAGTGCAACCTCTGGTGAGCGGCCCTGAGTTCATGGTGGAGCGTATCTACGGAATAGCAAAATATTTGATTGATAAAGGTAAGTTTTGGGTTATGTTGGGTGGTGAGCATTCTCTTACCCTGGGGGGGGTCAAGGCTTTTCAGGAAAAGCACCCAGAACTCTCAGTGCTGCAATTAGACGCCCATACTGACCTCCGTGACCAGTACCAGGGGACAAGATACGGCAATGCTTCCGTAATGCGCCGGGTATGGGAGATTTGCCCCGTGGTGCAGGTAGGCATCCGCAGTTTCAGCCTGGAGGAACGCAAGTTTCTGCAACAGCAGAATAAGGAGCCGTTCTCTGCCGAGGCTTCGAACAGCCCTGATTTTGTAAGCCGAGTCATCTCTGCACTCTCATCCAAGGTATATGTATCTATCGACCTCGATGTTTTCGACCCCTCGATTATGTCAGCGGTAGGCACCCCCGAACCAGGGGGCTTGAGCTGGCAGCAGGTGCTGAACCTGTTGCGAGCAGTAGCTACCAGCAAAAAAATCATCGGCTTCGACCTAATGGAGCTCTGTCCCCGAGAAGGGCCAACCTCATGCGCCTTCCTCGCTGCCAAGCTGGCATACAAGTTAATCGGATACGCTACATCCCTTTAATCCCTCACCCGTATACCCGCTAATAAGTCCTAATCTCTAAGCTCGAAATCTTAAACGTTCGCCTTAGGTACTATTTTCCCATCACTAACAACACTAAATAACCATGTACACTCGGCGGCAGGTGCGCTAATGTTTGAACGAGACAGTCGCGTGCTCAACCATCGAGTACCGGGTATAGGAACAAAAGCTGGCAGTATAAAGGTTTTAATTGGTTAGAGAACAAATGACTTGCGAAGCAAAAACTTAAGAGGACAAAGTATGACCCTGCGTAAGAAAACTCTAGTCATCGTCGGGGCAACCCTGGTTGGTTTGCTCTTGATTCTATTTGCAGTGTCGGAAAGCATCTTTCTAAGAAACGCCTCGCACCAAGGACAAACCACTATGCTTTATTTCCTCTGTTTCCTCTTGGGATCCGGTCTGGTGTTTATTGGGGTAGTCAATGTTCTATTAGACAGACTAGTACTGTCTCCGCTATCTCGCCTTAGCTCAAGTGTCAGTAATATAGGCAACAAAAGAGCCTTGTCAGCACGAGTGTCGGCGCAAGGCAAGGGCGAATTGGCGAGTTTAGCAGACGAGATCAATAGAATGCTGGAATCGTTGGAGCGATCCCACAATGAGCTGCAGGAATCAGAGGGTAAGTTCAAGCATTTAGTAGAGGACATGAACGATAGCTATTTCGTGGTTCAAAACTTCAGAATAGTCTTTGCCAATGCCCGCAGCGCCGAGATGTTCGGATATTCTATCGAAGATGTGACCGGTAGAACTGTTGAGGAACTCCTGCCACCTAAAGATGTAGAAGTGCTATCAGAATGGTATGCAAGGAGACTACGCGGAGAAGCTGTGCCCCAACAATATGAGACTACGTTGACCAGGAACGACGGAACAACGGTTACGGTCGAGTTTGGGGCCAAGCGCATGTACTATGCAGGCAAGCCTGCGGTTTCTGTGGTTATGAGGGACATCACTAAGCGCAGGCAGATGGAAGAGGCCCTGCGTGAGAGCGAGGAAAAATATCGCGATGTGGTTGAGCGAGCTAACGACCTGGTTGCCATAGTTCAGGACACGATTATCAAATATGTCAACACTCATTCGTCAGAAATGCTGGGTTATACGCCTAAACAGATGATTGGCACTCCAATGATGGAGTACGTTCACCCCGACGAGCTTCAGAAACTTATCTCTCGCTACGAACGGCGTATGGCGGGGGAGCAGGTTGAGTCCATATATGAGACAGCGCTTCTGCACAGAAATGGCAGCAGAGTAGATATTGAAATAAATGTAGGCTTAATTACATACGAGGGAAGGCCTGCTGAACTCATCATAGTGCGTGACATCACTGAGCGCAGGAAGGCCCAGGAGGCCCTACGGCAATCTGAGGAGCATTACTCCACGCTGGTTAGAAACCTCACTGACGCGGTTTTTAAGGTAAGCGGCAAAGTGATTACGTGGTGTAACGACAGAGTAGAAGAAATATACGGCTACAAGACAGATGAACTCATCGGCAAGGAAACAACTTTCCTTTTCCCCGAGGGGATGAACCACTCGAAATTTATTGAAGAAGTTGCTGGAGCGATAAGCAAACAGGGATACTTCCATGGTACACACCGAGTCAAGAGGAAAGACGGAACTTTGGTAGACGTCGAATATACCGTCTCGCAGATACAGGGTACCGATCCCATTGAGTTGATATCGGTTGCCCGAGACATCACTAAACGCGTGCAGATGGAAGAGGCACTTCGGCAAAGCGAGGAGAAATTCCGCAATGTTCTGAATAATTCTCAGGACATGATATACAGCTTGAATCTTCAGACTGGCAGATATGAGTACGTGAGTCCGTCATCGGAGAGAATACTTGGCTACCCTCCAGAAGAGGTGATTCAGCGAAGCCTTGAAGAAACGAGGGCTACGATACATCCAGAGGATCTGCAAAGGCTGGACAATAATGTCATAGAATTGATCGCTTCTAAAGGAGTTGCGGATTCCAAGGTTCAGTATCGGATCAAACACAAGCTAGGGTATCGGTGGATGAGTGACAGCCGTTCAGTGATATACGATGAAGGAAATATTCCAGTGTCAATAGTCGGCAGTCTGAGAGACGCCAATGAGAGCAAACTGGCAGAGGAGGCGCTGCGACAAAGAGAGCAAGACTATCTAATCTTGTTGGAAAGCACGCATGATAGCATCATCGTTGTCGATGTCGAGACGCTGAAGATCGTCTATGGTAACCGGCGTGTCTCGCTGATGTTTGGATTCGATCCTGTACTCCATGATGGAGTAGGGTTGAACCTACTTGATTTTATCCACCCTGAGGACAGAGAGATAGCTATAAAGGGATTTATGGAAGACCTATATCAGCGGGAGCGGCGTCAGAGATACGATGTTAGAGCGAAGACCAAGGACGGTAGAGAAATGTGGGTAAGCGCCCTCGCTACGAGGATCGAATTTCAGGGAAGAGTTGCGGTTTTGCTTTCATTGAAAGACGTCACCGCGACCAGGCAGGCAGAAGAGCAGTTGAAGCAGACTATGGCGGAACTGGTGCGCTCCAATACCGAGCTGGAGAGGTTCGCTTACGTGGCATCTCACGACCTGCAGGAGCCGCTGCGCATGGTGGCAAGCTATACACAGCTCCTGGCGCGTCGCTACAAAGGCAAGCTCGATTCCGATGCTGACGAGTTCATTGGCTATGCTGTGGACGGTGCTACCAGAATGCAGCAGCTCATCAACGCATTGCTGGACTACTCCAGGGTGAGCACGCGCGGCAAACCCTTTGGCCCGACCAGTTGTGAAGAGAGCCTCAATCAAGCAATCGCCAATTTACAGGCTTCTATCCAAGAAAACAATGCAGTAGTGACCCACGATCACTTGCCGACTGTTATGGCAGATGCCACACAAATGCTCCAGTTATTCCAGAACCTGGTAGGCAATGCTATCAAGTTCCATAGCGATAAGAAACCCCGAGTGCATGTAGGAGCAGAGCGTAATGGCACCGAGTGGATTTTCTCAGTACGTGACAACGGTATAGGGATAGAACCCGAGAACTTTGAGTGCATCTTCGTTATCTTCCAGCGCCTGCATGGCCGAGGGGAATACCCTGGCACAGGTATAGGGCTGGCGATATGCAAGAAAATCATAGAGCGTCACAAAGGGCGCATCTGGGTTGAATCACAGCCTGGAAAAGGCGCCACATTTTATTTCACGATACCCATCACAGGAGAGGAAAAACCATGAACATTACAGAACTGGGCAGACCTATCGAGATTTTGTTAGTTGAGGACAATCCCGGCGATGTACGTCTGACTATGGAAGCCTTTCGTGAGGTCAAGGTTTGTAATCGTATACACACAGTGTACGATGGAATGCAGGCTCTGAATTTTCTGAATCGAGATGGTAGTTACGGCAACGTTCCTTTCCCCGACCTCATCCTGCTAGACCTGAATCTGCCTAAAAAGAATGGGCGCGAGGTTCTGGCATCAATTAAGGCCGATGAAAGAACCAGGCACATACCGGTGGTGGTACTGACCACCTCGAAATCTGAGGAGGATATCGTTAAGAGTTATGAACTGCAGGCGAGCTGCTTTGTCACCAAGCCGGTTGATTTGGACCAGTTTCTTGAAGTGGTAAGGTCAATCGGTGATTTTTGGCTCAGTACTGTGAAGCTGCCGACATGGGGGTGATGGAAGTGGAAGGTGAAAAAATCAGAATATTGCTGATAGAGGATAATCCCGGGGACGCCCGTCTCATAAGGGAGTTGCTTGCTGAGGTTGACGAGACTCCATTCGATTTGGAGCATGTCGACTGCCTCTCGAAAGGATTGAGCCGCATTGCTCAGGGTGGCATAGATGTAATTCTCTTGGACCTCACTCTTCCAGATAGCCATGACCTTGATGGCCTAGGCAAGATATTAGCCCAGACCCTAGAGGTGCCGATTGTAGTGCTGAGCGGCCTCAAGGACGAGGCGGTTGCAATCAAGGCTGTACAGAGGGGTACGCAGGACTACCTAGTAAAGGGCAACATTGATAGCAGTCTATTAGTTCGCTCGCTCCGTTACGCCATAGAGAGGCAACGGCTACGGGTAGCATTGCGAGAGAGCGAGACTCGTTATCGGCTGCTCGCTGACAATGCTGCGGATGTCATCTGGACTGCCAACATGAAATGGCAGATAACCTATGTCAGCCCGTCCATTAAGCAACTGCTGGGTTACACAGTCGAAGAGATGAAGAGACTGAAAATAAAGGATATGTTAACCTCCGATTCCCTTAAGCAAGCTGCGAAGCTCATTAGGAATCAGATGGATATTATGACTCCGGAATCACAATACGCACCTCTATCTCTGACTTTGGAACACATGCGTAAGGACGGCTCTACACTCTGGGCTGAAGTCATGTTGTCGTTTCTGTGGGATAAAGATGGCAAACTCAGTGAAATCCTGGGAGTGACACGCGAAGTCACCGAGCGCAAGAGGGCTGAGGAGGCATTGCGGGAGTCCGAAGAAGAAATGCGAGCTATTTTCGATAATGCGGGGAATGGCATAGCTTTGTTGGATCTCGAAGGTAGACTTATCAGGGTTAATAGAATAGTGTTGGAAGTGGGCGGTTATGGCATGGAGGATATCTCTGGCAAGCCACTTGACCTTCTTAAGATGTTTACCCAGGAGAGCATTGAGCAAATGATCGCTGCGAGGGACATGATACTGTCAGGCGAAGAGGTTCCTGCCTTTGAATGCGAAGCATACACCAAATCAGGCATGAAACTGAACCTCGAAATCCACGTTGCACCTTTCTTCCTTAGAAAAAAAATGGTTGGCTCAGTTGCTGTTATGAGAGATATCACTGAGCGCAAAAAGGCTGAGGATGCGCTCAGAGCTTCAGAGGAGAAGCTAAGACGCTACCTGGAGAGCAGCCCTGATGCCATCTACATTAATGATGCAAATGGGACCTTCATATACGGAAACGCTGTGGCAGAGAAAATGATAGGGTACTCGAAGCCAGAACTCATAGGGAAGAGTTTCTTAGAACTCAATATTCTACCGCCGGAATATCTGGATAAGGCAGCTAAGACACTCGAGCTTAATATATCTGGAAAGCCCACCGGGCCGGATGAATTCGAACTTATCCGAAAAGACGGTAGTCGTGTATCTGTTGATATATCCACCTATCCCACATTTCAAGATGAGAGACCTGAGATTATCGGCATCGCCCGCGATATCACCGAGCGCAAGAAGGTGGAGCAGGAATTGCTCCGCCTCTCCGATGCAGTCAAGATGTCTACAGACAGCATAGTCATAACTGACCTCAAGGGGAACATTGTAGATGTAAACGAAGCTACACTTAAGATACAAGGAGCAAGTAGGAAGTCTGATTTGATCGGGCTAAAGTCCTCAGACACCATAGCTCCTGAGGAGCAAGAAAAGGCTCTCCGGGATTTGTCACGATTGATGGAAGAAGGGCGTGCAAACGACGTACAGTACCATATTTTAACAAGGGACGGGAAAAGAGTTCTCGTCGAGACCAACGCATCAATTATGAAAGGCAGCAGCGGAGAAGCCATCGGGGTTGTGGCGGTAACCAGGGACATCACTGAGCGTAAGCGTGTGGAAGAGGAATTGCGCCTCCTTTCAGACGCAGTGAAGATGTCTAAGGATAGCATTGTTATCAGCGACCTGGAAGGAAGAATTATAGAAGCAAACGAGGCAACCCTGAAAATGCTTGGGCTGGATAACAGAGAGGATTTAATTGGAAGACTATCCCTGGAATTAATCGCCCCTGAAGACCATGAGATGCTGACTGAGAAGATAGCAAAAGGAATGGCAGAAGGCGGCCCAATATATGTAGAGTATCGTTGCGTTACAGAGGATGGTAGAAAGCTTCTTGTTGAGGCCAACGTCTCAGTGATGAGGGGCAAAAACGGAGAACCTATAGGGTATATGGCGGTTGTCCGTGACATAACTGAACGCAAGCGGATGGAGGAAGCTCTGCGGCAGAGCGAGCACAATTACAGAGTCTTATTTGAGGGCACTATTGACGGTATGTTTGTTACCGATATAGAAATGGTAAAGATAGTGCTAGCCAATCAAACTGCTGCAAAAATGTTAGGGTACGATTCTGCTGATAGCACGATTGGTATGAATCCATTAGATTTGGTTCATCCCGAGGATAAAGAACGAGTACTCGGATTCTTTATGGAAGACGCGTTTGGGAAAGGTGAACAAGAGGTCCGCGAATTTCGGGCGATCACGAAAGATGGCAGGGAGATATGGTTAAGTGGCATGGGCACCAGAATTGAATACGGAGGCAAGCCAGCTGTCTTGTCTTCAATCAGAGATGTCACCGAACGCAAACGGATGGAAGAGGAGAGACAGAGAATGGAAGAACAGCTTCGCCTTGCCGGCCGGTTGGCTGCAGTAGGCGAGCTGGCAGCAGGCGTTGGCCACGAGCTGAATAATCCCATCGCAGCCATCCAAGGTTTTGCCCAATTCCTAACAACAAGAAAAGACTTAGATGAAACCGTGAGGAAAGACCTCGACACCATCTACCGAGAGTCGCAGCGCGCTGCCAGAATAACCCAGAATCTGCTTTCGTTTGCTCGCAGACATGAGCCCGAGAAGCACCTTATCTCGCTTAACGAAGCAATTGAAAAGACTCTAGAACTGCAGGCTAATCCGATGAAGGTCAACAATATAGAGCTGGTGGTGGAGCTTGCCCCTGATCTTCCCAAGACTCTGGCTGACTTCCACCAGATGCAGCAGGTATTCATAAACATTGTCAATAACGCTGAGCAGGCTATGGTAGAGGCGCATGGGAAGGGGAGGCTTGTGGTGAAGACGCAAAAGGTCGGCAGCATGATCCGGATAAGCTTTGCCGATAATGGCCCGGGTATCTCGGAGGAGAACTCGAAGAGAATATTTGACCCGTTCTTCACCACCAAGGAGGTGGGAAAGGGGACGGGGCTGGGCCTGAGCATCTGCTACGGGCTGGTGGAAGCTCACGGCGGCCGCATATATGCCAGAAGCAAACTCGGGCAAGGTGCCACCTTTGTGGTAGAGATACCGATAGTATCCGAAAACCAGCTTGTTGCCGAAGCAGCTTTACTAAAGTCGGGGTCAAGAGGTGTAACATGGAAGAAGCCGAGGGAACAATACTAATAGTTGATGATGAAGAGGCAATCAGGGCTATCCTCGCCCGTAAGCTGGAGTCGGATGGCTACAGTTGCGAAGTGGCTGCTGATGGCAAAGAAGCTTTGTGGAAGGCCTTCATGAAGGACTTTGACCTGGTGCTTATGGATATCAAGATGCCAGGGCTTTCGGGAATGGAGGCATTACCCCAGATAATAACCAATCATCCCGATACCTGCGTGATTATGATGACCGCTGTGGTGGATACCGAGACGGCGGTACAGGCCATGAAACTCGGGGCCTATGATTATGTAACTAAACCGTTCGACCTAGACGACCTCGGGATGAGGGTAGAGAAGGCTCTGGAGAGAAGGAAACTGGTATTGGAGAATAGAGACCACCAAGCTCGATTGGAGCAAAAGGTCCATCAGCAAGCGTGGCAAATACAGGAGTACTATCGGAAAGCAGTTGAAACACTGTCGCGTGAACAGATATCTCTGGAGAACTCACGGAATGATAGCCTTTCAAAGCAGGGAGACGGTAAGCCTGGAGCAGAAGTCGCTAATAAACTTACCGAGTCATCAAGCCCAGTCAGGGAATTTGCCAAGAAGTTGTCTCAGTTATTCAGCAGAGGAGCGCCTGATTTACCGGATGCAAACATTGATGCTGAATCTGAACGGACACGGACAGCAGATAAATTAGACCAAGTTGGTATTTCCCTTGAGAAAGAGGAGGACCCCTTCCTATACAACGGGTCGGTGGAATTGTCGTTCTCCCGTCCCATAAACTTGCAGCAGATTTTGCAGTTCTACAATACGTTAAAACATGTCCGTCAAGTTGATGTTGTGGATGTAGGAGGCCTAGTGGACAAAAATGTCACAATCAAACTAATTGTACAGGCCCCTACCCCGTTGCTCAAGATACTTAAAGTTCTGCCCGAGGTAGAAGACGTATCAGACGGAGCCCAGGATGAGAAAGACACAACCTCCGGTAGCCAGAAAGAAGTTTCACAGGGCAAAAGGATTGTGATTGGACTTGCTACAAAGAATCCCATTGCATCAAATTCCAGCCTTTGAATCCGAGATTCCAGACGAGTTTAAATTACATAACTCAGGTAGCTGAGGCACACAAAGTGCAAAAATGCTTCAAAATGCCTTCCCCAGCTTCAGGCTTTACAATTGAGCAAAATTCCGCTATAATAACCCCCACTTGAGAGACAGGTGACTAAAGGTTGGCTGGCTCTCAGTCTTTTTTAATAGGCCTGCTGGATGGATAGGGAGGAAGATGGTGCAGAAAGAGGTCTTTCTCACGCCCGAAGGGTTGGAAAAACTCAAAGCAGAACTCGAGCACCTGCGTTCTGTCCGCCGCCAGGAAGTTGCCGACCAGATCCACAGAGCCAAGGAACTGGGTGGCACTGTCGACAACGCTGAGTATGACGACGCCAAAAACGAGCAGGCTTTTGTTGAGGGACGAATACTGACCCTGGAAAAGATGCTCAAGAATGCCAGCATAATTCAGGAAGAGAAGGCTCCCTCATCCTCGGTAAGGCTTGGCTCAAGCGTCACGGTTCGCAGCAAGGGCGGGGAGAAGGAATTCTATACCATCGTGGGCAGCGCTGAGGCCAATCCCAACGAAGGGAAGATCTCTAATGAGTCGCCTGTCGGTAAGGCGTTGATGGGCAAGCGGGTGGGTGATGAGGTGGAAGTGCGTGCTCCTGCAGGCGCGCGCAAGATGAAGATAATTGCCATACAATAAGATCAACATAAAATGGCTACGTTGATAATTACGCTCAGGCTCCTGAGATGGCGGATAGAAAAGAAGCGATAACCGGACAACGACTGGAAAAACTCAACAAGATTCGTAGCCGCAACATTGACCCCTACCCCCACCGATACCCACGGACCCACCCCATACAAGCAGCGATAGCCCTTTTTCAGCAACAAGAAGGAAGCAATGCTGAGCGCCCTCAGGTAAGCGTCGCTGGCCGCATTATGTCTCAACGTTCTATGGGTAAGGCAACCTTCCTGGACCTTAGGGACAGCACGGGCAAGATACAGGCCTATCTTCGCCGTGATACCCTGGGCGATGAAAAATATCAATATCTGCGTGATTTCGACATCGGTGACTTTATAGGCGTTAGCGGCAAAATCTTCCGGACGAAGAGCGGTGAGGTCACAGTGGAGGTCTCCGACTTCACTATGCTCTCCAAGTCGCTTCTGCCATTGCCTGAGAAATGGCATGGGCTCACCGATGTGGAGAAACGCTATCGCCAGAGATATCTCGACCTCATCTCTAATGAGGAAGCCAGACACATTTTCAATACGCGCAGTAAAATTATAGCTGCTGTGCGCCGCTTCCTTGATGACCAGGGATTCATTGAGTTGGAGACACCTGTGTTGCTGCCTGTAGCTGCGGGGGCAATGGCCCGCCCCTTCTCCACCTATCATAATGAACTGGAGCAGACGCTTTATCTGAGGATTGCCCTTGAGCTCTATCTCAAGCGCCTCATTATCGGCGGGCTGGACAAGGTTTACGAGATAGGGCGTATCTTCCGCAACGAGGGGCTCTCTATCAAACACAACCCTGAGTTCACCATGCTTGAAAGCTATGAGGCATACGCTGACTACAACGATGTCATGGCTATGGTAGAGCAGATGGTGTGCCATGTCGCCAATGAGGTCATTGGTGCGCTGGAGCTAACCTTCGGTGAAAATGCTCTCAACCTTTCCCCTCCCTGGAAACGGGTCTATCTTCGGGATGAGCTTAATAAAAAATGCGGCGTCGATTTCTTGGACCAAAGGTATCGTGATTTAGCTGCCCTGCGAGAAAAAGCCAAGGCATTAGGCGTGGAAACTGATGATACTATGAGCTGGGGGAGGGTGGTTGATAAGTTATTTGCCACATTCGTCGAGCCTACATTGATACAGCCTACCTTTGTCCTTGACTATCCGGTGGAGATTTCGCCTCTGGCCAAGGCCAAGCCCGGCGACCCGCGGCTGGTGGAGAGATTCGAATGTTTTATCGGGGGCATGGAAGTCGCTAATGCCTTCACTGAGCTTAACGACCCCATAGAGCAGAGAAAGCGTTTCGAGGAACAGGAACGTATGCGCGCCATGATGGGGGATGAGGAGGTGGAGCGTCTGGATGAGGATTTCCTCACCGCCATGGAGTATGGCATGCCGCCCGCGGGCGGGCTGGGTGTGGGAATTGACCGCCTTGTTATGATATTAACAAACCAGCAGTCGATCAGGGAAGTTATCCTGTTCCCTCAGTTGAAAACACAAATCATAAAACCGCAACCGACTCCCCCAGAAGAAAAATTTGGGAAACCTGAAGTGTCACTAGGGGATAAGGCCGATGCTTAGTATTCAGTTCATCCGCCAGAACCAGGAGCTTGTGCGGGAGTCACTTGCCAAACGCGACGAGGCCTCGGGTCTCGATGAAGTCCTGCGCATTGATGAGGAACGCCGCCGCCTGATTCAAGAGGCAGAGAGCCTCAGGGCGAGGAAGAAACAGACCAGTAAGGATATCGCCAAGATGAAGGAGAAGCCGCCTGAGCTCCTCACTGAGATGAGAGAGGTTGGCGACTCCATCAAGTCCATTGAGACTGAGGTCGAGCGCAAAGAGGCGGAGTTGAACGAGCTATTGCTTCGAATCCCTAACCTGGTACATCCCAGCGTCCCCATAGGCAAGGACTCAAACGACAATGTGGTGGTGAGGGAGTGGGGCAAGCCCAAGAAATTCGATTTCACGCCTCTGGCCCACTGGGATATCGGACCGAAACTAGGCATCATAGACTTCGAGCGCGGTGTGAAGATATCAGGTACGCGCTTCTATGTGCTCAAAGAGCTGGGAGCGAGGCTGCAGAGGTCACTCATCGCCTTCATGCTAGACCTTCATACAAAACATCATGGCTATAAGGAGATTTATCCACCCTACATGGTCAAACGGGAGTGCATGGTGGGGTCAGGGAATCTGCCCAAATTTGCCGACAATCTTTACCATGATGAGGAAGACGATCTGTGGTTCGTGCCCACCGCCGAGGTGCCGCTGACTAACCTGCATCGAGACGAAATACTGGAGCCGGGCGTCTTGCCTTTCTACTACGTTGCCTACACGGCCTGCTTCCGCCGCGAGAAGATGTCGGCGGGGAAGGACACCCGTGGAATCAAGAGGGGGCATCAATTCGATAAAGTCGAGCTCTACAAGTTCGTCGAGGCTGAGAAGTCGGATGAAGAGCTTGAGAAAATGGTAAAGGATGCCTCAGAGGTATGCGAAAAGCTGGGGCTCCCTTACCGGGTAATCCAGCTTTGCAGCGGCGACCTGGGGTTCGCAGCTACTAAGTCCTACGACATCGAGACATGGGCGCCCGGCTGCGAAGAGTGGCTCGAGGTGAGCTCTTGCAGCAATTGCGGCGATTTCCAGGGCCGCAGGGCCAATATCCGCTACCGCCCCCAGCCCAATGCCAAGCCCGAGTTCGTGCACACACTGAATGGCTCGGGACTGGCCCTGCCCCGCATCCTCATCTCCGTGCTGGAGAACTATCAGCAGCCCGATGGCAGCGTGGTGGTACCCGAGGTGTTGCGCTCGTTTGTGGGAGCAGACGTAATCAAGTAGGGTTCACCCCTCGCATTTCATCTCGTATTTGGGCTTTCCTTTTGCCGAGGTCAAAATGAACCTGACCTTTTTGCCTTCTATCAGGTGCTTCTCGCTTTCCGCCCGCAGCTTGCGAAAGTCCGTGCTCTCGAGAAACATCCTGAGCAGCTCTATCTTCTCCTCGAGCTTCCTGTCCTTCTTGCCCATCCGCATATATTCATCGGCACTATTCTTGTATTCCTGCCTGGCTGTGCCTTCAATGCAGAGTTCCAGGGTTGGGATAAGTTCAATCTGTATCATTACATTATACCTTGGCTCAGACCATATCTTTATGTCATTCTGAGCGAAGCGAAGAATCTAGAAGACCCTTGCCCCCTACATGTTCTACCCTTGCTGACGATACATTCTTTTCCAGGGTTCGTTCTTGAAAGCGGGGTAGTCCTTAATGGCTTCCCTTAAAATGGTCACAGACAGGACGGCACATTCGATGTTTTCCTCGGGCAATCCGCCCAGGGCGTCCAGCACATACTCCGGAGTGATTTTTCTGGCCTCGGCTATGGTCTTACCCTTGGCCAGCTCGGTGACCAGGCTCAGGGCAGCGACTGTAGGGCCGCAGCCTGTGGTGGAGAAAGCAATGTTATGGATCCTGTCTCCCTTTATCCTGAGCCAGATTTCCATGATGTCCCCGCAGGAGCCGACGGCGCTGGCATAGCCATCGGGATTGGGGATGGTGCCCACGTTCCTGGGGTTCTGAGCGTGGTCGATAACAACCTCACTAAAACCTGTAAAGTCCTGTTTCTGTGGCTCGTCTACCATATTATCCTCGTTTTTCTCAGCCTATTACCTGCGCATGGCCTTAAATGTGGCAGACACAGGCATGCGTTTAAGTGTCGCCAACCCCTCCTGCAATTAGTTGCTCCACCAGTTCCTTCAGGGATTTGGTCTTCGTCTGCACAATTTGTGTGCCGGCGTCTGCCAGAGCATAGCCTGGCCCTTTGCCCGACAAGTTGTCCCCAGAGATTACAAAGTCGGGTTTGTAACCAAGTAGAAACTCAGCTACCTTGATGCCTTTACCTTTTTCGAGATCGAGGTCGGGGTTAGCTATGATTTCTTGTCTTTGCACTCTTTTCTGTTTCAGGTCTATATCTACCAGCGCGAAGTGGGTCGATTCACCAAAGCGCTCGCTGATATCCCCCTGCGTATCGGCCAGAGCGATGGCATATCTAACTTCAGCCTTGCTTACTGGTTCGTAGTGTACCAGAACCCGGTCAACACAGCATACAGCTCCCTTGATTTTATTCTCGAGACGTTCGCTTATTAAGTGGGCCTTCTGCAGGTCGGTGGTGCGCACCTGGACAGTGGCTTCGACGAAGATGTAGCGGCCGGAGTTTCGCCCAGTCAAATCGACGATGGTGCTCACAGCGGGCTCAGCCTCTATCACAGAGCGAATTCCCTGAAGTTTCGAGCGGTCGATAGAAGCGTCGAGAAGCACGCGCATGCTGTTCACAAGCTGTCCCCAGGCAGCAACTACGATGAAAAGGGCAATTATGCCGGCTCCTATCCTATCGAGTGGGACCCCGAAATGCTGGCCCAGGAGCGCGAAGAGCACAATTGACGAGGCAAAGACATCGGCTCTAAATTGGCTGCCATCGGCTATCAGGCTGGGTGAATTGAATTTCTTCCCTCGACCCATCTCGTAGCGGCTGAATACGAAGGGAACCAGTATCAAAGCGGCAACTACCCCAATGGCCCAGTACCCTTTCAAAGCAATCGTTGCCCCGCCGGATATCGCTTCATGGACGATCTCATAAGCCGTGAGGAAGAGGAGCAAAGCGATTATCACGGCAACGAAGTTCTCTACCTTGTATAAACCGTACGGGAAGCTCTTGCTCTTACGACCCGATATAAGCAAACCCAATATGAGGGCCAGGGAACCGAATACATCTACGATGGAATGGATGGCGTCGGCTCTCAGCGCCAGGCTGCCGGTGATGAGAGACAACGACATCTTGGCTCCCACCAGCAACAAATTTACCGTCAGCGAGTAGAAACCCACCCTTATGATCGGCGATTCCGCATTCAGTACGCCAGCCAGTTTCTGCGTCATGCGTTACCTACTCCAAGGTCGAGCTATGAATGGACTCCAACTGAAAGCCACATGAGGTATAATCTTGCTGATGCAATTTCAGGTTTGCATCAGCCGGTTCCTCTTCTACCGTGACCGTGCTGGCATGGAGAGGTATTAAGTACGAACAAATCAGAGGCGATTACAGCCCCCTATTCTCTCATTCTTGTAGACATTGCTTTGAGGAAGGCGTCGGCCAGGGCGTTAAGCACTGCGGAGTCGTAGCGCTCAATACTGCCCTCGTCACAGAGCCGCGCCAGGTCCGGGTCTATGGGAATCTGCGCCAAAAGCGGAGCGCTGGCTGCCTTCGCCATCTCATCCGCTTTGCTCTTGCCGAAAAGCTCTATCCGCTTCCCGCTGTCGGGCAGCAGGAAGTAGCTCATATTCTCGACAACACCTATTATGGGAACGCTCATTTTCTGGGCCATCTGCACTGCTTTCCGCACCACCATCGCCGCAAGCTCCTGGGGGCTGAAGACGACGACCACACCTGCCAGGGGCAGCATCTGCATTACGGTCAACGGGGCATCGGCAGTCCCCGGCGGTAAATCCACCAGAAGGTAGTCGAGCTTGCCCCAGAGCACGTCCTCCCAGAACTGGGTGATGGTTTTGGCGATAAGGGGGCCGCGCCAGATGACGGCGTCATCCTCGTTGGGCAGAAGGAGGTTGATGGACATTATGCCGATACCCAGATGGGACAGCGCAGGCAGTATCCCGCTTTCACTGCCAACGGGGCGCCCGTCAACGCCGAATATCCGCGGTATGCTGGGCCCGGTGATGTCAGCGTCGAGGATGCCTACCTCGTAGCCGCGCCGCGCCAGTGATACCCCGATGAGGCTGGTCACCAGGGATTTGCCCACACCGCCTTTGCCGCTCATGATGGCGACCAGATGTTTGACTTCGTTGAGCTCCTTGGGCGTGGCTTCAACGAAATCTATGGTAACCTTTTTTATTCCCGGCATGCCTTTGGTAGTTTCAGTTACCTTGGCTTTGAGCCAGTCCTGAGATTGGGGGCCAAGCGCCGTCGAAGCAAGGCTGATGGTTGCCTTGCCATCGGATACCGCAATATTGCGGACCAAGTTGAGCTTAATCAGGCTGCGCATTGCCCCGGGGACGAGTATATCTTCAAGGCTTTGACGTATCTGTTCCTCGGTTGTCACAGGATTTCCTCCAGCATAATTATGTCGGTAAGCCTGTCCGCCAGGCGCCGCATCATTATAGCGAATGGAATAGCCGCCTGCACTAGTGCAATCGGTCCATCAAGTTAGGCAATTCACCCTTTAGATAGAGCTCCACCGCCTTATCTATATTCTGCTCGTCTGTAACGATGGTCTCGATATTGCGGCTCTTCATACTCTCATAAGCGCCCCAGCCCATGCCCCCTGCCAGAAGCACCTGGCAATCAGCTATGGTTTCAGCCATGCTGGCATGCCGAGGCTCGGAGCCGGCATCACAACCATGTCGCCCTCCAACGGCAATATGAGCATGCTCACTGGCAGCGAAGTCATGATGCCCGGTTTTAGGTCTCTTCTCTCTATCCAGAATCTTTCCTTCCTCCACAGTAAGCACCACGTAGTAAGGCGCTCTCCCAAAGTGCTGGCTGATGTTTAAGCCATCGTCCGATACCACAGCTATCTTCATCTTATTCTCCTCTCAAATTTGTCTAGCTCAACTCTATGCTGCCCGCTCCGTCTTTACAAAAGGCCTATCAAAGCAAACAGCAAATAAAGCGTTTTCACGACATCTTAGCCAAAGCCTGGTCCGCTGCATTTGCAATCTGATAGACTATAGGTGAGGCTGTGAGGATCGGGTGAGTGCCTACCTGGACAGTTGCCACCTGCTCAGCAGTCATACCGCCAGCTACCAGGGCAGCTATGACATTCAATATCTCACCGGTAGCCAGTCCTCCGCACGCTTGCCCGCCCAGTATCTTCCGGGAATTCTTATCAAACAGTAGCTTGACCTTCACCTCCCTGGCATTGGGCATCGAGCCAGGATGTTTGTCCACCGCACTCGCCTCTCCTACCACGAAGTCAAAACCTGCTTCATGAGCTTCTCTCTCGGTAAGCCCGGCAACCTCAAGCGCTGTGTCTCCGATCGTAGTGGAGAAAGCTCCCATGGTTCCGGTGTTCTTTATCTTTGGCCCGAAGAGGTTCATAACAGCGAGTTTAGCCTCCCTGGTCGCTATGGAAGCGAGACGCAATGCCACTGGTTTGCCGTTGAAGAAGGAATACTTCTCCGCACAGTCACCAGCGGCGAATATGTCCGGGTCAGATGTCCTCATATACTCATCCACCTTTATGCCGCCCTTTTCCCCTATCGCAAGTCCTGCCTTGTGAGCCAGCTCCGTGTTAGGTGCCGCGCCTATGCCCACCACCACGACGTCCGCCTTGACGCGTTCTCCGCTCTGAAGCTCCACGTAGTCCACCTTACTGTTGCCAGCTATGGAACGCACTGCATCGCTGGTTATTACCCGTACCCCCTGCTTCTTAAGAGCGCTCTCAGCGTCTATACACAGCGGGTCATCGCAAACTAACTGAAGACAGTGTGGCAACAACTCAACCAGGGTCACCTCCAGGCCGCGCTTGCGGCACTCATCGGCGAACTCTACACCGATGAATCCGCCGCCGATGACCACCACGCTCTTAGCAACTTTCAAAGCTTCCACAAGCTTCTGGAGGTAATCAGCGTCTTTCCAGACAGCAAATACGTTCTTCTTTTCAAGGCCAGGGATTGACGGCATCACAGGCCCCGACCCCGTGCAAAGCAAGAGTTTATCGTAGCCTATGGTCTTTGCTCCTGCGGTAGTGACTGTTTTGTTTTTGCGATCAATCGAAGTGGCCTCATCCACTATGAGCTCGGAGCCGCCCAGCATGGCGTCAGACATGAGGTCTTTGTCCACGCTGCCCAGAGTGCCGAATATGTACGGTATACCGCAGGGGACGAGAACACGGGACTCCTTTCGGATTACGGTGACCTTTCCCACCATGGGATGTCGGCGGGCCATCCTGGAAGCCATGACCCCGGCAGCGCTACCTCCGATAATCACAACATGTTTTTTCTCCATCACCATCACCTCCACGAGATTATTTGTTATTTACCTGCGACTGAATGTTCCGATCGGGCTTTCCCATGCCGCCGTCTGCACTGTCCGGTCTCGAGACCGGGTCCACCCATGCCCGTGCGGTGGATATCGCGGCTCTCGCACCTAGGGCAGGCCATATCGATGCCCCTTTGCCCTGTGCAGAAGGGAACTTCCCAGGAGTGCCCACAGCTTCGGCAGGAAAACTTACGCTCCGCCATCTCAAAATCACCCCCCTCTATTCGAATAGCCTTGCCCTGGATTAGAGCTTCGGCTATCTTCCTGCGCGCAGACTCGAGAACACGATGGAATGTTGGCTGAGAGATTTTCATCAAGCGTCCGCACTCTTCCTGCTCTAAACCTTCGGCATCCTTCAAGCGGACCGCTTCCAACTCCTCTACCAGAAGACAGACCTCTTCCAAGTCAACGAGGGGTATTCCCCTTGGCTTGAAATAGACTATGTCAGGCAGGAAGTCGACACATCTGCATGCTCTCGGTCTGGCCATCGTTATGAATCCTTATTCATAATAATTTTAGGTCATTGGTGCTCAATTGTCAACACCTTAAGGAGATTTGCGGTCAGCTGGAAATCTGGTTGGAGCAGGCGCTCCAACCTACCCGTGAAAAGTGGGCGACCCGCCTCGGCGGGTCGCCCACAAATCCCCCAATCAATGGGAAACACCTTTATCAGGACTTGTTATTGTTTTCTGCCTCTTTCTTTTTCGGCTCTTCTTTTTTCTCGAACTCTTTCATGCCCTTGGCAAGCTGCTCCAGGCGCTCTTGAACACGACCGTTGATGGAGTCCTTCTGGAACTTGCCGCTCTTGAGTCGCTTGCCAGCCTTGACGCCTGTGAGTATCTCTATGCCCTCATCGACATTTTTGACGCTGTACACTGTGAATTTGCCCTTCTTGATGGCCTCCACCACCTCTTCCTTAAGCATCAGGTTCTCCACATTGCTCTCAGGGATGATGACACCCTGCTTGCCCGTCAGCCCTTTGGCCTTGCATACTTCGTAGAAGCCCTCGATCTTCTGATTTACCCCGCCGATTGCCTGCGCGTCGCCTTTCTGGTCGATGGAGCCGGTAACGGCTATGCCCTGTTTGATAGGAGCATCCGCCAGGGCAGACAGAAGCACATAGAACTCAGCGCTGGATGCGCTATCGCCCTCCACTTCCTCATAGCTCTGCTCGAAAACGAGGCGGGCACTGAGGGAAAGCGGCGCACTGGCGGCATAGCGTTCCGCCATAAGGCCGCTGAGGATGAGCACGCCTTTGGTATGAATGGGCCCGCCCAGCTTAGCCTCACGCTCGATGTCCATGAGCCCCTCACGGCCGGCGGCTATGCTGGCTGTGATACGGCTGGGCCTGCCGAAGTTGATATCGCCCAAAGCAATTATGGACAGGCCGTTCACCTGCCCCACCGCCTGACCATCGGTGTCTATCCTCAGGATGCCGCGCTCTATCATCTCCTTGATACGCTCATGGATAAGATTCGAGCGATATTCATTCTGCTCAATCGCCTTGGAGATATGAGCCCCTCCGATCAGCCTCTTGCCTTCTGTTCCCGCCCAGTAGCTGGCTTCTCTGATGATATCCGCTATTTCAGCGAATCTCGTGGATAGCTTCTTCTGGTCCTCGGCGAGCCGGGAGCTGTGCTCGATGATTTTGGCTACAGCCTTATTATCCATGTGGCGGAGGCTCTCCTTGCCGCAGACAGCGCAGAGCGTGCTGTTGTACTGTTTCAGGTTATCGGCATTCAGGTCCATCCGGCTATCGAAATCGGCCTTGACTTTGAAAAGCTCGGGGAACTCGCGGTCGAAGCTGTAGAGCAGTTGGTAATACACATTTTCGCCGATGACCACCACCTTAATACTCAGGGGTATGGGCTCGGGCAATATGCTTTTCATGCTGATGAATCCGAAACGCTCGGCCAAGTCCTCGATGATGATCTTCTTCTCCCTGAGCGAGCGCTTTAAGCTGTCCCACGACATGAGGTTACGCAGTATATCGTCTATCCTGACCACCAGATAGCCGCCGTTGGCCTTGTGCAGGGAGCCGGGGCGGATCATGGTGAAATCGCCTGAGATGGCGCCGAAGTATGCCTCTTTCTCCAGACGCCCCATCAAATTATTGAAGGTAGGGTTAGTCTCTATGACAACCGGTGCGCCCTTCAGCCCCGAGTTATCGACCAGCACATTCACCTCGTATTTTCTGAAGGCCTGAGCTGCTGCCAGCCTGGCGAAGGGATTGACTGCATCTGCCTCAGGGGGGCTGCGAAATATGTTCTTGTTCTCCACAATGTCCTGCTGCACCGTCTTCAGGTATTCAGCGACATCAGGGTTGTCCTGGCCGTATTTCCTGGTCATGTCTTCTATGGGCGATCCCAGGACAAACTGCACCACATCCTCGTCCATTTTCTCGATCTGCTCATTACCCTCCCTGTCCCAATTTCTCATCTGGGCCATGGAATCCTTGATCTGCTCCTGGATCTCCTCGCGCAGCTTGCCTAACCTCTCCTTCTCTTTAGGATTGAGGGCCAACATATCCTGTTCGGATAGGGGTTTCCCATCGATGATGGGTATAAGAAGCAGGCCCATAGGAGATGTCTGAATGGCAAAACCCTTCTCATGGGCCATCTGGTTAAGCTGGTTGAAGAGCGCCTCTCTTTTTCCATTGAAGGTATGTGCTATGGCATCCCGTCGCTTGATATAGTCCTCGCTCTCAAACGCCTTCCGTATATCAGTCTGAGCAGTCTCGATGAACTTTTTCATATCTTTCTGGAACTGATTGCCTATGCCTGCTTTCAACTTGAGGGCTTTCGGTGTATAGGAATCCTTGAAGTTATTGACATAGCACCAGTCCGGAGGTACATCCTTCTCCCGTGCCACAAGCTCCAGGAAAGCGACAATGGCTGTCATTTTCCCGGTGCCGGGCAGTCCAGCAGCGTAGATATTAAAACCGGAATTCTGTATACCGAGGCCAAACTGAAGGGCCTGAAGGGCACGGCTTTGTCCGATAATAGTCTGCACAGGCTTTAAGCCCTCCGTGCTCTCAAACCCCAGGGTATTCGGGTTACAGACTCTTCTCACCTCTCGAGCAGTCAGCTTCCTGGCCATTGTTACCTCCGTATCAATAGATAGCCGTGGAGACCAAGGATGTACCCAGTTTGCCTAGTAGTATAGCACATAATCAGACTGTATAAAGAGAGGCGGGGAACTACAATTGTCTGGACTTTGAGAACTGACAAGGCTAAAATAGATAAGAAGTTGTCTGTGATTAGCAACCTGACATAACCATACCGACTAAATTTAATGAGCTCTGTTTCTCAACTTAAGCCCTTCCTCGAACCCAAGTCCATAGCTGTTGTGGGAGCTAACCCCAACTCCGGCGAGAGAGCTTTCAACGTAGTAGAGAACCTCGCCAACTGCGGCTACCGGGGAAAGGTCTATCCGGTCAATCCGAACTATACCGAAATCCTGGGCAAGAAATGCTATGCCTCGGTGAAAGAAATCCCCGGAGATGTCGACCTCGCCATAATAGTAACCCCGCGCAAGGTAGTCCCCCAGATAGTAAGCCAGTGCGGTGAGAAAGACATAAAGGCGGCGATAGTGGTGGGGCAGGGCTTCGCTGACGCTGCCGACGAGGAAGGCAAGAGGCTGCAGCAGGAGTTGGTTGAAGCTGCTCGCAGGAGCGGGGTGAGGATTTTAGGCCCTAATACCGTCGGCTCGGCGAATGCTTTCATCGACTTCACTACCTCTTTCTTGAAGCAGACGGATATACGGAAGCTGCCTGTGGGCGTGGTCTGCCAATCGGGTTTATTCTTCGGCACAGTGGGCAGGCTGAGGCTGCTGGGCAAAGGGCTGGACCTGGGGAACTCCTGCGACATAGGCGTTGCCGAGGCGATGGAGCACTTCGCCGATGACCCACAGGTGAAGGTCATCGTACTGCATATAGAGGGCATAAGGGGCGACGGCCAGAGGTTCCGAGAAGCAGCGCGGGGCGTGGTCAAGAAGAAACCCGTCGTGGCTTTGAAGACGGGGAGGAGCGAGAGGTCGGCTAAAGCGGCACAATCCCATACCGGCTCCCTGGTGGGCCAGGACGAGGTCTGGGACGCCGTGTTCAAGCAGAGCGGCATAATTCGGGCAGACGATATCGATGAGCTGGCAGACCTAGTGAGGGCTTTCAGCTATCTACCTCCGATGAAAGGCAGAAGGCTCGGAGTGGTCACCGCAAGCGGAGGCATCGGGATTATGACACTGGATGCCTGCGCCAGGTACAATCTAGAGGTAGCGGAACTGACTCCTGAAACCCAAAAAAAGCTGAATGCTATGTCGCCTTCCTGGTACAGGGCAGGCAACCCTCTGGATATATGGCCGCTTATCATTAGCTCCAGCCGCCCGTTCGGAGAGACTTTGAGAACAGCGATGACCGAGATGCTGGGAGACCCGCGCATCGATGCCATCGTCGTCTTCGCCGGTGCCTGGTTTCAGGGCTTCAAACCGCTCATCACCGATGTCATGAAAGAGACAGCGGATGCCTTTCCCGACAAGCCCATCGCCTGGTGTCCCTACGATGGCTGGTTATTCGATATCCGTTCCCGAGACCTGCAGGATGTCCTGGAGGATGCAGGCAGAGCAGCGGTGTTCTCTATCCCAGATGATGCAGTGAGGGCACTGTCGAGGCTGGCCGATTACTCCGAGTTTCGAAATAGATAGCCAAACGGGAGCGCTTGCAACGCTGTTATTGACTCTCTTTGTCTCCCAATCTTGAAGGACTTCAGAAGCCGGGGGACACCCAATTGCCAAAAGATCTCGAAGGGATACCTGGGTAAGAGCAACAACGTCATCGTAGGAGGTAGTGGTTTACTTCTTGTCCGCTTCTTCCTTGTTATGTGAGGGCTGTTCTACCGGTTTTTCGGCCGATGCTTCCGGGGTAGCGGCTACATCAAAGTCGGGTACAGATGGTTCAGGAGCTTTGCTATCCTCTTCCATTGATGCTGCCTTGGTTTCTCAGCGCACTCAGGTTTATCGGATGTTTCCCCAGAGACTTTCTCGGGGCCTTCTGTAGTTTGCCTGCTTGATGCCAGCAGTTGCTCAGCCTCTTCTGCGATAAGCCGCGCTTCCGCCCTAATGGAGGAGCCTTCCTCCTCCGCTGCTTTCATTATTTCGTGAGCCTGCTGCTCGGCTCTTTGCCCGGCTTCAGCTATGATTCTCCGGGCTTCTGCCTCAGCATTCTCTTTAGCCTTGGTAACAACCTTTTGCGCTACAGCTTTAGCCTTCCCTTCGGCCCTGGCAACAATGGCGGCAACCCTGGCGTGTGCTTCTTTTTCAGCCTCCAGCTTGACTTCCTCTGCCTCTCTGCCAGCTTCAATTACTGTCTTCTCCGCGAGTTCCGTCAGGGAATCTACATTCTCGAGTTTTGCGGCAAGTTCGGCATTCTGGTCTATCAGGCTGTTGATGAAAACCATCAACTCACGTTCCTGGCCGTCCCTGGCCGGAACGAATTCCTGTACCTTCCTTTTCTTCACTCGACTGTTCGCCATGGACATGACTACATTACCCCCGCGAAGTCTACTTCTTTTCGTATATGAATTTAACGGAAAGAGGATCGCCAGACAATGGTAATTTCGTCCTTGCGGCAATAGGACTTTTGGATATAGAAGATGAACCTGAACTAACCATTCTTACGTTCAGCGGATATTCAAAGAGGAGCGTGCGGCGATTTCTATGCGGGGAGGCGCTTTGGGAGAAGCAGGCTCCCTACATGAATCTTTCGAACCTGTCCTTCTTGGCCTTACATACGGGACAAATCTCAGGCGGCTCGTTGCGGGCGCACAGATAACCGCACACTTTGCAGCGCCACACGGGCAGCGGAACAGAGAATGCCGCTCCCACGTCGATGAATTTTTCGAACCTGTCCTTCTTGGCCTTACAAACGGGGCAAATCTCGGGCGGGCCGTCTCTGGCGCACAGGTAACCGCAGACCTTGCAGCGCCACACCGGCAATGAAACAGGCTGCGCAGCACCCCTAGTTTTTGGCTTCGATGCCTCTTCCTTCAGCCTCTTCCTTTCCTGCTCAGGAGGCCGCCGCTCGGGTATCGAGCCCGCCACCTTTTTACCTTCCAATATCTCCGTGGACACGTACAGCGCGCAGTAGCATGCACCATACTCGTCAACGTCGGCATCCCTGTAGTCGCAGGGGCATATTATGTCAAGGTCATCTTCCTTCACACCCGATGCGAGCCGGCAGGGACAGTTCCAGTAGCCATATCGTTTCTCGTTAATCAGCAGGCTTCTTACAAGGTCCTTGGTGAAGCTCACGTCGAGATTCAGATGGTAGCCACCTTCCTCAGCCTCCCGATTCAGCCTCTGGTACAAGGCGTCTACTGCTTTATCGCTGACCTCAACTTTTTCCACTGCTTACCGCCTGCCTGATTTTGTCCTCCTGGAAGCCCACTATGCATTTGCTGTCATCTATCACTACACACGGGAAGGAATGGCCCGGGTCCCAGCGGTCAAGCTCCGCCACCACTTCCTTCTTGGCCTCGCCATCCAACAGGTCAACGTCGATGTATTTATACTCCACGCCCAGGGTATCAAGCAGACTCTTGGTCTTCCTGCACCACCCGCAGGTGCTCAGCGCGAACAAAAGTATGTCTCCCTTCCTCTTGCCCGGCACCTTCTTGGCATACTTGTCAAGCTTCATTTGTCCTCTTTCATCTCGAATATACCGGCTCTCAGGATCAAGCAAAGGTGCGGAACTTGTCCTTCTTGGCTCCGCAGACAGGGCATTTGTCAGGAGCATCGCCTTCGTAAGTCCAGCCGCAGACGGTGCATATCTGCATGGGCCCTAACTGCACATCCTTACCTGAATCGATAGCCGCCTTAGCTTTCTGGAAAAAGGCAGCATGGGTCTTCTCGGAGGAAAGCGCATAGAAGAAGCTCTGCTGGGCGCCCTTCTCCCCCTGGAACTTCGCTGTCTCCAGATAGGTGGGGTACATCTCGTTAATCTCGTAAGTCTCGCCGTCGATGCCTCCCTGGAGATTCTGCGAAGTGGGGCCTATGCCGAAAACAGCCGCAGAGTTGCAGACAAAGCCGCCCACCAAATCCCTCAGCTCTCTGAAGTGATTGTTGGCGTGAATTTGTTCGGCAAAGTGAATCGCCCTGAACATGCGAGCGGTGTTGGGATAGCCATCCTGCTCTGCCTTGTCGCCCCAGGTCCTGTAGCGCATGTGCGCCATGGACTCACCGCCATAAGCGTTGCGAAGATTGGCCGCAGTCATGTCGTGCATGATTTGACCTCCTTTGACCACAATTATATGGTATCAGTCATCATGATAGTCATACGGGATAACGAAGTCATAAAATGATTGAAAGAAAGGTTAAAAAGTTATCACATTTTCGGGAAGTTCGCAATGGTCATTGGGTTAGGCTAAAGGAGCTCGCGGTAGACCTCGACGGTCTTGCGGGCTGCTGCCTGCCAGCTAAAGAAGTCCTCGATCCTCTTGCGGGCTGCCTGCCCCATCCTTTGCCTCAGCGGCTTGTCTGCGAGAAGGCGCTTTATCGCTGCCGCCAGAGCTCTGGGGTCAGCAGGCGGCACCAGAATGCCAGCTGCATCGTCGCCCACTATCTCAGGCAGCGCACCGGCCCTGGTGACAATAACCGGGGTGCCGCAGGACATTGCCTCTGCCGCAGGCAAACCGAAGCCTTCATAAACGGAGGCGGTGACCCCTATCTCCGCCGTGGAATAGAGCCTGACCAGCTCGTCTGTGCCTACGTAACCGGTGAAAATTACTCTGTCGGAGATGCCGAGCTGCTGCGCCAGGTTCGTGCCATAGCCCTCGCTGGCTTCCTGCTTGCCCACGACATACACCTTGACGTCAAGATCGCCCTTGAGCAGCTTCACCGCCTCCAACAGATAGGGGATGCCCTTGGTCTTGTCCTCGACTTTGCCCACCACGACCAGGCTGTTGGGCTCTTTCCCAACGCCGTCGAGCCGCCTGAAAATATCGGTGTCTATGCCGTTGTAGACCACCCTGACTCTGTCCTTGCGCAGTTTGAAGGCGCGGGCGGTGTCCTCGGCAGAGGAGTGGGAAACCGTGACCACCCTCTCCATGCGCCTGCTGACAATGCCCTGCATGGTAAGGAAGGAATAGAACATCGTCCATCTGACGCCGCGCCGGAATGTATCGGATTGGGCTAAAGAGGCTGCGAGGTCGACGGTGATGGGGTGATGTATGGTAGCGACGATGGGCACGCCGAGACTTTTCATCAGGAGCATGCCATAGCCCAGGGTCTGGTTATCGTGAATGACGTCAAACCTCTCCCTGGACATCAAGTCACGCAGCTTGAAGTATGCCCTCATGCTGAAGGTGAATATGTCGGGGAAGAAGCCGATATGCACCGCTGCAATCTCATAGAGATTGAGCGGCGTCAACGCCTGCAGAGGGCTCGATAACGAAGAGAGGTTACTGGTCTCGTACAGGTTGAGCCCCAGTACCTTGTGCAGCTTGACGCCTGCAGGGGGCGTGGGATAAGGCGGGCCTGATACTACATGGACTTCGTGCCCCAGTTCCTGGAGCGCTCCCGCCAGGTAGCAGATATAGACCCCCTGCCCGCCGCAGTACATATTTCCCCTGTAGGTCAGGAGGCAAATCTTCATTTGAGGCTTTTATATGCGATAGCGAGACGTTTGTCAAGGTAAAAGCGGTTTCTGGAGCCGGTTCACCACAGAGAGCGCTGAGTTCGCAGAGAAAATTGTAGGGGGCGCAAAATGAATTCGTGGTCTTGAGGTCACAAATTGTGACCTCAAGAGAGTGGGGCGTGCGGTTGAAAACAAGAAAGGTCAATGCGTAAAGGGGGCTGCGAAACCACTTAGCTCGTCTTTCAGCTTGTCCCAAAATGCGGTTTTATTTCAAGGTGGAATTAGAACATATGTACTACTATCGAGGTTTATGACCGATTATCACGGCTAATTTCGGATCAGGTAGTTTCACGGCAGATTCAAATGGGGTAAATGCTTACGCTTGTTGCCCAGATTATCGAAAAATCTCAAGAAGTAGCACGAGGACTACAAGGCTTATTGCTTTGTCTAGCTTTCCGCTTTAGAATGTCGGCACGAAGCCTATAAATAGTCGGAAAGGACGAAAACCAATGAAAATCTGGGCAAGAGTGATGTTGGTCTTGGCGCTGGTAGCACTGGTAGGAGGCACCCTGGTGGCCTGTGGTGGCGGAGGCTCGACCTCAAGCCCTGAGGACACGGTGAGGTCATTCCTGAATGCTACTGAGTCAGGGGATTGCAGCGATATGGCGAAGTTGTATACGGATCAATTTTTCGATGATATGGAGATAGATGAAGATGAATTCATAGATCTCTGTAAAGAAGGATGGGAGGAAGTCGAGTATAGTAGGATATCCGATCTCGAGATAGATGTTGAAGATATCTCACAAGATGAGGCTACTGTGGTAGCAACGTATCATTATGAAGAAATGCTAAAAGGCGGGGACGAGCCAGACGAATATGATGACGATGCAACTTTCTATCTGGTGAAAGAGAATGGCAAGTGGCTGATCGAAAACATGGACTAGCGTTATGGACTCAGTGGGGAGGTGGCAAAATGAAAAAAGCTTTAATGAGTATCCTCATAGGCGGAGTAATTATGGGTTTGCTCATGTCAGGAATATCATGTACCAGCAAAGCTGAGAAGGAGAAGGCGGAATACAAAGAAAGTATTACGGCAATTCTACAACGCTCTGAAGCTTTAGATGCGGATATAAAAGACACTGTGGATGGGCAACAGACTTGGGACGAGGCTAAAGAAGAAGCAGACTACCTTCAACAGAAAGACAGAGAATTGAAATCTGACCTCGAAGCTATAAATGTACCATCTCAGTTAAAAGAGAATTACTCTGACATTCTTAATGCATTTAGCCTAAGGGCAGATTTCTTGACTTATTACAAACAGGACTTAAGCCATGGTTTAGCTTACGACCTAGCAATGATTATGTACGAACATGGCAACTTGGAATATTTAGACAAAGCTGGTGAGTGGCTGCTACTGAGGTGGGATGACATGGATAAGGGCAATAGTGCTTGGAATTCTTACAGAAGTGCTATTTTGAGGGCTGCGGATGAACTTGACATCACAATCTATATACCTCTTATTGAAATAAAGTAGCTATGCTATCCCCAAACCCTAACCCAAATCCCATTGGGATAATGAAAACCCACTGGTTATCTGGGGAAGAGGCTTAGAATCGTATTATAGCGCCAATCACGATGCCTGCAAAGCTTACACAATCTTCGGTAGTGTATCATTTTGAATCAAAGATTCGGGGATTATATAATATTTAGATACAAGGTTTGGGAATGTGGTAGAATGAGTGCATGGTTAGATTCGTTTACCAATGGGGAGGTGGTGTTTTAATAGTTGCTGCCTTCCTGATTGGTATACCTGATTCATTTTCCGCCACTAGAGATATCGTAGCTTGGGCAAGCCCATTTGGAACACGGCCAATCCACCTAGCCTTTTGGTTGCTCGGAGCAGGGATTATCTACACAGCCATTATACAGGGATTTCGCATTAGACAATTTGAGAAATCTCATCCTCGTATTACTGTCAGACCATATATTTCGGAGAATAACCGACTTATTCTTGAAGTTACGAATGACGGTTTTGGGGGGGATTTCTCTGCCAAGGCAAGAATAAGGGAAGGTTCACCTCTTAAGGAGTCACTTGACCTACAATGGGAGACAAATGGGCAAGTTCGTTATCACATTGATGGCGGAGGAGGCGAGGCCACTTTGTTGGTAGCTATACAACCGAAACTCCACAAGTTTGACGCTACTGACCAGAAATCCCCCACTCTCTCTCATAGTGGCGAATTACAGTTGCTTACCATAAAAGTAGGGCAAACACTTCCTCTTCAGCTTTACCATTGGAAATTCGATGCCACTTCCGACCAGATACCACACTATGAATGTATAGTTGAAATTACCATTACGTCTGAGCCGACTCTACTGAAGCCGTTTAAGTGTAGACCTTTTAAAATAAAAGTGGATGGTTTGAACTTGAGCTTCGAGGAGATGCCAGTTCTTCCTAAGAGAGGTTAACTGATTTGATTAACTTCAATAGCGTATCCCTAAATAGATGCCTAAATCGTCTTCAATCCGCTAAGCTCACAATCTCCTCGATACTCCAAACATGGTTAGTCAGCCCCGTTGCCATTGCGGGAGTCCTCGGATAAGGGTTAGCTAGACTCTTATAAACAGAACAGCATCTCAATCGTTGTTTAGAAATTCCTAGAATTTTCATCCCCTACTTTCGGGGAAGTTTAAAACCGATATTCCACCTCGCAGCTATTTCTTGTCTATTGCGTATCAGTCTCCAACGAAACAGAACTCCTCAAAGCCAATAAGGAGTCCTTCTCAAGCGCTCCGGAATTAAAACTCTCTCCCTGACAGCCCCTGCGGTGTCTCCCTTTCAGCGCACGGTGTAGGGACTGCGCCAGGGCACAGCACGCTGTGCCCCTACATGGTTTTTTGACCACGGCCGCGTAGACATCTTTTGGGCTTGCGACATCGAGGTGTTATATCTATACTATGGCATGAAAGTATTACAATGTGCAAACCCTAAATATTCATCCAGTCCAACGGAGGTGAAGAAACGTGAGTGACTTCAAAAAGACTATCCTGAAAGGACGCGTAGCACTGATTACCGGCGGCGCAACAGGTATCGGAAAGGAGATTGCCCGTACGCTGGGGAAACACGGGGCCAAGATTGTTATTACCAGCCGCAAGCAGGAGAACCTCGATGCTGCCCGCCGGGAATTCGAAAAGGAGGGCATAGAATGCCTCGCGGTGCCATCGGACGTGCGCAATCCCGAAGCGGTAGAACAGGTCATCGCTGCTGCGATAAAGGAATACGGCGGTTTGAATATCGTGGTGAACTGCGCCGCCGGGATGTTCCCTACACCTATTGAAAGACTGTCATACAACGGATTCAAGACAATTGTTGACATCGATTTACTGGGTACGTATAACGTCACAAAGGCCGCATTTACCGCTTACCTGAAGGAGCACGGCGGCTGCATTGTCAATATCACGGCACCGTTCGAGCACTGGGGTGTAAGCACTATGGCCCATGTCGCTGCGGCCAAGACAGGCGTTGAGTCACTGACGAGGAGCTGCGCAGTGGAATGGGCGCCTTTAGGGATTCGGGTCAACGCTGTCGCGCCCGGCTTCATCTCGGAGACAGAAGGCGTTAAACGGTTCACCGAATCAAAGGATTTACAGGTTGACAGGTCGCTGAAAGGCACAAGGCAGGATATGGCGAATGCTGTGCTATTTCTGGTAAGCGATATGGCCCGTTTCATCAACGGCGTATGCATCCGCGTCGATGGCGGCGCTACAATCGACTTATTACGGATGCCAGTAGTATAAGACGCATTGCCCAGGCCACTACCTATGACTGGTGAGCTGGCGCTGAGTCCGTGCTGTTGAGGAGGGTTATCTGCGTCTCTGAATCGAAGGCATGCATGTTACCCATGTTGAAGACAAGCTCGATCTCTTGCCCGGGCCTTGCTGCGGTACGGGCGTCAACCCGGGCTAAGAACGGCTTCTCTCCGCTCAGCATGTGGAGATAGAACTCGTTTCCCATTAACTCTGTTACATCCACGTTAGCACGGATTGACGAGGCGATTATCCCCGGTGCAATGTATTCCGGGGAATGGATATCTTCTGGCCGGATACCAAAGACGATTTTCTTATCCAGGTATTTATTCACCAGGCCTGCTCTACCCTCGGGCACCGGTACCTGAAACGTCCCCGCATCCAGATAAATACCATCCTGACTGCCTTTGACTGTGACATCGAAGAAGTTCATCGAGGGACTGCCGATAAAACCAGCGACGAAGACATTGCCCGGCTTCTCGTAAAGGTCATGGGGCTTGCCTACCTGCTGCAGAAACCCCTTGTTCATCACTGCGATGACAGTGGCCATAGTCATGGCTTCGACCTGGTCGTGGGTCACGTACACAAAGGTAGTGCCCAGACGCCGGTGGAGCTTGCTCAGCTCGGCACGAGTCTGCACACGCAGCTTGGCATCAAGGTTGGAGAGGGGTTCATCCAGCAAGAAGGCGGCTGGCTCCCGCACAATAGCCCGGCCCAGTGCCACGCGTTGCCTTTGGCCTCCTGACAACTGGCGGGGCTTTCGCTTCAGAAGATCTTCGATTCCCAGTACGCGTGCCGCTTGCTTTACCCTGCGCTCTATCTCAGGTTTTGGGGTCTTGCGCAGGCTGAGGCCAAAAGCCATGTTGTCATGCACCGACATATGAGGGTACAGTGCGTATGACTGGAATACCATAGCTATGTCGCGGTCTCTGGGAGGCACATTGTTGACCAGACGGTGCCCAATGAAGATTTTGCCCTCGTCGGGCTCTTCCAATCCAGACAGCAGCCGCAGGACGGTTGTCTTGCCACACCCGGAAGGCCCAACCAGTACTACAAACTCTTTGTCAGGGATGTTCAGACTAAAGTCCTTGACTGCAATGGTTTGCCCAAAACGCTTGGTGACATTTTCAAAACGTACTTCAGCCATGACTGGTTACTTCCTAATGAACTCTGCCGTTTGACTGGCGCTGAGTGTCCCCCAATTCTATCCTTATTACAACTTCTAGTAAACGACTGCTAACCCTTAACCGCCCCTGCCGTGATGCCCTCAACAAAATATCGCTGCAGCGCGAAAAAGACGATCAGCGGCAATATCATCGAGATAAAAGCAGCTGCGGTGAGCAACTGCCATTGAGTGCCAAAGGAGCTTACCAGGTTGTTGATGGTTAGGGTCATGGGCGCCTTGCTCGGAACCTGCAGGTAGATCAGGGCGACCAGCAGGTCATTCCACACCCACAAGAACTGGAAAATAGCAAGCGAAGCGATGGCCGGGACCGACAAGGGCAAAATCAACCGGAAGAACACGCGTATGTTGGAGGCACCGTCTAGATACGCTGATTCCAGAAGCTCTTTCGGAAGAGAGCCAAAGAAACTTGTCAACAAGAAGATGGCGAAAGGCAGGCCGTAAGCAGTATGTGCCAGCCATATTCCCGGGAAAGTGCCAACTAAGTGAGTGTCCGCAAGAAAGCGCAGTACCGGGATGAGAGTCGCCTGAATTGGCACTACAATCAGGGCGACCAGGAAGATAAAGAGCAGATTGCGTCCGGGGAATTTCATCCAGGCGAATGCGAACCCAGCGAAACTGGCCACCAAGATAGGTATTACGGTTCCAGGGATCGTGATTATCAGGCTATTCAGGAAGCTACGCCCCATCCCGTTCTGTGAAATTACAGAGCTATAGTTGTCAAGAGTGAATTTGAACGGCGTTTGGAATGCAGTCCACCACCCCGACGAGGCCACTTCAGTCGCGGGCCGGAAGGAGCTGACAAGGAGGCCAACGGTGGGAGTCAACCATAGCAAGGCGATGACGATCAGAATGACGTGCAGAGGCAACCTTGAGAAGAACTTTCTCAGACGAATCAATATTCTCAAGAAAGCGGGCCTTTCTGCTGGTGCTGAAGCGATGGTCATCCGCCCCCTCCTTGAACTCTGACACGACGGATACTAATAAACATGATGGGTAGGATTGCCAGAAAGAGTATCACGGCGAGAGCGCCCGCCTTGCCGAAATCCTGATAATTGAACATCTGTTTGTACATCATGGTGGCAATAACATCGGTGTTGAAGTTTCCCGACGTCATTACCCATACTATGTCGAAAATCTTCAAGGCCTGGATGATCAAGGTAGTGGTTACAACTGCAATCGTGGGGGCTAGCATCGGCAGAATTATGCGGCGGACTACTTGCCATTCGCTGGCACCGTCTACGCGCGCCGCCTCGATTACCTCCGTAGATAAACCCTTCAATCCGGCCGAAAGGATGACCATGGCAAAGCCGGTCCACATCCAGACGCCCACCAATATAATAGCGACGTTGTTCATGTGAAACGGGCTGGGTAAGAGCTGGTTTGTATAAGGAACTGTCTGCTGCACCAGCCATGCCAAAGGCTGGAGGCCGATCTTCGTCGCAACCTCATTGACAAGTCCGATTTGCTCGAACCCTGCCGGCTTATAGGCATACATGAATTTCCAGATGACCGATGCAGCTACGAAGGAGATAGCCATGGGGATAAAAATTACTGCCTTCGCCACAGCCTCGTATCGGACCCGTCCGGTCAGGATAGCAAAGAGCAGGCCGAGGCCGAGCACAAGCAATGTGAACAACAATATCCAGAGTACATTGTTCAACAAAGCGTCCTGTGTGGTTGGGTTTGTGAAAATGTACTTGTAGTTGCTGAAACCGATGTACGCCGTGGAATTGGCGTTCATGAAGCTCAGACGAATTGTGGCGATGACGGGATAGATGAGGAATACCGAGACGAATAATAAAGCTGGCAGCAACCAGAGCCACGGTGATAAACGGCCTCGGCCCTTGGTGCCACGCCATCTAATTTCGATTCTTCCGACGAGGCGACTCCAGACGGTGGAACGGTGGCGGTCGCTCATCATATAACCTTATCTGAGTGCCAGAGGCGGGGCAATCCTGGCAATCATTCAACAGGGTTGCCCCGCACATCGGGCAGAAATTCACTAGATTTTTGTGTCTATCTCATCAATAGTTAGCCACAGCTACGGACTCGATGTTCTGCAATATACTATCGAGCTGTTCCGGATGTTGTAGATAGGACAGGACACCGGCCCAAAACTGATTTTCCACCGCTGACGGCATAGCATCATCCTGGCTAAAACGGAAGATGGCAGCCGTGCTGAGTTGTCTGGCTGCATTCTGCGTTACTATGTCGGGGTAATCGCTCAGCAAGACCTTGTTGTTGACGGAGGTAAATCCGCCGCGCTTTACCCATATGTCCTGCGCGGCTGGGGTAGACAGATACTCGACCAAGGAGCGAACAGTCGCATTGTCCTTGAACACTACCACCAAGTTTGCACCCCCGGTGACTGCATTCTGGTAAGCAGATGTAATTACGGGGAAGGGGTAAAAGTTGTAGTCCTGCCCGGCCACCAGGCTGGGGAACTGAGTAGAGATGAACCCCGCTGTGAAGTCTCCCAGATAATCCATGGCTGCTTTAGGCGGTGTCTCGAAGGGCAGGTAAGTGCCGTCCTGGAAGTTTGTGGCTAGAATCGCAGTAGCTCCTCCAGGAACGTAACCCGGGGTCAATGCGATTTGGCCAAACATCTGGAAACAATCTTTAACCCTTGAATCTGTCCACGGGATCTGGTGGTTGACCCACTGGTCGCTAACATCAGGGCCGTACTTACTCAACATAATCTGGTCAATCCAATCAGCACCCGGCCAGCCGCTCGCGGCGCCGCTTTCAACGGCTACGGACCAGGGAGCTGCGGGAACCTTATTCTCAGCTACGATTTGATTGGAGAGTGCAATCATTTCATCCCAGGTCTGCGGAATGGTCCAGTTGTTAGCTGTAAACGTTTTGGGGTCGTACCATATAGTCCCTTTGCTAGCAGCTTTCATAAATATGGCACAGAGGTTGCCATTCACAGTGCCCAGGTCGACCCAGCCTTTCGAGTAGTCCTGGTTGATCGTCGTCATATCGAGGAATGTATTCAGGGCTATCAGATTTCCTGCATTAGCCAGTTGCTGCATCAGCCCTGGATTGGGGAGTATCGCGATGTCAGGGGGGTTGCCTGCCTGTATACGGGTTGTGAGGATAGCTATCAAATCACGAGTGCCGGTGAAATTCACGGTGCCGCCAGTCTGCTGCTGCCAGGGTGCGATCATGGCGTTGAAACTATCGAGCTCTTCTCCACCCCATTCTCCCAGCACCTCGACGCTGCCAAGCGGCGATGAGGTGGGAGTTGGAGTAGGCGTGGCAGTAGGCGTTGTCTTGCAGGCGAAAGAGGACAACAAGGCCACGATAACCACCAACACCACCCCCAGCCAGAGCTTGTTGCGATGTAATGGAGCTTTTCTCATTTTAAGATACCTCCTTAAATTTTTATTTGCAGGCCAAATAGTAGCAAGCGAGTAATAAAGAAGTCATAAAATTGAGAGACGAAATGTTAAGAATTTGTGTCATTTTTTAACGTCTGCGTCATCTGATAGGTTCAGCGGCCCAAATGTTACAATTATTTAAGATTTTGCTGCCTCGTTTTATGACTTCTTGATTCAAACGCACTTAACATAGCGAAGGAGGAAGTCTGCTGACAGAAGAAAATTCGTGCCCGCGCAAGCACCCAGGGGTTGTCGTGATGAAAGAAAATACGGTAAACTATCAACCAGAAGGCGAGAATCATTTTCTATTCAATCAGAGACTATGGAAGGAAGTTGGATAGGCAATGTGGACAAAAGAAAGCCTGCATCAGTTCGTTAAAGAAAAACTGCGCGGTTACCTGTTCATCGTGGTTTCAAACAGGGAGCCCTACATCCATACGTTCTCGGGGAGGGAAATTCAGTGCCAGGTGCCAGCCAGTGGCCTGACGGTGGCCCTGGACCCTGTGATGCGATGCTGTGGAGGCACCTGGATCGCCCATGGCAGCGGCAATGCCGACGCCGATGTGGTGGACGAGAATAACAAAGTGATGGTGCCGCCAGAATCGCCTCAGTACTCCCTCAAGCGGGTGTGGCTCTCCAAGGATGATGAAGACGGCTACTATTACCGCTTTTCCAATGAGGCCTTATGGCCCCTCTGTCATATTGCCTATACCGCTCCGTCATTCGATGAGCAATCCTGGAATATTTACAGAAAAGTGAACCAGATCTTCGCCGACAACGTTCTGGATGAAGTGGGGGGTAAGAAAGCGCTTGTTTTTGTCCAGGACTATCATCTGACGCTGGTGCCCAGGATGATAAAAGAAAAGAATGCCAATATCATATTAGCTCAGTTCTGGCACATTCCCTGGCCTAACCGAGAGGCTTTTCGGATATGCCCCTGGCAGGAAGAAATCCTGGACGGCCTGCTGGGTAATGACCTGCTGGGCTTCCATATACGGTATCATTGCAGCAATTTTTTGGATACTGTAGACAGAGCCATCGAGGCGAAAGTCGACCAGGAACGATACGAAGTGCCCCGTGGCGCCAGGAAGACTGCAGTGCGGTCATTTCCGATCAGTGTGGATTTTGAGGCAATATCCAGAGAGGCTCAGGGCAAAAAGGTGGATGCTGAAATCAACAGGCTGAAAGTCAAGTTGGGAATTAGCGATGAATTGATAGGGCTGGGACTGGACCGCTTCGATTACACCAAGGGTATACCTCACAGGCTAAGGGCCATCGACCGTTTCCTTGTGAAGCGTCCAGAATGGAAAGGTAGGACGGTGTTCATCCAGGCGGGTGTTCCCAGCAGGGTTCACATTCCAGCTTATAAGAAAGTGAATGAGGAGATAGAAAGCCTGGTTGAAGAGGTGAACTGGAAACACGCTGCATGGCACTGGAAGCCTGTAATCTTTTTAGATGAGCACCTCTCTCCGCTTTCTCTGATGGCACTGCGTAGGATGGCCCATTTCTCCATAGTCAGCGCCTTGCATGATGGCATGAACCTGGTAGCGAAGGAATTTGTGGCCAGCCGCTTCGACGAAGATGGTGTGCTGATTCTCAGCCCCTTCACCGGAGCTGCGAGAGAACTCACAGATGCGCTGCTAGTGAATCCCTATGCGACAGACCAACTCGCCGAAGCAATCAAAAGAGCATTGGAGATGCCGCAGACGGAGAGGCAGAAACGAATGCATAGAATGCGAGAAGTAGTCAAAGAGAACAATATCTACAAGTGGGCTGCAGACATAATTTCGGAGTTAGTTAAGTTAGACGGCGGAGGATGAGCGTTGCAAGTGTTTTATGTCTGTAGCTTCTTGAGATAGCTAAAAGGAGTAAATGAGTTTCCAGACTTCTCGCGGGGATGTATAAAGGATTATTAGATGAACTGGTCAGATAGATGGCCTGATGTAGTTATACCGCTCGCAGTCTTTGCAGCAGGCCTTATCGCCACCATTTGGCTAAGGCGATTTGGCTATAAGGCTATTGAGCGCTGGGCTAAGAGGAACAAATGGCAGGGTGAAGAGATATTCTTCCAGGCGACCAGGCTACCTTCAATATTATGGTGCTTGATACTCAGCAGCGCCCTGGCACTCGAGGTATCGGTGGTTACCCCGAACTGGCGTAACTGGGCAGACAAAGGATTGTGGACTCTGCTGGTCATTTCCCTGGCCCTTACAGCGGTGACCCTCGTGGGGAGGTATATCCCCTTATATGGGGAAAGGCTCAAGGCCACACAGCGCGCCACCGCTATCAGTAAGAACGCCGCCAACGCGGTAATCTACATTGTGGCTATACTCATATTGCTCGATATCTGGGGAGCGCCTACCACCGCTATCATATTCCTCATAGTGCTGGCAGCCGTAGTTGTAATAGTTGCTTTCAGGGAGCCTCTTCCGAATTTCCTGGCGGGGATGCAACTAAATGCCCAGGGACGGTTCAAGTCAGGGGACTACATAAAGCTGGAGACAGGAGAGGAAGGGTATATCAAAGAGATAAATTTGACGGACACCCTGCTTCGGTCCTACGATGGAAGCACTATCGTCTTGCCCAACCGGAAGCTGACCCAATCTACGGTTATTAATTACGGACACCTCGTCAAGAAAGCTAAAGAGCCTTTCCGTTTCTTTAACCGGGTGCACCTTACAGAGTTGACCGGGCTCAAGGCAAAGAATCTTAAGGAACTGGTCGATGTTTTGAAGAACGCGCCGGACTCGATAATGTATTACCATACCCATCACTTCCTGGAAGAGCACCATTACCTCACACCGGAGCCAGCCAATGATTTCGCAGTATGGGTGACCGATGCGCTGGGGGACGAAGTACTGGGAGAGAAGCTGGCCAACATCGACGCCTTTGAGTTCGCCACTTTGAGCGCGCTGCGCGAAAGGATAGTAAACGTAATAGAAGAGTACATGTCACTGGAACCCGACCTTCGAAGAGCACCGGGCGGCAGAGAGTTCTACTTTATGAAGTCGATAAGTATAATCATGCCCACCCCGTACGAAGCCCATGACCTGAGAGAGTTCGTGGAGGTACTGCGCAAGCTGAGCCTGAGTTCACTGTATTTCCACATCTTCGAGTCAAGGCTGCGCCTGGGCAAGGTGACGAATGACTTTTCTGTGTGGCTGGAGAGCAGTCTGGACGAACCAGAATTGGCAGGTGAAGTAGCCAAGTTCGACCCGTATAGCTATACGCTGGAGGGGACAAGATCACAACTGATACAACTTTCCGAAAGGCGAATCAAGCAAAGCTGAGAGACTACGAGCCAATAATCGGCAGGAGCAGCATTGAAGACCTCAGGTCGCTGGCAAGCAAGCTCTCAGGCAAGGTAATCCAGAACGTGAACTCCACTTTCTCGGGTGGAGGCGTGGCTGAGATACTGAGCCGCATGCTGCCCCTCATGACCGAGCTTGGCGTGGATGCCCGCTGGAGCGTTATTAAGGGCGACCTCCCCTTCTTCGAGGTGACCAAGAAGCTGCACAATGCGCTCCATGGCAGGGCTGAGGAAATCTCTGAGCAAGACTTCAAGATATTTCAAGAGACGAGCCAGAAAAACATCAAGGAACTGGAACTTCACGGGGATATCATGTTCATTCACGATCCCCAACCTGTAGCGCTAATCGAGAGGAGGAAAGAAATCGGCAAGAGCTGGATATGGCGGTGTCATATAGACGTTTCCAGGCCCAGCGAGATAGCATGGAACTTCATCAAACCCTGGATAACCCAGTACGATGCAGCGGTATTTTCTTCCCCAGCTTTCTCACCCCAGCTTCCCATCCGGCAGTTCCTTGTCTCACCCTCAATCGATCCGTTGAGTGATAAGAACAGAGACTTGGACCAGGATGTCATCGAGTCAGTCCTGTCAAAGTACGGCGTACCCGACGATAAACCCTTGATAGTCCAGGTGTCACGCTTCGATTATCTCAAAGACCCTGTGGGGGTGATCCAGGCCTTCAAGCAAGTGAGGAGGAGCATAGACTGCAGGCTGGTTCTGGCCGGCGGCACCGCCACGGATGACCCAGAGTCAGGCAAGGTCTTAGCCGAGGTTATGAAGAAGGCTGAGGGAGACACAAATGTCCATGTTCTTCTAATCCCACCCGGGAGCGACATAGAGATCAATGCCCTGCAAAGGGCGGCTGCCGTCGTAGTGCAGAAATCGCTGAAGGAAGGATTCGGACTAACCGTGGCCGAGGCGCTGTGGAAAGCAAAACCGGTAGTGGCTTCTGCCGTTGGGGGTATACCGCTGCAGGTGAAGAACAAGTTCACCGGCCTCCTGTCGCATGGAATCGAGGGCACTGCTTATGCCATTAAACAACTGCTGGGTAATCCGGAATACGCTAAGTGGTTGGGACAGAATGGCAGGGAACACGTGAAGCACAATTTCCTCATTACCCGGCACATGAGAGACTACATGGCTCTGTTCCTGACGCTGGGCCATTCAGAAGAGGTCATCTATCTATGAGACAGACAGGGGCGTCCGCCTGAGGCGGACGCCCCTGCACCCCTCCCACCCATCCCCGACCTGCCCAAGGAAGGAGGACAGTGGGATAAATCCCACGAACAGTCAGGGAAGGGTTTCAACCGGCTCTCTACTCAGTGACTGTGATGCCCTGACTCAACGCTTCAGCTTTGATATCTGGGTTGTAGTAGGAATAGGCCTGGGAACTGACGCCCTTGGCTGTGACTGGGTACAGAGCCCGCACGTCGAAGCTGAAAGATACTTTATCGCCCGGCTGCATGTCTTCGATGTAGAAGATAACCTTCCTCCCTGCGATATCGTAGCGCTTGATGTTATCGCTGCCCGCAATTACTTTGTCTATGGATTCCGTAACCGGGGAGAACCCGGTGGGAACCGATACATCGAGAACCACCATCTCAGCCTTCATCTGTATCGGCGGGTTATACGTCAGGTCTACAGAGATTTTAACCAGGTCGTTCACTTCGACCTGAGTGGTATCGTAGTTCACGTTTATTTTCAGTATCTGGTCACCCTGCTGCTCGGCCTGGGGCAGGTTATATCTCTCGACTACCTGGGCTATAGCGTCACCCCTGCCCTCCGTGCTTATCGTAATGTCCTGATTCAGGGGCACTTCCACCGTCTGAAGGACATCGAAGTTGTCCTGCGTTATCCTGAGCTGCTTTACCTGACTTCCGGCATTTATAGTCACCGTCAGGTCGACGTCGGCCCTGGCGTTGGTGCAATACTCGATCAAGGCCTGCAAAGCAACCACCGTATCCTGGGTCGAGCCGTAGCCGCCATAGGCATTGCGCTGGGAGACCAGCCACTTGGCAGCGCGAGAGGCGTTGAAGGCATCGCCATTCTTTATCAAGGCAAGGGTAGCGTAGCCGGTAGCCTCGATGGCGTTGCTTCTGTTGAACTCCATGGGCCGGAAGGGCATGGCGCCACCTTCCATTTGATTCATGGGCTCAATTTCTTCCACATTGCCCCAGTGCAGGCCGTTCCCGTCCTCCTGCGCCATCCCCATCAGCTTATCGTGGGCCTGGCCGCTCAGGGCGCTGCCGCCAAGCTCCAGGGCATAGGCTGTGATCGCCATGGTGTAGGCATCGTCTATATTGTTAAGCTGTCCTTCCAGGTAACCGATAGCTTTGGCAGCGTCCGCTTTATCACCGGCCTCGAGCAGGGCGATAGCGACATAGGCGGTAAGGGCGGTTTTGCCTTTGAGTCCGCCCATCATATCCTGGTGGGCGACGAAACCAACCTGGTCGAAGGAGCCATCAGCGTTCTGGTGGCTGGTTATCCATCTCTCAGCCTGGCTGAGGACGTTGTCATCGATGTAGATGAGGCCTTTGGCCTGGGAGAAGCACTTCAAAACAAAGGCGGTGAGGAACAGGCTGCCCTGCTCGTCGTTGTCGCCGAAGGCGGAGAAGCTGCCGTCGCTGCGCTGATAGGTGAGCTCTCTCTGGTAGCCGGTTATCATCAGCTTTTCCGCTTTGGCCATGATCTCGGGCTTGAGCTGGCCCGATTCCTTGAGATACTTGGTGATATAGACGTCGGGGGCAAACAAAATCATGTTCTGCTCGCCGCAGCCGAAGGGCATCTGGATAAGCGCATCCAGCCCGTCGATAGTCTGGGTCAGGTAGCTGGATGTCACTGCGATATAAGCCCTGCCCGAGCCATCGACCACGAAGGCAGGGATAGAGGTGTCTACCACCGTGCTATTTCCTGCGGAAAGCACCAGATTTTGCACATCTTCTCGAGCAACTCCCTCCGGCTCGACTATGAGCGTCTTGACCACAGCGTCGGCAGCCTGATTGCTCCGGGCGGTGATTTTCAACTCGCCGATTCCGAGCTGGGTCGGCTTTATCTGGAACTCCACGCCGCCGACCTCGTTGGGCGCGATTTCCAGTGTCTCCTGGGACTCATCGAGCAAGTCGAACCAGTCGGCGTTATCGATTTGCACCAGCACACTCTGCGGCTGGTCGAGATAGTTGTATATAGCTACTTTGACCGGGAACACCTCGCCCCTTATAGCCGAGTACGGGAGGTCGGCGCTGAGGAAGAAGGGCTGGAACGCCGTGAGCTGGCTTTCAGCGACGCCCAGGCCGTTTTCCTGGGACAGGGCGACGGCACGGAGCATCCAGGTGGTTATGGTGTCAGGGACTTGCACCTGCACAGAGGCTTTTCCATTAGCTTCGGTGATGACATTCTGCCAGAGCCAGGTCTCGGGGAAATACTGTCTCACCCTCTGGACTTCAGCAAGCGCTCCCGTATCGAACCCAGTGCCTGGCGTAGCCATGGGCGGGATAACGCCATCCTCTCCCTGTGCAAACACAAGTATACCGCCACCACCGGGACCCCCGCCCATGAACTTCCACGCGCCATTCCAGACCCTCGGCCCCCACTGGGGTTGGTATTTCTCGCCCTGCGGGACATTGTTATTGCTGAGCACCACCACACCGGCGTCATTGAAGATGTCCTTGGCACCCTGGACACTGATTCCTTCGTAGAACGAGACCTCATGCAGCTCAGCCTGGGGCTCCATGTAAAGCTTCTCTAACTCATCGAAGACCTGCTGCAGATTGAGCCGGTTTTCGGCAAGGATAAAGACCGACTTGTCCACCGCGGTGAGGCCGACTTCAGACTGTCCCTGGGACTGGATATTTATCTGCACTGCGTCCCCGGGCTTGGCCTCGCTCTGGCTGAACTCGACATTCACATCATTGGGATAAACTGCTTCGACATCGAAGGGCAAGTAGTCCGCCGCTACCTCGCTGTTGGGCAGGATTTGGTAGACCAGTAATTTGGCGGAAGGAGTCATGAGAGGGGTCGTATCGAAGGCTATTATGTTGCTCTGGGTGAAATCGGTGAAGACCACCCTGTCGCGGGCAACAACCTCATAGTAGAAATTAGCGGCCTCTCTGGTGGAATATACCTTAAACCTGATTTCCTCCCCTATTTTGGGGGTACCCTGGCTTATCTGCTCCACGTGGATGAAGTTGCCCGATGGGGAATAGCCAGCCTCCACTACCTTGGAGGCCTGCGCTGGTTCTCTGGACGAAATCGGCGTAAGCTCGAAGGCTTCGATGGCCATGGCCACGCTGTCCGCGGGCGGATTCACCTCAATGAACGCTTTACCACCACTGGTATCCACATTTTCATCGTCCTTGCTTATCTGCTCGAGGTTCTTGTTGAGATAGGTTATGGTGACGGCTACTTTCGCATCCACGGCCTGGTTGTCGGGCGTCTCGGTGATAATGAGGATGTTGAAAGGCAAGGCGGGCTTAAATACCGAGCCCTCAGGGATTATCTGAATATTGAGAGGGGTGCTGGATACTGTGAGCAACTCGCTGGTGTTCCCCTCATAGCCAGTGGAGGTCTCTTTGACAGTTATATCGAGCATGACATTGCCCATGCCCCCCGCTGCCGGGACACCGGCAACATAGCCCACCGCGGGCAGTTCGAAGTCAGTCTGCCCGTCGATGGACTTGGACAGGGTAGCGTATTGCTCCCACTGGCCGACATATCTTTTGGCTGTGATGACAAGCTCGCCCTGCACGGGCTTGCCGAAGCTGTATTCCGCCGACACGCTGCCCTTGATAGTCTCGCTGGCCAGAAACCAGTCTTTGGGAAGCTCAGCCTTGACCTCGTACTTGGGCAGCACATACTCCTCGACACTGATATCTATCTCGGTATCGTCATTCGCAGATTTGGCAGTTATCTTCCAGGTGCCCAGGTTAGGCTCCTGGGAAATCGGCAGCTCCAGAGTTGCCATGCCGTATTCGTCGGTTGTGGTTTCGCTGCGGAAGATTTTGATGCCCTTGGCATCCAGGACCTCCACGGTAACGGCTTGGCTCACAGGCTTGAGGTCGGGGTCCAGGGTCATCACCCGCATCTGGATGGTCTGTCCGGGTTTGTAGATGGGCTTATCGGTCTCCAGAAAAATGAGGGAGCTTTTCTCTACGGTCACCTGAGCTTTGTCCTCGAAGCCGGAGCCTTTGACGCTGAGCACATACGCGCCTTCCGCAGTGGGTGGGACCTTGAACTCTATTATCCCTTTGCCGCTGATTTGCTGGTCAACCTGGACGACTCTGTTTCCATCCTTGAGCAGAGCCACCTGAACATTGTCGGACGTCAGACCGGAGTTACCGAAAAGGGCTAGGGATACAGCTTCCTGGCCTCCGGCGTGCAAAACCTTGGGGACTACCGCCATATAGCTTTCAACTTTTCCCCCTCCCTCTTTCTCCGTGAACACGGCCGCGATGGGGGCAGCGATAGCCAGAACGAGAATGAGAACGAAGGCTATACCTACCAGTCCTGTAGAACGCATGACTTCCTCCTCCGGAAGCGTTTGGGCGACGCTTCTCAACCCTCCGGAACGCGCTGTGTGAAAGTGAGGGGATTAATAGTCTTCTATAAACAAAGACGCAGGTGGAGGTGAGAAAGTTCCCGCAGGATTGTTAAAAAAGGTAGGGGCACGGTGCACAGTACCCCTACCATTCGAATTTCGGATTTAGCGGGATTCAATGGTCAGGACTTAGAATCTACCTTCTGTTCAGCTAGCTCGCGTTGATACGCCTTCCAGCCAGGGCACCAACCCGTATGCCAGCGCCAAATCTTGCTGATTATGGACTGGGGGTTTTTCTCGGCCCGCTTGCGCATGCTGCAGGTCTCGCAACGTGATTTCATGTTTGCACCTCTTTTCTCTCAAGTCGAATCTTAGCAATAGGCGTGGTGGTTGTCAATTTTCTGTAGGGCGAGGCGCAACGAGGTTGTTGCCACTAAAATTCGAGCTGAGCAGTTGTTTCCCTTATAGTAGCTGGTTCAAAATTCAGTATGAGTACTTCCTTATTAGGAACTCTGTGGTGGTCATTCTTCTTAGTGCGCATACCGGAAAATGATTGTATGGGAATAATGTTGTAACCATCGTAGAGTCTGTGTACTTCTGGCAGATCATAAGAGGATAAAATCCACTTACACTCTGTGGAATTGAGATGGTCTGCTAGAGTCTGATGTTCTTGCCAGCTTCTCATATTGTGTGCATAATTGCAGTTATTACCGGGATATGGAGGGTCGAGGTACATAACGGTGGTTATACTATCGTATCGGTCAATACATTCGGGCCAATCTAGGTTCTCAATGATGACTGTACGAAGACGGTCGTGGACTGGCTTAATTCTTTTCTCAAGGTGTTCCAGTGCACCAATAAGACGGTTGCCATGTCCTCCATCTGTTATACTTGTTTGAAAACGGGGGTAATCTAACTCTCCTCCCCATCCAGCCATAATGATATAATAGAGCCGATGGGCGCGTTGAATATCAGATAGCGTTGATGGGTCAAGCTGTGCTAGGCGTTCGAATTCTGCCCTTGAAACGAGCTCTAATTGAAAGGAGGCAATAAACTCGTCTGGCTTATTTCTTAGTACGCGGAAAAGGTTAGTGAGCTCTTGGTCTATATCGTTTAAGACCTCAACATCGCTGGGTGGTTTTGCAAATAATACCCATGCAGCACCAGCGAATGGCTCGACATAGCATGTATGTGAGGGCAGCAAAGCTACAATTTGTTTCCGCAAGCGAGATTTGCCGCCTATCCATTTAAAAGGACTATTGACAAGTTTATAGCTATTATTTTTCGGCATGTTAACCGATTTCGTTAAGAAGAATGGCTGTGTGTCTCTAACGGAGACAATTATAACACAGTATTTTTAAATAGTCAATATGCAAAAATTTGGCGAGAAACTACATTCATTACGCACAAAGCATGGAATGACACTTAAAGAATTAGCTGAGGCTGTTGGCCTTACTGCGCATGGCTATATTAGCGAGCTTGAATCTGGTAAGAAAAAGCCTACTGTAGAGTTTGTGATAAAGATAGCTAGGTTATATAACGTCACGACGGATGAGCTATTAAATGATGATCTAAAGTTGAATCTGAAAGGCTAGTTGCTATGAAATTCAGAGGAAGTAAGATTACACAAGGTCAATTGGAGAAAATCCGACTTATTTTAAGTACATATCAAGACGGTACTGGACAACTTGCTAATGGAGTTAAGGGAACATTGCCAGGGTGGAGAGATTTTGAGCGTGCTGCGGCAATTGCATTTAACGGGAAGTCTCAAGAAAGTAAGGCTATTTATGACGTTTTAGTTCCTATTAGTAGTAGCTCTAAAGAATTTGTTGGTATATCGTGTAAAATGCGTAAAACATTGGGCTCAGTAGAAAAAACTAAGCGAGTCACTATTGAGGTTTCAAACTCTGCTGGAAAATTTTGGGATGCATTAAAAAAAGAGGGAATCGAAGATTACAACAACAAGACGGCAGCAAAAGCAGGGAAGATACTTGTTGATTTGGTTGAAAGTTGGCATAAGGAAGCTGGCATTGGTTACGGAGGGAACGTTAAATCACAAAAGAGCTTTTTCTTAGTATTGCAGTGGGATAGTAAAACAGAGAAGTATCAGATGTATCAATATCCAATCGAAATGCCTGATCCAAAAACCTTGTCTTGGTCTGTGGAAGGTCGGCATCTCATTGGAAAGGATAAGGAAGGTGTGCTTATTGAATGGTACGGACACTCAGGCGGACAACTGAAGTATTATCCGTTAGTTAAAAAAACAATCTCGGTTTCTGAGGTGTTCAGTTTGGAACCACTACCGAAAAAAAGTGAAGACTATGGGGTATTACATAAAGTGATGGATTATTATCCTGCTCTGTGGCAGAGAGCTAATAAAATGCCATAAAGGGTTCCATTTTGTTTAGATAATTGCCTATGACTATGCCTTTGCATTCCTTGTACTTAGTGGAAGCAAATCAAACATTCCAATTAGGGCAGACACATCGGTCTGCCCCTACGAAAGACCTTGCCTATAACAGCCCTTTCTTTTTGTAGTAGACCTCGTAGCCGCCTACGGTCAGGGCCAGGTCCATGTCGGTTAAGGTCATGGCAAAACGGCTGGAAGCCAATTCCTTCACCCGGCGGTTGATATCCTCAGTCGTGCCGCCTTGCTTCAAAGCCTGGAGAATTATGTCGCCCAGGATACGGGTGTTCTCCTCAGCCTGCGCAATCAGCTTATCCGCATCGTGGCCCACCACCCCGCCATGTGCATAGAAAAGGACTCGGGCATTCAGTTTCCTCAGCTTCTCCATGGTCTCCAGGTATATCTCCTGGTCGAAGCTGGGCGGGGCCACGGCAGGCAGCAGGGTCCGGTTGCCCTCGCCACCGGGCAGGCCCAGCGCCTCGCCGCAGAAGATGCCCTTCACGCTGCGGTCGAAGATAGCTATATGATGAGGCGCATGGCCCGGCGCATAGATAATCTGCAGCTCCCTGCCTCCGACTTTAATTATCTCGCCATCCGCTACAGACTTTATTTGAGATTCCGGCACTGGCAGAATCGGCCCAAACCCGGCCTCGAAGTCTTCGCCGAAGACCTTCTTGGTACTTTCGATGAGCTTAGAGGGGTCAACGGCGTGTTTGAGTCCGGCGGGGTGAACCAGCACCTTCGCCTCAGGGAAAAGCCGGGCCAGCTTACCGGCACCGCCGGCGTGGTCTACATGGATGTGGGTGGGAATGATATAAGCCAGGTCCCTCATCCCCAACTTTTTCATCGCTTCCTGAATCCGAGGAGCCAGAGCCCCGGGACCGGGGTCTATCACCACACCCTGTAACTCTTTGATAAGGTACACCGTGAACAGGCTGGTCATTACCGATAGCCCGGTCTCAAACCGGTAAATCCTATCAGCGACTTCCTTCAGTTCTACCATGCTATTCCCTGGTGGATTTAGTTCTTGAATATCTGACTGCGATGCCCAGCGCCTTGACAGCGCTCTCGAGGTCTAGGAATGTCGGCAAGCCCCACTCCTCTAACTGACGGTACATCTCGTCCAGCACAGGCAACTGCATCCCGTAAATCCAGAGCGCCAGAGGCTTGGCGATGCGCGGTTTCAAATGTTCGAACATCTCCACAATGATAGCAATCAGGTCCTCGAAGCCCACGTAGACAGAGATGGCGGCACAATCCACATTGGCATCGTTTAGCACCGCAGTTATCACATCTTCCTGAACGGCGAAGGGGTTTTCGGACACGGACAGAATGGGGCCCAGGTCTACCGGATTGTTAGAGAGCCTGGGATATATCTTCTTCAGCTTATCGGCTGTGGCAGACGAGAAGCGAGCGATGGACAAACCGGACGCTATCGCGGTATCCACCGCGGCCACACCCACACCGCCAGCAAGGGTGAGGATAGCGATACGGTTGCCTTGAGGCAACTGCTGGTAGGCGAAAATCCGGGGCATATCCCAGTACTCCGGCCAATTGTTGAGCCTGATAGCCCCGGCTTGCCTGATAGCGGTATCATAGACCTGCTCATTGCCTGCCAGAGAGCCTGCATGAGAGGCTGCGGCCCTGGCCCCTTCCTGACTGCGGCCCGGCTTGAAGAGCAGCAGCGGCTTACGCGCTACCACCTTACGGGCCGCCTCCATAAATCTGCGGCCATCTCTTACATCCTCGATATGCATGGAGACAACCTTAGTCTCCGGGTCATCTGCCAGATAGTTTAAAAGGTCTGCTTCGTCGACATCGCACTTGTTGCCCAAGTCGCAGACCTTGTTCACGGGAATGATGCGGTCTCCCCAGGTTTGCGCCGCCATGCCCACATATCCGGTCTGGCTGCAATAAGTTATGCCGCCTTTTCTTATCTTTTTGTGAATGATGATATAGGGATTGGTGAGGAAGCCGTTGGCAGCATTGAAGAGTCCGACCGTATTGGGGCCTATGATGCGGATGCCGGTGCGGCGCACTATCTCCACCAGTTGCTGCTGGTATTTCACCCCATCTCCGCCAGCTTCAGCGAAATTCTCAGAGATTATGATGACCGCCTTCACCCCCTTGCGTGCGCATTGCTCCACAATGGGCGGCACCGTGGGCGGGGGCGTTATTACGATAGCAGCATCGATGGGCTCTGCTATTTCCTCCACTGAAGAGTAAGCTTTCCTGCCCATGACCTCGCTGTGATAGGGGCTGACAGGATAAATCTTCCCTGAGTAGCCGAATTGAAGCAGATTGCGCACCATCCCGTAGCCCAGCCCGAACACTTCCCTCAAGGAGCCGAACACGGCTACGGAGGCGGGCTCAAAGAAATATTTCAGGTCGTTTCTATCTTTTTGCGATTTCATTCCAGACTTTCAAAGGAGGTTCTTGGCCATAGCTGCGACATACTCTGCTATGGCAGGTGATGAAGTCAAACCAGGGGACTCGATGCCGATGAGATTGATGAAGCCAGGCAGGCCTTTATCGGTCTCATCCCTGATGACGAAGTCCCTGACGTCCTCCCCGGGTCCCTGAAGCTTGGGCCTGATGCCTGCCATCTCGGGCTCCAAATCTTGGTACTCAATAAAGGGCAGCATTTTCTTCGCCGAATTATAGAACTCATCTTTATGTCTACTATCCACGGTATAATCTATGCTCTCGACATACTCTGCGCTGGGGCCCAGCCGCATCCTGCCCTCCAGGTCAAGAGTAACGTGGACACCCAATCCGGTGAACTCGATCTCCGGCACGGGATATATCAACCGATTCACCAGCCTGTTCTTGACGCCGCCTACGCTGAAATACTCTCCCTTACTGTAATGCAGCCTGTAACCTGCCTTGGCTATGTCTATGCCAGCAAGCTCAGCGACCCTATCACACTGGAGCCCAGCGCAGTTTATCAGGATGCGCGTGGCGAAGGAAAACTTGTCTTTGTCGCTTTCTTCCACCGTTATTTTGTAGCCATTTGATAGCTTCTCTATACCAACCACCTTCTTGCGACAGGCTATTTCTGTTCCGCCTTCCTTCGCCCTGGCAGCGAAGTATTCCATCAAAGCGTGCGAATCAACGATGCCGGTGGATGGCGAGAGGAGGGCAGCAACACCTTCCACATGGGGCTCCAGCTTCTTGAACTCGCGCCTGGACAGTATCTTCAGTCCTTCTGCACCGTTTCGATGCCCCCTCTCCTTCAGTTCCTGCAATTGCCCGCTCTCTTCGTCACTGGCTGCTACAATGAGCTTCCCCAGCTTCTTATGGCCTATGCCGCATTTCCGGCACAGTTCATAGAGCAAGCGGTTGCCTTCAACGCACAGCTTCGCCTTCAATGAACCATAAGGGTAATAAATGCCGGAGTGGATAACGCCGCTGTGTCTGCTGCTTGTCTCCTGGCCGAACCTTTCGTTCTTCTCCAGGACATATACTGCCCTATGTTGGCCAGCCACCTGTGCAGCTATAGCCAAGCCGACCACGCCGGCCCCGATAATGGTGATGTCAGATTTGAAATTCATTGGAGAACTGTTCTTCAAATGGCCGAGTGAGCACCGTGTCCGCGTTGTGAATATAAGTATAGCATACTGGTTACGAGCGATATAGTTTGCCACCCATGCAACAAGGAAGTTTAGAATGGGGTTAGGACGAGATCATTCAGCAGTTTAGATAAGATGAGGAGGTGACTTCGCTAGAGCTCAGCCAGCAGATTATGCCGCACCCTTAGCTGCCACGCCGAGTTTCTTGAGGAAAGCATCTACAATCATAGGGTCCCACTGCTTCCCTGCCCCCCGCTTGAGCACCTGCGCTGCCTGCTCAGTGGTGAGGGAGGGGCGGTGAGGGCGCTGACAGGTCAGGGCATCGTAGGCGTCGGCCACAGCCAGTATGCGCGCACCCAGAGGGATCTGTTCCCCCTTCAACTTCTTGGGATAGCCACCGCTGCCATCGTACCATTCGTGGTGACTCTCAACTAAGGGGAGTATGTCTTTGAAATAGTTAATGTGCTGGATTATCTCCACGGACGCCGTAGGATGCCTGTTTATCTCTATGTATTCGGCCGGCGTCAAATTGCCCTGTTTAGAGAGAATACTGTCCGGTATCACGATTTTGCCGATATCCTGGAGTACGGCAGCGAACTTTATCCGCCTTTTCATTTCGTCCGAGCAGCCGAGTTGAATAGCGATCTCATTGGCCAGTAACCCAACTCTTTCCGCATGTCCCACGGCATAGGGCTCACGCGCCTCAGCGATAGTAGAGAGCGTCCGTGCCATCTGCAAATATGTCCGCTGCATATCCGCCTCATCGATGGTGCCACTGATCTGAAACATCCTTTTGGCATAGCGCTGCGCCTGCTTTACAGCATCGGGAGTATCCAGCGACATCTGCTCGAGCCCCAGCGCCTCAACAGCTTCATATAGATACTTCCGTACCTGAGACACCTGAAGCTCAACCTTCTGCTCCAGATGGAGTTGATACTCTCTGTTTTCCAGCGCCAATTTCCTTCTCTCAAGCGCCCTCTCTATCCTCATACCCAGGTCATCCATATTCAGAGGCTTAAGCACGTAATCATAAGCCCCTAGCTTCATCGCTTCCACAGCAGACGGCATGTTATCTATGTTACTCATCATGAGTACACAGGTATCAGGATGTGCAGCAACCACCCGAGGCAATACCTCCATCCCCGACAGCCCGGGCATGTCCAAATCCAGAAGCACCAGGTCAAATTCCTGTATGGAGGTCCTCCACAGAGCTCCCTCGCCATCGTTCGCTATGGCACAAGTGTAGCCATCAGCCTGCAATTTGCGGGAAAGGATAGCCCTGCTGGGCTCTTCATCGTCTACTATCAGTATAGTTGCTCTGGGCTGTTCCATATCACTCTCTCAGGGCTGGACATAATTGGCGTACTGTCCCCCGATTCCAAGTTAGCATGCCTGCCAGCCGGTATAAATAGTGATTTCGGTCAATAATTCATGCGAAAATAGTACGGCAATTGAGAAAGTCCAGAAAGTGGAAATGCTATAATATGAGCCTCAGTGAACTGCAAAAGGCAACTGTGACGAGTGTTATGTCACCTGACATCATAATATGCGACTGGAACGGTACGCTAATCGAGTACCCGGACGAAAGGCCTGTGCTGGAGAACACAGCAAGGGATGTGTTCAAGGCTTCCTTTCCCTTCCACCCCTTCCGGATGGCCCGTATCTTCAGAGCAAGAAGGGAATTAGAAGAGCTATATAGAAGGGGACGAAGCAATGCAGAACCTGACTTCATCAGGGCGCTATTCCGAATCTATAACGAGCGGATTATAGAAGGCGTGCCAGTCTCGATAATACTTAGTTCTATTGAGAGATATGCGCGCAAGCGGCAAACCCAGGCCAAACTCGAACACAGGATCCTGAGGCCAATCAGGGAGTGCCATCAAGCCGGGAAGACTACAGGTATTTTCTCTGCAGGATATAGATACGGCATCGAGAGAATCCTGGCGGTTGCTGGTTATGCCGAATGTTTTGATTTCTTCGAGGCCGATAAGCTCAAGGCAAACCGCGAAGAGGCCCTTGGATTCGGGCTTGACATCTATAAGAAAAAGCCGCAGTTTCTACTGAAGCTGCTCAAAGACAGGAATATGGATGCAGGCAAAGTGGCCTACCTCGGGGACAGCGAGGACGATGAGGGCTGCTTCGAGATGGTGGGATACCCGGTGATAGCTTTTCTAGCCAAAGAGGAGCTCAAAGAAAAATTCGCCCGAAAATATAAAGCTTTTGTCCCCAAAGATGAGGAGGATTTAACGGACTACCTCAGTTGCAGATAACAAGGCCTATTCCTCGTATTGAAAGACCTCCTCTACAGGTACCCCAAAAACCTTTGCTATCTGGAAAGCAAGGGAAAGCGAAGGCACATATTTCCCTGCCTCAACGGCGATGATGGTCTGCCGGGTACAACCAACTCTATTTGCCAGTTCCTCTTGAGTCATCTCTCCCCAGTCAAAACGCAGTCTCCGGATGCGATTACTTATCTCAGCCTTCGGCATGTTATTTCATCCTCCGGTAGCCTATCAGGATGCCTATTGCCTGAGCAAGAATACTAACAATGAGACCGGAAATAGCGATAAGGTAAACAAAAACAATAGGGATTGACTTCTGGCCCCAGTAGACTTCAGTTAGAGCTATGGCCCAAATAAACAGCGAGAGCAGAACCGCCCACAATTGTGCCATCGTTGCTCTTCTAACTATTTCCTTATCTCTTTCATCTACAAGTACTTCCGATTGACCGGGTTTGCGACGTTTAATACGCAAGGTTACAGCGTAAACCAGGAGCCCCCCTACGCACAGCACATACGCAATCGCTCTCAACACTAAGTCATCGTCAAAGGAAGCGACCCCTCTGGCGATGAAGACAGCCAGAATTGCTAGAGCCATCCCCAGCCCAACCACAAGTCCTAACCAGGCACGTTTCTGTAACGGTGTCATGATTATTCTCCTTCCGATCCAAACATCATCTGTAATCTTTACATGACATATTGTATATTATTTTTAACTAAATGTCAAGTATTTATTACATATCAATGAAAGAAATTGCTTAGGCAAGGGGAAGATGAATACAGTTGTTAGGAGTTAACTATCTCAGTGCAAGCTCCCATTTGCACCAGAAGCCTTCCTGATGCGGGTCCGGAGGACAACTAAGGCATCTCACCTTCGCCCCCGGCTCAACCACCTTAGCGATGTTGGAGAGCAGCCCCAGCTTCATGGTTTTGCAGGGGAACACCGGTTTATTCTGCCTGTTTCTGCTTTCATGAATGGCGTAGTGCGGGTAATAGAAGACTACCTTCTCAGGGCTCTCCTCCTCGATTTCGAAAAGGGGAGAGGCAAGCTGCCACGTCATGAAGCTCAGCACAGTCAGCACCGAGGCCAGGCCGCCTCTATCGAGCCCGAGCACCTTCTCTATCCTCTGCGCCTCCAGGACAGCCTGTTTCTCCCAGCTCTTTAAATCCAGCCTGACCGCTGTTTCCAGGCCAAACTCGGCCTCGACAAGGCCAAACCAGTTTCCATCGAGGGACTGCCAGTTTCGAGAGTACATCTTTGCCAGCTCTATCAATGTCTTCTTAGGAAGTTTCTCTAACTCAACTCTCTTCATCTCGTTACCTCTGATGTTAGTGCCTCTGTAATTCTACCCTGGCGCCTGTTTTGCCACAAGAGTATTGACTATCAGTCAATCAGGGAGTAGGATATGGCGAAAATGAATTTCAAAGCTATGGGATGCAGCCACGTTATCTCGAAAGAATCTGCCGAAACTCTTATCAGGCCTGGCTATACTGGCCTTCGTTGCCTTGCTGGTGATAATATACCAGAAGGCGTCAGCTTACTCTGAGACCCGCCTCCTGCCGTATTATGCCCTGCGTACGTTACTCAGACTGGGCATCACTTACGTCATATGCCTGGCTTTTGGCCTGGGGATAGGTATCCTGGCTGCTACCAAAGAAAGGGTGGGCAACGTCATCATACCTCTTCTGGACATCCTGCAATCCGTCCCCGTGCTGGGTTTCTTCCCACTGGCCCTGGCGGTTATCATAAGTACTTTTCACGGCAGCGGCTTCGGCCTGGAGTTGGCCTCCATGTTCCTGCTCTTCACCAGCATGGAGTGGAGCATTGTGTTCGGCGTAATCGCCGGAATTAAGTCCATGCCGTCGTATTTAAAGGACATGAGCCAGGTCTTCCATATCGAGGGATGGGACTACCTAAAGCATATACTGCTCCCCTCTATTTATCCCTACGTGATTGCAGGAAGCATCCTGGCCTGGGGCAGCGGCTGGTATTTCGTCATCGTAACTGAGTACATCAACTACGGGAACAAGACCTACTCGCTGCCGGGTCTGGGATATTATCTGCAGACGGCCTCCTTCCAATACGGCAGTGTCTGGATGTCCCTGGCCGGACTGGCAACCATAGGCATCATCGTCTTTCTGATGAACAGGCTCATCTGGCACCGCCTGAATGAGAGGGCCAAAGAACACCGGTTCCTGTTGTTTCACGGTTTCGCCCCCAGCGAATCTACAGGCCAGGGCTTCTGGGCCAGACAGGTCAACTATATCGAGTCAAGGCTGGATGCCTTCCAAGGCGTACATCTGCCATCCTGGTTTCTGCTCCGTTTCCGCATCAGAAGGCTGAATTACTTTCTGGTCGCCCTGGGGTTGCTGATAGTTGTCGTCGCAGTGTTCTACGGGTGGATACGGCTGCCTATCACATCGCTGGATCTGGAACATCTTGCCAGAGATGCAGGCTACTCTATGAGCAGGCTAGCTATAGCCTATTTCATAAGCCTTGCCCTGGCGATAGCCGTGGGTTATCTCATTCTGCAACGACCCGGTACCAAGAACGCTATTGTTATCTTCACCGATGTGGCGCAATCTATCCCGGCACTGGCATACTTTCCTTTGCTCTGGCTTATCTTCACCCGAATCTTCCCGGTACAGACAGGCCTGGAGATCGCCGCTGTGCTGCTTATGCTCACCGGGATGCTCTGGTACCTGATATTCAATGTCATCGAGGCAGTGGATCACTGGCCCAAGGAGATAAAGGACATAGCAGGACTATTCAGTGTAAAAGGGGCCAGATACCTCCGGCACATGTTGATCCCGGCCTTGTTGCCTGCCCTGGTCACCGGCAGTATACTGGCGTGGGGAGGAGGGTGGAACGCCACTATTATCTCGGAATACGTGAATATCGGGAATAAAGTGCACACCATACCCGGCCTGGGCTCCGCCCTGGATGAAGCCTCCCAGGCCGGCAACAACCACCAATTGCTAGTATTGCTGATTGTCATGAGTGTCATAGTCATCGCCATGAACAGTTTGATCTGGAGACGGCTTCTCAGCCGCGCCAGCACCCATGTGCTCGAGGAGGAATAAGCTTTGCCTCTGATAAGGATTGAGCAGGTCAGTAAGACGTTCTACGGATCAAAAGGAGACCTGCTGAGCCTGGATAATGTCTCTTTCGGCATAGAGGATACCGAATTCCTGGCCATTATCGGTCCCAGCGGCTGTGGCAAGAGCACTATCCTGCGAATGATAGCCGGGCTCGAATTCCCTACCAAAGGGCGAATCTACTTTCAGGATAAGCCCATCCGGGGCCCTGTCCCGGGGATCAGCATGGTTTTCCAGAACTTTGCCCTGCTGCCCTGGGAGACGGCTAAGGAGAATGTTCTCATCGCTCTGGACACCAAGCCTATGAGCCGGCAGGAGAAGGAAGAGGCTGCGAAGGCGTTGCTGAAGAAGCTGGGGTTGGAGGGTTTCGAGAACAACTATCCCAACGAGCTTTCCGGGGGGATGAAGCAGCGAGTGGGCATCGCTCGAGCGCTGGCGGTAGCACCTGACGTTCTGCTTCTGGATGAGCCGTTCTCATCGCTGGACGAGGTAACTGCCAAAGAACTGCGAAAGGAGACATTGCGCATCTGGCATGAGCGCACCGAGCATCCTGATACATTTGTCTTGGTCACTCATCTGGTTGAAGAAGCGGTGCTCATGGCTGACAGGGTGCTGGTCATGGCTCCCCGACCTGGAAGAATGATCGCTGAAGTAAAAATCGACATCCCCCGGCCCCGCTCTGACTATGTGCGGAGCACTATCTTTTTCGAGCACGTAGACCGTATAGAAGAAATTCTGGAAAAAGCCGGAATCGAAACTATAGAGCATGTTTGAAACCTGTTCCTAATACTACCTTATGCCGTCGATTTTATAAACCTGAAAATGTTATAAGTTTTCAATCTTTTCCCCCGCCGTTTTATGACTTTTTCATTGACAATCGCTAGAATTCTCATTCGTGGTAATGTCTTCAAGCGTGCATGAAACCTATTATATACTTGAAAGGTGAGACATACTGTGCTGAAGAGGATGCAATTTGTACGGCATACCTGGTTTCACATACTAGTTGTCGGAATAATACTATTTCTAGCTACGGAAAGAGCCCTTGTAGCGACTAACAATTCCAAGCTTCTCACAGTAGTAATAGTCTTGGGTGCATTTCTCCTCCCTGTGGTATTTACCGCTTTCATCTATGAAAGGATCCCGGCTAAGGATATTCCTACTTCAACTATTATAGTTACATTCCTCTTTGGTGGGGCTCTGGCAGTAGTAATAGCTGCTTTTCTGGAATACGATACACTCAGGAAAGTTAGCTTACAGAACCTGCCAGCCATAGGTTTGATTGAAGAGAGTGTCAAGCTTATCGTACCTATCGCTATCTTTCTACGTGGTCGGTACCGTTCGGAAGCTGATGGCTTGCTTTTCGGCATTGTTTCTGGAATGGGTTTCGCAGCTATAGAAACAGTAGGATACGGGTTCGGCGCTCTGGTCCAATCTTCCGGAAACGTAAGCTCACTGAATGAGACGCTCTTATTGCGGGGACTTCTTTCGCCGGCAGGCCACGCTGCATGGACAGGGTTGGTATGTGCTGCAATTTGGCGTGAACGGGAATGTACAGGGCATGCAAGGCTAAGCTGGGCCATCGTAGGCACTTTCATCCTTGCCATTGCACTGCACACAGCATGGGATGCATTTGGAACTATAAGCACACGCCTATCGGTGAATTTGGATTGGCTCGATATCATCGGCCTTGCCGCTGTTGCATTAGTGAGCGTCAGTTTGCTGATAGTGCGCATATGGACAGTTATATCGAAGAAATGTGATGCAGAGCTTGCTGCCTTGGGCTGAGCTTTTCTATAGCTGTTCGTGCTGCAACAATAAGTAAGATCCTTTGTTCTAATCGAATAACGACTGGCTGAGCATAGCGCTATTGCTGCCGGAAAGGAGAAAACTATGGACTGGAGCATTTCCGATATTCTGTGGCTTATCATCCTGCTAGTATTGCTTATTTTTGTTTCGTTTCTAATAGTGCCTTTCTTTCAGAAACGGAAGTTGTTAGCAGAACGTATGAGCATGATCCGGAGTATAGAACGGAAGCGCAACTCACGCGTCATAACGATGATACATCGTCAAGAGACCATGAGTTTCTTGGGGTTTCCCATAACACGATACATTGACATAGAGGATTCGGAGCTGATTCTGCGGGCAATCCGCATTACCCCAGACGACATGCCCATAGATTTGATACTTCACACCCCCGGCGGATTGGTCCTGGCTTCTGAGCAAATAGCCTGCGCCTTGAAGCGGCACAAGGGCAAGGTCACAGTCCTCGTGCCTCATTATGCTATGTCCGGAGGCACTATGATAGCTCTGGCCGCAAATGAGATAGTCATGGATTCAGATGCGGTGCTGGGCACCGTAGACCCACAACTGGGAAGCCCCCAGAGCGGCTATTACCCTGCGATCTCAATCCTCAAAGCGCTTGAACAACCTAACCCGAACCGAGACGACCAAACACTCATTCTTGGCGATGTAGCTAAGAAAGCTCTCGACCAGGTTAACGAATTTGTCTATTCCCTCGTTGCTGACAAAATGCCTGAAGAAAAGGCCCGTGAGCTGGCAAAAGCATTAACCAGCGGGCAGTGGACTCACGATTACCCCATTAGCTATGAAAAGGCCAAAGAGCTGGGCCTGACTGTTGTCGATAAGATGCCCAAGGACATTTACGAACTGATGAATCTCTTCCCGCAGTCAGGGCAAAGGCGCCCCTCGGTGGCATTCATCCCCACACCTTACGCACCCCCGGGACATGCACCGAGGAGGGGTTCTGAACAATAACTCGGGGGAAGAATCGAATTCTGTGAGAAGGCAAACCAGCCGCAGAGAGGCGCACCTTACTTTTATCTCTCGTTGACAATCTATGGTGATTGCTTTACCATCGAAGGCTAGTTTAGGCCATCTCAAAATAGGGTGAAAATCGAGTGGCGCATAACTTTGTACTGACTTTCGTGCCCCTGTTCATCGTCATCGATGCTATAGGCAATCTGCCCTTTGTCCTCACAGCCAGCGAAGGGATGACGAAACGCGAACGCTTCAGGATGATCAATATCGCTATCATCACCGCCGCTATCGTCGGCCTTGCCTTTTTGTTCCTGGGCCAATTGATTCTAACCGCAATGGGCATCTCCTTCGGCTCATTCGCTATCGCAGGAGGGCTTATCCTGCTCGCACTCTCCGTTAGATACATGATAACCGGGCAAATGGTCGAAACAGCCGATCAGGAATCGCGTGAATTGGTGGGCGTTGTCCCCATCGGTACACCTCTGACGGTGGGGCCAGCTACTATAACTACCCTGCTGCTGCTGGTGAAGCAGCAACAGGGAACCCCGCCACAGCAGGAGTTCCCGCTGTATATGGTCGTACTCTCCTTCGTCCTGAATCTGTTCATTGCCTGGATTATCTGTCTGGCGGGCACCAGGATTGCAGCTTTCCTGGGGCGGGGTGGAATCAAGGCGGTGTCCAGAGTATTCAGCCTATTGCTCGCAGCTATCGCCGTGAGCATGGTTATCAGGGGCCTGGAGCTACTAGGTGTACTTCATATTACAGCCTAGGGCTTTCCTGATTAACAACAACAAGAGGCGCAAGCATTCGAATCAAGGTGAATTTCCTGGGCGCAGCCCAGAACGTGACGGGCTCGGCATATTTTTTAGAGGCCAACGGCGTCAGGCTTCTGGTGGATTGCGGCCTTTACCAGGAAAGAGAACTGAGGGCGAGGAACTGGGACCCTTTCCCCATCTCTCCCCACAACATTGATGCTGTCCTCCTGACCCACGCCCATCTCGACCACTCCGGGCTGTTGCCCAAACTGGCGCGAGAGGGGCTTGCCGGCAGGATATTCTGTACTCACGCTACATTCGACATCGCTCAGATCCTCCTCCTGGATGCTGCCCGCCTGCAGGAGCAGGATGCAGAGTTTAAGCGAAAAAGACATGAGCGCGAGGGCAGAAAAGGGCCGTATCCCGAGATACCACTCTACACAGCGAAAGATGCCAGTGCTTCGTTCCCGCAATTCTCGCCCGTAGGATATGAGGAGACAATTAAGCTGGGCGAGGGCGTCGAAGCGACGTTCCACGATGCAGGGCACGTGCTCGGCTCGTCCATGGTAAAGGTCCAGATAAGCCAGAACGGAGAACAAAGGACGCTCATATTCTCGGGGGATGTGGGCAGGTGGGAAAAGCCCATGCTGCACGACCCCACAATCTTCGAAGAGGCAGACTATGTCCTGGTGGAGTCCACGTACGGAGACAGGCTGCATGAAGACCAGAAAGGCATAGAAGCAACTCTTGCCGAAATCATAAACTCGACCCGAAAACGAGGGGGGAACCTAGTTATCCCCAGCTTCGCTTTCGAGCGTGCCCAGGAAATACTGTATTACCTGAACGAACTGCTCCTCGAGGACCGGATACCGCATCTACTGGTGTTCCTGGACAGCCCCATGGCGACAAGCGTGACAGAGGTCTTCGAGCATTATCCTGACCTGCTCGACGAGGATATGGTAGAACTCATGCGCCAGAAGAAGTCGCCTTTCGATTTCACCGGGCTGAAAATGACCAGGACGACCGATGAGTCCAAGGCGATAAATCACATAAGCGGCACAGTTGTGATTATAGCCGGCTCAGGTATGTGCACCGGCGGCAGGATAAAGCATCACCTGGTAAACAACATCTCCAAGCGTGAGAGCACGATACTTTTCCCCGGGTACCAGGCAACGGGCACATTAGGCAGACAGATTGTTGACGGCGCCAAAGAGGTGAGGATACTGGGTCAGATGTACCAGGTCAAGGCAAGAATTGCACAGATAAACGGTTTCTCGGCCCATGCCGATAGGGATGAGCTGCTCAGATGGCTATCCGGGCTGAAGAGGCCTCCTTTACATCTCTTTGTCACCCACGGCGAGCCTGAGGTCGCACAATATTTCGCCGACTTTATGAAGGAGAAAACGGGCTGGGAGATATCTGTGCCAAAGTACCAGGATGAGGTGATATTGGACTAGGGTTGGGTTAATGGTGCCGATTACGGTGTCATTGCTTCGCTACGCTCGCAATGACATACACTCCCCGTTAATGAACGTGCTCGGGGCCTATAACGTCAGGCTCGAGCACCCCATCGGGATCGCGGCCCTCCAGGACTTCTAAGTGCCGCGGCAGGATGCGCTCCCGGTAAACCTGCTCCAGTTTGTCCAGCAGGCGCTCCGGGTCAGCATCATAGCATATGACAGCGCCTGTCTCCTTTTTCACAAAATTGATTATGTTCTTCAAGTGCTCAGTAATGCCGCCAGTGCCTTCCAGGACGCCGATCACCTTCGCCTCGTCATAGGCGATGGCGAACTCGCCCAGTGTACCCGACCGCCCACCGGCGAAAATTACTACGTCGCAGCTCCTGATATTCGCCACCTCACGGCCCATGAGTCCGCTTCCGGTGTAAATGATGGCATCGTAGAAGCGCGTAGGCGAGTGATACCTGGTGGCATGCTCCTCGAGATTGAGGGCTGGAGAGACTCCCACCACAATGCCACCCTCCTCCTTGGCCCCTTTGACGGCCTCATGCGGCATGCCCGGGCAGGCCCCGGTTATGAGCACATAACCGCGCCTGGCAATGGCAGCGCCCAGGCGACGTACCGGGAGGCGTACTTCTTCCTCCAGCGTCCCGCCTGCTGACCCCATTACCCCCACGGTCATTTTGGGAAAAAGGTCAACTCGTTTCTGCTTATCATCCATAGGTTCACCACCCTCGCCGGGAGAAAACTTCCGTATCCCAAGAGTGCAAAGATAATAGCACCAAGGCCAGCCAAGGGCAACATCCAAAAGCAAATCCTAATCTTTAAGGTCGAAATCCTGAGCTAAAGCGGCCAGTCACGTAATCCCCCGTATCCCCCCTTAAAATGAAATCTCGTACTAGATGGGCTTTGCCCTTCTACACTACCCCGTTAGCAAATATCCTTATCAAAGGGACTATTGCATAACCGATAGCAGGTATGCTAATGTGGGGTACTATGGCATGGGCAAAACGGTGAGTCATCGTGATTTGGGTTAGACGGATATTTGCCATCCCGCTCATTATCCTTTTCGTCGTCCTCTTTATCGTGGTACTCGTCCTCACACAGGTAAACAGCACATTCGCCGACCCGGGGTTTTATAACGACCAACTGCAGCAGGCTGATATATACAACTTTGTCTACGATAAGGCTTTGCCCTCGGCGCTGGACGAGATGAAAGCAGACTTAGCATCGGATTTCACCCTCAACGTGCAAGCCATTAGAGATGATGCGGTCTCTGCCGCTAGGAAGATAGCGCCACCTGGGTGGCTGCAGGAGCAGGTCGAAACAGCAACTAATGCCATAATCCCTTATTTTCTAGGAAGCACTGACCACTTCACTTACACTGTTGCGCTCAAAGACAGGGTGCTGAAAGCATCTGAGGTGATAAAGAGCGATATAATCATGGGAAATGCCTTTGCCAGCCTTTATGACGACGGAATTTCGTACGCTGCCGACATAGTAGCCGAGAATCTGAATATGTTGCCTTACTCCCTGACGTTCAGCAAGGAGGAGCTGGAAAATTCGCTCAAGGAAGCGATTCCCCAGGACTGGTCAGCTTCGCAGGCCAGTGCAGCGGTGGACTCTTTAACATCCTACATGGCCGGCGACTCAAACCACTTCACAATCACGATACCTCTCAAGGTCAGAGTTGATGCAGCAGTAGGCATCCTATCAGGGCTGGCCGACCAGAAGATTGAAACCAAGTTCTACAGCCTGCCCACATGCAGCATGGCTCAGTTCAACCAATCTGTGCAGACCCTGCCGCCAGGCAGCCTGCCCCGGTGTCGTCCCGCTGGCCTCTCCTATGAGGAATTAAAAAATGATTTCAACATAGATACCAAAGTTGCTAGCTCGATCAGGCAGATGATCGGGGAGAAGATACCGGACCAGTGGAGTTATACCGATGCCAACCTTATGAATAAGCTGGGCAGCGACCATGAGCAGACGCTCAACAATGCACGCAGCCGGATAAACAGTGGCTACACCATAACCGAGACCGACCTGAGAGATAAAATCGCAAAAACAGATGCAGAACTGAACAATTTTGATACAGTTCGGCACAGGATAAACACCGCCCGAACCTGGCTGTGGACTCTCTGGCTAATACCATTCGCCTTTCTTATCATCATCGCTCTGCTGTGCGGACGTAGTTGGACAAGCAAGTTGGCCTGGGGGCTGGCAGTGCTGTTTGTCACATCGCTGGCTATTTACATCGCTGTAACGGTGACCTACTCCCATGTTGCGGAGCCGAGACTGACAACAGGGGTACTCGACACGTCACAGTACGAGGGGATTAAGGCCGTCATGGTTGAGAAGGGCAACGAGGTTATTTGCAACGTCGCTGGCTCCTTCGCCTCGGGGATAGAGTGGATGACCATTTACTCCATGATAGGGTCAGGCGTTGTCCTGCTAGGTCTGGTTATCTGGAGAGTAGTGTTACCCAGGACGCGTGGTACGACGCTTTGACGAATAGGCTCATCGAGATAGCTTGGAATAGCTAAGCCTTTAACTTTTGCTTCAAAAATGACCTTCCCGGCCTGCACCACAGACAAAGTTCGCTTTTCTGCTGACAATGTTATAGTGTAGAATATAAGCTGATTCTGTCGGGTGTTGTAATGGCCGATACCAAGAGAAAATCTGCTTCTTCAAAGGCGGGTGTCATTATGTTCTCAGGGAAGGGTGGCGTGGGAAAGACAACCTGCGCCGCAGCAACCGCCCTCCATTTTGCCTCCTCGGGACAGAAAACCCTGGCTATCTCGACCGATGCCACGCCCTCTCTGTCGCATATCTTCGCCAGGCCAGTATTTGAAAAACCCCAGATGGTGAGAGATTCTCTGTACGTCAACGAACTCGGGGTGGACGAAGTAGAGGAGATGTGGGACGACAAGTTCGGTAAAGAAGTATATGATGTTTTCTCCACCTTCGTAGCCATCGACTATCCCCAATTCGTGGAGTTCACCACATCCATCCTGCCCGGGCTCAGCGATGAGTTCATGGTCGACTATATCAGGGAACTGAGCTTGAAGGATGATTGGGACAATATCATCTGGGATACAGCGCCGCTGGGGCAAACGCTCACTCTACTTCACACACCTGCCATGCTGGTGGAGCATTTGAAACTGGCTCCGCGGATCTATACCAAGCTGAAAGCCAGTAATATCAGCAAACAGCCGATACTGAATATAATAAGCCGGTGGCAGAAGCTATCCGCTGATGAAATGGATTTCCTGCGGGATAGGGTGAAGTTCGTGCTGGTCACCATACCCGAGGCCCTGGCGGTAGAGCAACTGGAGAGCGTCTTCTTTCAGTTGCGCCGATATGGTTTCCAGGTAGAACAGTTGATAATCAATAACGTGATAAAGGTGAATGACTCCGAGTTCCTGAAAACGAAAGCAGCCCAGCAAAAGAAGTACCTCGATATTATCCACGATAGATACAGGGACATACCGATAGTCGAAGTACCCCTGTTCCCTTATGAGCTTAAAGGTTGGGACAAGTTGAAAGAGGTCGAGAAGGTGCTGTTCCCCTAGCAGACTCCTGATAGTCAAGGTGGTCCTGTAATGCAAATAACGATGGTAGAAGCCAGAGACCTGCCCGAGGCCTGGTTCCTGTGCCTGCGCAAGACACTTACCCAAGGTCGCGAGTATACCATCGACAGGGGCAGCAATGTCGGGCACAAAAGAAAAGAGCTAGATTTCATCGTGCTGCAGGTGAGACACCCCGACAGGCGGCCTCTCGTTCCAGATGTGCCGCAGGGGGTGCCGCCTCCTTCGTCCATGGAATTCGTGGAGAACTACCTACAGTACCTGATGACCTCCCTGAAGGCCGACAAGGAGCAGTACACCTACGGCGAGGACCTGGCAGACCAGATACCGGAGCTGATCAGGATTTACAAAGAGGGCGGCTACAACACGAATCAGGGGTTCATGGCCGTGGGCAGCAAGGAATCCATAAAGCTTTCCGACCCGCCCTGCCTGAGAGGCATAGACACCAGGGTCATGAACGGGAAACTGCACTTCATGGCGTACTTCAGGTCGTGGGACCTGTGGGCAGGGTTCCCCTCGAACCTGGCAGGCATGCAGCTTCTCAAGGAGTACGTGGCCAGCGAGATAGGCGTGGAAGATGGGGAACTCATAGCGCTGAGCAAGGGGCTGCATTTATATGACTACACCTGGGAGCTGGCCAGGGTTGCGGCGCGGCTGGAGGAAGCTTAGACAGCGCCGCTAAGAAGTGGAGAACCTGCTGTACCGGTGGACAATGCTGTACCAATCGTCCAATAACATGCTCAGGGAACATTCCAACTGGTCGGGCCCGAATGTATGAAACTCCGCGCTGCCCACCTGACCCCGCCACACCAGACAACCCGTTTCATTACCCTCGATCTCGACTGTTAACTGGTGCCTGCTCACCATGCTGCTTACAACTGCGGTCAAGGCGTTGCTGCTACCCTTGTTTCCCCGGACAACCAGTTCACCCTTCCTGCCTTCGCGAGTGGCACTAAGGGCCTCGCCCTCCCACAGGGTATCTTCGGTGATATCGAGGTGGCTAATAGTTGCTTTCATCATGCACTAACCCTATCGTACTAAGTGAACAAAACCGTAGTACTGATACTAAAGTACCATCTGCAATCGTAGATTACACCATCGTGCAAGTCAAGATAACGTATCTTCATAATAATTCACTCCACCTACTAATCTACGAAACTCGAATGCCTCCGCAGAATCCTAGCAGTATGGTCTCCCGATGTGGTATTATCTGCGTATCAGGGAGGGCGATATGGAACAGGGATATGAGATAAATGAACTAGCCAAAGAAGAGTCCTGGCGCATGTTCCGCATCATCGGGGAGCTGGTGGAAGGCTTCGACACACTCACGGGCGTGGAACCTGCGGTAACCATCTACGGCTCGGCCAGGGTGAGGCCGGGCGACGAGCTTTATGTCAAGACAGAGGAGATCGCTCGCCGCCTGGGCAAGCTGGGCTTCAACGTCATAACCGGCGGCGGCCCCGGCATTATGGAAGCTGCTAACAAGGGCGCTCTCGCTGCCCGGGCCAAATCGGTTGGCCTGAATATCGAGTTGCCCGAGGAACAGTTCTGCAATGAATATACTAATATGTCCGTAACCTTCCACCACTTCTTCGTGCGCAAGGTGATGCTGGTCAAATATGCTTTGGCTTTTGTGATAATGCCCGGCGGCCTGGGGACGCTGGACGAATTAACGGAAGTCCTGACCCTGATGCAGACCCACAAAATACGGCCCTTCCCGGTGATACTGTTCAGCAGCGCTTACTGGAAGGGCTTCCTGGACTGGATGCAGAGCTACACTCTGGCTCAAGGATACATCTCCCCGGAGGACCTCGATCTGCTCCGGGTCTGTGATACCCCGAAGGGAGTGGCCGACATTGTCAAAAGCTGGTATCGCAAACAGGAACTCGTGGGTCAAAAAGCCCTGGGAGAGTGGCTGCTCAACGTATTTTAATAGGGGCGGTTCGCGAACCGCCCCTACATTTCTTATACTTATTTCAGATTCTGCGCTAGCGCCAAAGCGTTCCGCACTGCGAAGGCCTCGCTCCAATTTTCTAAACAGTGCTCACATCATTATGCAAGATTATCGTATCTTGATTATTTTCTTGGGCTAATATATAATTCGCCCTGAACTGGGATTAGTATTTGATGAAATCGGCTCCTGGTCGGAGATAAAGTTAGAGATTATCCGAAAATATGCTTCAGCATATTCAAAAATAATGGCAAGCCGAACAAACCCAGAGCTCCATCATATCTACATCGACGCCTTTGCAGGTTCCGGCAAGCATATCTCCAAGAGAACAAGAGACATCGTAAAAGGGAGCCCTCAAATCGCGCTAGATATAAATCCTCCATTCAAAGAGTATCATTTCATAGACATCAAAAGCGCGAAGATAGTCGAGCTGAAGAAGTTAATAGCGCAGAGAGAAGGAACTTATATCTATGAGGGAGACTGCAATCCCATTTTGTTGAACAAGGTTTTCCCTAGAGCTAAATATGAGGACTATCGGAGAGCTCTTTGCCTCCTTGATCCATATGGCCTGCATTTGAACTGGGAGGTAATACAGACTGCAGGACAGATGAAGAGCATCGACATATTTCTAAATTTTCCGGTGACTGACATGAATCGAAATGTGTTCTGGCATAATCCAGAGAATGTAGACCCTGCTGACATTCAAAGAATGAATGCTTACTGGGGTGACGAATCTTGGAGACAAAGCGCTTACAATACTCAAGGCAATTTCTTTGGTTGGGAAGTAAAAGAGCCTAACGAAACTATAGCTTTAGCCTTTAAAGAACGGCTTCAAGAGGTGGCAAAATTCAGGCATGTTCCAAAACCACTGCCCATGCGGAATTCAAAAGGTGCTATTGTATACTATCTTTTCTTTGCTTCCCAGCAAGAATTAGCTCATAATATAACAGAAGACATTTTCGGCAAATATCGTGAATTAGAGGCGCATAAATGGCATTAGCCTCATCGATAGAGTGGACTGATGCAACTTGGAACGCAGTAACAGGCTGCACAAAAATCAGTCCAGGCTGCAGTAATTGCTATGCCGAGCGAATGGCTTTACGGCTAAAAAGAATCGAGCATCCCAATTATGTTAACGGTTTCCAAATTGCACTGCATGAAAATCTAATTGAACTTCCTCTTTACTGGAGAAAGCCTCAAACCATATTTGTTAATTCAATGAGTGATCTGTTCCATGAAGAAGTCCCGGATGAATTTATCCTTCGCGTATTCGATACTATGCGTCGCGCAAAATGGCATCGTTTTCAGATTCTCACGAAGAGGTCTAAAAGGCTGCTCGACCTAAGCCCCTATCTACAATGGATGCCGCACATTTGGGTGGGTGTAAGTGTGGAAAATCAGAACTATGCTTTTAGAATCGAGAACCTACGAAAAACAGGGGCGAGCATAAAGTTCCTCTCTCTCGAACCATTACTTGGGCCAATCCCTGACCTAAATCTGAAAGAAATCGATTGGGTTATTGTTGGGGGTGAATCAGGCCCGAGAGCAAGGGCAATGCAGGCGGGATGGGTACTTGATATCCGCAATCGGTGTCAAAGAGCGAAGGTGCCTTTCTTCTTCAAGCAGTGGGGAGGTGTAAACAAAAAGAAGGCTGGACGACTGCTTGATGGGCGGACCTGGGATGAAACCCCTCTGCTGAGCAATAACAAACCTTTGGAAGAAAGCAAACGCGATTTATTCTCTGCTCAACTGGTGACTGTTTAAAACTGATTTTCAACGCATGCCTTTCATCCTCACATTATCTTCAGCACCCGCTCCAGCGTGAGGGCATTCCGCACTGCGAAGGCCTCGGCATCGTTGTTGAAATAGATGTAGACTGCTTTTTTGCTCCGCGCCAGCTTTGAAATGTCCTTGGCCCACCTGCTCAGTTCATCGTCGGAGTAGGAGCCGCCGTAGAGCCAGGTGCTGCCGTGGAAGCGAACATAGACAAAATCGGCGGTGGCCTCAAGCGGCGTGGTGAAATCGGGCATGTCGTAGATGCAGAAGCCTGCGTTATATTTGCGCAGCAGTTCGAGTACCCACTTGTCCAGCCAGGACTCGTGCCGGAACTCGAAAACGTGGCTCAGGTCGCGGGGTAATTTCGTGAGAAACGCCTCCAGCACCGAGTCGTTGCGGTGCATGTTGGGCGGCAGTTGATAAAGCAAAGGCCCCAGTTTACCACCGAGCAGCTTCGCCCTCTCCAGAAACTTCTCCAGCGCCTCCTCGACGTTCCTCAGCTTCTTGATATGGGTGATAAAGCGGCTCACCTTCACGGCATAAACGAAGCCATCTGGCGAGGAGTCGCGCCAGTTGGCGAAAGCCTTCTCCGAGGGCAGATGATAGAAGCTGTTGTTGAGCTCCACCGTGCTGAAGGAGCGGGCATAGAAGTCCAGCCACTTCGACTTGGGGAGGTCAACGGGATAGAACCTCCCCCGCCAGTGTTCGTAATGCCAGCCGCTGGTGCCTACGTAGTATTTGGGAGACATCTTGAATCTAATTATGTCATTGCGAGGAGTCCTTCACAAGTGAAGACGACTCCTCTCTTGCGCTCGGAGCAGGCTCCGCAATCTCCGCGTGCTCGTGGGTAGAACGGGTAACGGTGAGATTGCTTCGCCCGCCTCTGCGGGCTCGCAATGACATCCAAGACGACTTTTACAGGGCGGGTTAGAAACCCGCCCTACGGAATTGGCTAGGATTTCCCCAGTAGCTCTTCCAGCATAACCTTAGCGGCTTTCTTGTCCAGGGGCTCGTTGTTGTTGCCGCACTTGGGCGACTGGATGCAGCCGGGGCAGCCGTCCTGGCAGGGACACTCGTTTAGCGTCTTCAGTGTCGCCTCCCAGAGGTCAGTTACTATATCGAACCCCTTCTCGGCAATGCCGATGCCTCCGGGATAAGCATCATAGATGAATATCTGAGGCTCGCCGGTATCCGGATGCAGAGGCGTGGAGACGCCGCCTATATCGTTTCTATCGCAGAGCGCAAACAGGGGTAGCAGCGCTATAGCAGCGTGCTCCGTAGCATGCAGCCCGCCAGCGAAGTCCAATCCCTGCTTCGCCAGCTTATTCTGCATCTGCGGAGGTATATCGAACCACAGCGATACCGTGGGGAAAGTATGCGGCGGCAAATCCAGCGGCTCCTCGCCCAGCACCTCCTCGGTGAAGATGCGCTTCTTCTTGAAGCCGATCACCGTGGTGGTGACCTCCACATCTCCCAAATACACTCCTAGCCCTCCCACAGTTTTCCTGAGCCTGGTCTTGACTATGCTGATGTCGGTCAAATCCTTGGTCTGGGTGTAGTACGGTGCATCCGTGGGTACTGCAGAAGCGGTGCGCCCCAGCAGGTCCAGCTTGGTAACCAGGTACGATTCGCCCTGATGCAGATAGATAGCGCCGGGGTGTATCTGGAAGAAGGCGTTGGCTTCCTCAATCGTCTCCAGAAGGACGCCGCTGGTGGCATCCACCAGGTTATAGTTATGCGAAGAGGTGGAGCGGATATTTATCTCCTCGGCAGGATAAGTCACACTCGGCGCGGGATACCAATGCCCCCTGCGCTTGCGCAGCAAACCACCTCTCTCAAGCTCGCCCACAGCCTGGCTGAAGTTGTCCCCGAACAGCTTGGCTTCGCCGTCGGTGAGGGGCATCTCCCAGGCAGCACAGAGCACATGCGGCTTGAGAATGTGGATGTTATCGGGATTGATCAGGGCGTTCTCATGGCTCTTGCCGAAGAAGAACTCGGGATGGCGCATGAGGTACTGGTCGAGAGGGTTGTCCAGGCCAATAAGGAAGCTAATCGAGTCCTCCTTGCCCCGCCCGCTCCTCCCCGCCTGCTGCCAGGTGCTGGCGATGCTGCCCGGATAACCGGTCAGTATGGTAGCGTCCAAATCGCCGATGTCCACCCCCAGCTCCAGCGCCGTGGTCGCCACCGCAGCCAGAAGCTTCCCGTCGAACAGCTCGCGCTCAATCTGACGCCTGTCCTCGGCCATGTAGCCGGCGCGGTAGGGTTTGACCTTGTCCGCCAGCTTCGGCGCATCCTTCTTAAGCTGGTCGCGCACATACATATAAATAAGCTCGGTGAGGCGGCGGCTGCGGGTGAAAGCAAGGCTGCGGATGTTGCGTTTCATGAGCTCTGTGAGAAGCAGGGTAGCCTCGCTGTTGGGGCTGCGCCGCGCCGACTTCGCCTCGTCGATGATAGGCGGGTTCCAGAAGACGAACTCCTTGCCTCCGTGCGGCGAGCCGTCCTCAGCGACCACCTCGAAGGGGAGGCCGGTCAGCCTCTCCACGTGCTCCTGAGGGTTGGCGATGGTAGCGGTGCAGAGGATGAACTGAGGGCTGGAGCCATAGTGAGCGCAGAGGCGCTTGAGGCGGCGCACCACGTTGGCCACATGGGAGCCGAAGACGCCGCGATAGACATGCGCCTCGTCGATCACGACATACCTCAGACGCGAGAAGAATTCCTTCCACGCGCTGTGGTTGGGCATGATGCCAAGGTGCACCATGTCGGGGTTGGAGAGCACAATCTCCGCCGACCTCTTGATAGCGCCGCGTTCGTTTTGAGGGGTATCGCCGTCGAAGGTGGAATAGTTCAGCTTTATCTTCTGCTCGGTGGTGAGTTCCCTGAGGCTGCGCAGTTGGTCCTGGGCCAGCGCCTTGGTGGGAAAAAGATACAGAGCGCGGCATCCCTTCTGGGCCAGGATGGTGTCGAGGACGGGTATGTTATAGCAGAGAGTCTTGCCGCTGGCGGTAGGCGTGACCACGACCACGTTTTTCCCCGCGCGAACGAGGTTGACCGCCCTGGCCTGATGGCTGTAGAGAGGGAACAGGCCGTTTGCCTCAAGAGAACCCTGAAGCTTGGGATGCAGGGGCTTGTCCAGCTCGCCGTAGGATGCCTCACGGGGTGCGATATGCTCGACATGGACAATCTGGTCTCGGTAGGCAGAGTGCCTCCTGAGGCGGGGAAGAAAGGTTGATACACTCATCGCTTCCCCTGGCTCTTAGAGGGCATTCAGGAGCTCGATCTCGTAGTCCAGGACCTCGGCATCGCCCCTGTTGGCCTCGATGAAGTTCATCACATGGGACAGGGTCTCGTTGACATGGCGGCTGTCGTTGCTGACGCAGGTTATGCCCAGGGTAGCCACCTGCCACATGTCCTGGTCCTCGATCTCAGCGATGGAGACGTTGAACTTATTCTTCACCCGGGAGGTGACCGACCTGAGCACCATTCTCTTGCCCTTCAGGGAATGGTTTTCCGGGATGCGAAGCCTGACCCTCAAGGCACCGATGTTCATGTCGAAAATCGCAAGGAACCCCGCAAGCTAACACCACCGTGTTCCAGTTAACCACACAATGGAGAGGTTGTCAAACGGGGACGCAATGGGCTATTCAGGGAGAGCGTTTTATTCTGGACGCTCGAGAAGGACTGGGGTTGGGAGAATCAGCAGAGAGTTGTAGTTTGGTTGTTGTATATTGCACAAACCGTCAGAATGTTACGTTATGAACTCCTGTGCGTGTGGAATGCAATTACAAAATTGGAATTGAACGTAAAGTTAGAGAAAAATTGTCAGAAATGGTGTAGCTCCTCACCAGCTCAGTTAGTTTCCATGAGAGCATGAAGCACTACAGGGCGGTAGTTGGTAACTAAATTTGGCATAGAAAAGGTAAGGAGAGCAATTGGGTCAGTAGTTGGGCTTTTATTATTGCTTACTTAGTTCTTGGCGGAGTATATCATTTAGTTTGTCAAAATTGAATAGGTATCCATCAGCGCCTACCTTTATGCCGTTATTTCGTGCCCATTTGATATGAAGGTTAGGCGGGTTCCAAGTTGGGTCAAATCCTGAGAGAGCCCGCCTGAAATGCAAGAGAATGCCCCTCTCGGATGTAGACGTTTTCTTTTTGCACGCAGGACAATAGAACTGCTTCTGAGCCATTTTCCCCTCCCGTGATTTGATATTGTTTCCTATTTTTTATGAATTAGCATCGTGCATAATGTTAGGTCTACTTTAGGTCTACTCGCTACTTTATGAACTGCACCTCGAAAAACTTCTTAGTCTCGGCTAGTATCCACTTCCTAAGGATCGAGTCCTTTTCACGATCGGGTAAATCCCATTTTGGATTAATTTCAACGGTTACTGCTATGCGGTTGCCCTCTACTTTGGCATCAGTAACCTTGCCTCGAAAGCCGATTACATGTTCCATTTCGTACTTAGCACGTTCAAGGTTGTCTTTGGCAGTGCCACTAACAGGCTCTAAAATAACCTTCATATCTAACTCCTTGAATGTTTCGGACGACCGTGTGACGCCTTGCCAATCACAAGTTTACGATTCTGCCAACTAGATACGACATCAGGAAACTGCTTCTGGGCTCCACACTTCTTGCAGATGCCAAGGCTCTTGTCATCAAGAACCCAGTAGTGAGCCTTGTCCTTGCTCTTGCCATCACAGAGCTTCTTTTTGCCCATCTTATTCCATCAGCAGCATTAGATTTCTTGACGACATTCTACTGCGAAACGCTTAGCTTTCCTTCTTCTTCCTTTGAACCAGGGATACAAACGAAGCGTTCCCTCTCTTGCTCCTCGATCAGGCTTACCGTTTCAGACAGCTTCCGATTATTAACCACTACTTTACCCTCTGCACTCTTCCAGGGGCAATAGGCTCTTTCTACAACGTGATGCTTGTCGATGCAATCCAAGCTAACTAGCTTCATTAGTCTACTTCCCGACCTTATCTTGCTTGAGTATTCTATGCTGCCCTGCAGAATATCTCCAGTTACATTTGGTGTTTGTGCAAGAGAATGATTTTCCATTTCTGGGCAATGGAGATCCACACTTTGGACACTTCATTTTCGATTTCCAACCCATCGTCTAGCTCCTCTCTTTGCCTTAAAACTGCCACTTGGCGGCAATAGGCTCTTTCTCTGTAGGATGTGAACCTTGCTCTGTCTCAGCACTCCTGGGAACGAACTCACCCTTCATGGTGATAGTCCCATTTGTGTAGGCGGGTTTGTGGGACTCCACTATGTGCTTCTCCCAACACTCGGCGTGGGTCATTGACCCACACGAGCAACTGAAAACTGTCCTACCTATGAAAAGCGGATTACCACAGACTCTACAATTCACGGCAGATCACCTTCTTCCTCTAAGACTATTACTCTCCCGCAGATACGCTGATTATCTTGAATACTCTCCTCGCTTTCGCAGGTATCCATTCCTTATTTTCCCGGGATCTTCAACCATATGTCCCCCTCGATTTGTATTAGGCTTGATGTGCCACATCGTAGTCACATTCTCGCTAAATACATAGTCTAGCTACCCACTTCTCTCACATCAGCGTCATCCGAAGATTGCCTATCTAAACTTCGACTCTAGACTCACCCACGATCGCTTAGCGATGAGCCATTTCATTCTTTTGCTGTTCATGCTGTACCCATTTCTTGTACTCATATAGTGGCTTCCTCCAACGTCTCCAAAACCAACTAGCAGCTCCGAACCTTCTATTGACCTCGTTTGTGACTGCAGCTAACAATGTAAAGTCAGGTTCTCGATAGTGGTCTGAATAACTCAGCATGTCCTCTGAGATCACTTGCGCCGTTAAGCTGCTATCCAGAATCATCAACTCGTTGTCAGACAACTTTCTGATGTCTTCTAGCAACAAGTTACAGTTGCCACACCGATAGATTTTGCTTGGATCATAGCGGTCAGGCATAGGATTCTCTGTACCACATTTGGGGCATACAAAAATCCTAGCAGGACTCCAATACTAAGCATCCTTACAAGGGGAAGATCCAATAAGAAGTGTCCTAGAGCGGGGCAAGATCCGATGGGTGATGTCCTGCAGTGGGGCATATTCCTACAGGAAATTCTATGATGCGACTGTACCACTCATGTTAATCAAAGTCAATAGAAGCCTGGCTATTTACCTTTCAAGCTAGCATGAAGCACTACAGGGCGGTGGTGTGATATCTACTTGGTTGTCCATGCAGTTACTACAACTTTTACGGTTTTATGCATATCAGTGGACAAAAAGCCATTTTGTGCAGAGATGGGCAAGATACGATCCCGTTCTTTCTTCGCGATTGCCCTAAATCTAATAGGAAGTGGCCTTGGAGCCCTCTTTACGCATTGACCTCCCTTGTTTTCAACTCGATATCCGGAAGTCTGTACTGGTAACCACGGGGCGTTTCGAAAATTTCACTTCTTTCCTTGCAGTTTCTTCTGGAGCTCGTCTGCCGCAATGAGAACGGGGTCGTAAGGCGGCGAGAAGGGAGGGGCATATCCCAGGTCGAGGTCTCTCATTTCGTGAGCAGTCATCTTGACCGTTAGCGTGTGGGGGTAGGTTATGCACTTACCTTGACACCGCCGTAACCCAGTGGCATAATTACTCCGCCACGACCTTCCCTCGCTCCCTTGTGGCGTTTTGCTCCGCTCCCGCTGAGGGGCAGACTGCTCTTGCAGGTGTAACAAAGGCATATTTTATATACCTGTCCTCTTATGTTCGCTCCCTTTTCGTTCTATCTTTAGAAACATGCATGCCTGGGTGCTTTGCCCATTTTACAATATAGAGGATGAAAGGAGGGAGAAAGATGAAGTTCATGACTATGACTGTCTATCCTGCAGAGAAGGCAGCGGAGGTTTCTGTGGCAAGCGATAAAGGATGGGCAAGTGTGCCACGAGAGCGCAGAGCGGAAAGTACCTATGTGCTAATGTCTGTCCCCTTCGACGTTCCCCCCAATTCACTGGTATCTTTTAGCATCAGTGAATCTGATAGTGCTGAGGCGATGGCTGCGAGAGCGTATCCCGTCATGCTCGCAGGGGCAACGGTCAACATAATTCCTCTTTTGGAGGTGCCTGTCGCAGGGGCAGCGAAGGCGGAAAAGAAGTACAAGGGCTAGATTGCCGGGCTCGTGTCTTGCTTAGGGATGAAGCATCCAGGCGCAAGAAGTCAATACTGCAATGGCCTATGTTCGCTATGGGAGGAGGGCAAAATGACTGGGCGCGTATCCCAGGTCGCTACGGTGGTTTGCCTAGTGTGTTGTTCTAGGCACCCTTGCTACTTGAAACTGCTTTAGCAGCATTAATGAGAATAGTATCAACGGGTACATGGCTTGTGCTCCCATGCCCATTTGGAGAAATGTGGTGCCGGAAATAATCAGAATACCGACAGCAGTGCCTACGCTTGGCCTACCGGTCAAGAGCCAGATAATCCCGCCACCTATTAACCCGTAACAGACCTGCAGCGGTATGACCGCGACCAAAGCACCGAATATCGCGGTTGCCCCCAGTCCTCCCCTGAGTCCAAGGAAAATAGACCAATTATGTCCCATGACAGCCGCAAAGCCTGCAAGCATCATAATATTGGGTGAATGGGTCAGGACTTTGGCAATGATAACGGCTGTAACCACCAGGCTAATATCCATGAGCCCGACACATAAAAAGGGGAGCAGGCCCATCCTTCGAAAGACAGCGGCCCCACTTATTTTCCCGTCTGGCTCGCTCCTCATATCTAGATGTCCCACCAGGTAACCGATAATGCAAGTTGATGAAATAGATCCAAGTAAATAGGCAAGTGCAATACAAAACAGAGACGTTATCAAGCGAACACCTTCCTATTAACCCAGAGTGACGGAAAGTATACCGTTAATCTTTGCCACAGTCAAACAAGAGTAGCACTGAGCTTCTCAAAGATTTCACCTTTTGTCCGGGAGCTTCTTCTGGAGTTCGTCTGCCGCGATGAGAACCGGGTCGTAAGGCGGCGAGAAGGGAGGGGCATACCCCAGGTCGAGATTTCTCATTTCCTGAGCAGTCATCTTGACTGTCAGCGCAGTTGCGAAAACGTCTATGCGCTTGGCAACCCCTTCTTTGCCCACCATCTGCGCCCCCAGAAGCCTGCCGGTCTTCTTGTCAGCGAGGAGCTTGACCCTTATCGGAGTGACCCCCGGGTAATAAGGCGCCCTCGAGCCATGCTCAATGACATTGGATATATAGTCAATGCCCTCGACTCTGGCTTCCTTTTCGGTGATACCTGTCCTGCCAACCTCGAGGTCGAAGACCTTAAAAATGGCGGTGCCTACAATGCCGGGGAACGAGGCGTTCCCGCCCCCGATGTTCTCTCCTGCAACCCGGCCCTGCTTGTTCGCTGTGGTGGCCAGAGGGATATAGACATTTCTGCCCAGGACAAGATGGTATGCTTCAGCACAGTCGCCTGCGGCATAGATATCGGGGATATTGGTCTCCATGCGCTGATTGACTTTTATGGCGCCGGTCCGTCCCGGTTCGATGCCCGCATCTTTAGCGATCTCCGAGTTGGGCCTCAGCCCTGCGCCGACAATAGCGATATCGGCGTCAACCGTCTCCCCGCTGTCCAGCACCGCCCTGCTCACGCGGTAATTGCTGCCGACAAACTCGACGACAGCCCTTGACTTGAGCAGCGTTACCCCCTTCCTGCTCAACTCTTTCTCGATGATTTCGGTGATTTCGTCGTCCATTGTCCCCACGATGCTGGGCATCTTCTCCACGACGGTCACCTTCATGCCTACTTCAGTGAAGGACTCTGCCATCTCCATGCCGATGTAGCCCGCGCCGATGAGGAGACCGTTCTTGGGCGAGTTGCTGACTATGAAATCTCGAACCGCTATGCCGTCCTCCAGGGGACGCAAGGTGAACACCCCATGTTTCTCCAGGCCTTTTATGGGCGGAATAAACGCTCTGGCTCCCGTAGCAATCAGCAGCTTGTCGTACGAGTACTCCTTTTCCTCGCCTGTTGACTCATCCTTTATCGTCACGGCTTTGCGCTGGGGAAATATCCGCGTGGCCTCGTGGTGCAGAGCTATCTCGATATTGCGTTTCTCCCTGAAGAATTTAGCATCGTAGACTATAAGGCTTTCCGCCGATTTTACTTTACCTGAACTCAGGTACGGCATCCCTCAGCCCGCGTACGATATGTACCCGCCTTTTTCAAAGACTAGTATTTCCATTTCAGGTTTGAGCCTCCGGGCCCTGCTGGCACCGCTCAACCCTGCCCCATTGCCTCCGATAACGATGAGACGCTCTTTCCCCATGTTTACCCCCTAATCAGGATTTGCCGAACCACCGTTTCATGCTAACGCGCGAGGGATAAAAAAGTCATTAAATTGGGGGCGGGAAAGTTGAAAATTTGTGACATTTATGAGGGTGACTGCCCTATCATCTTCAACAGTTGCTCGTAGCTGGAAATGCCTGACACCCTCTTGATGAAATCGCCCAGGGAAGGGCTACCCTGCCTCAGTTCCTCCAGATAGCCCCCTATCGGGCTCACCGACCCGGGCATGTCAGAGTAGGTGCCATAGAAAGCGAAGTACGCCTGATTTAGCTTCCTGATATAGTAGCCGTTCTGGGCCAGATACTCTCTCATCTGCTCCATATACTTCTCAGCTTCGTCGACCTGGCCCTGCGCCAGCATCTGGTCTACCGTGAGCCTGATCTGCCTCATCTCCTTGTTGAAGTCGAATGCAGGCTGTGATGGTGCGCCGGGTGACGCAGTATTATCAGCCGCTTCCGCATAGTATCGCTGGTAGACAAGCTGTCCTATCTCGTTCCCCCCAAGGTCGGCGGCGGTCTCATTGATGGAGGTCATGTCGGAATTTGCATAGTAGTTGCGACCCAGGGGATGGAAATAGAAGTAGTGATGCAACCATTCGTGGGCTACTGTGGACAGAAGGTATTGCAGCGAAACGTCCTGAGAAATCATGCTGGGGTAAGTGGCAACGCCGCCGACCCTCTCCACCAGGCCCGACATATCGATACCCTGGACTTTACTCTCCATACCCTCGATCTGCTCCAGGCTGAGGTCAGGGATGAGCAGAACGGTCTTGGTAAGCTCGATCCTGTCCCTGGGCGAGATAATGAGCACATAGGGCTCCTGCTGAAACTCGAAGTCCACAGGCGGGAACAGGAAATTGAACCTGCCTATGAAATCGATAGTCTTGGACAGCCCCTGGTCGGTGAGTACAGCGCTTATCTGCCCCTCCACTATCGCCTCGACCTGGTCTCGAAGGCTGCGCTCCTGTCTCTTCAGTTGGGCCAACTGAGCTTCCAGCGATTTCAGGTCCGCCACCGAGGTGTTGCCTTCCGCCTTGTGGCGGTTGATAGTATCTTGCAGCGAGGCTGCGTTTTGCGCCAGGGACAGGTAGTCCTCCACCCGCTGCACGCTCTCCTGCTCCGTAAGCTTGCCGGGGATGAAGAACTGCTCCAGGATGTATCCCCACTTATTGAAGAAGTTGCCAAACTCCCATTCGGAGATGCTGAAAACGTAACGCCCCGTAATCTCGTCCCAGACAGTCGGCTTCGGCGCCTGGTCCGAGGGAGGCAGGATGCAAAAGAAAAGGACGAGTATCAAGTCGAGTAGAAGCCAGAGTCTGTAGCTGTTCATATCCCGGTCGCGATAAAGAAATGCCTTCACTCAGCATAGCACAGACCTCTGTATAAGCCAAAAGGGTGTGCTGTTTATTCAATTCTGGAATCATTTACTATATAATTCTATTCGTAATGGCGCCAAATGAGTCCAAAATTCATGTAAAGCCGATGAATTATTCGATCAATGCATCGACTGATAAGGGTGTTTTTGTTTTTTATCCGCCCGGATTAGATAAAGACCACGCGCTTCCCTCGATGGCGCTGCTAAAAGAAGCCAGGAAAGTCACCTATAAGCCACCACCTGAGAATATAGCGCCCTACTTCTATACCGATGGCCGCAACAATTGCGCTTTTATTGAGATAGAAGAAGGAACAAGCCTCTACGGAACCGGCGAAGTCGCAGGGCCGCTGCTCAGAAACGGTCAAATCATAACTCTCTGGAACACTGACAACCTTGGCTACAAAAAAGACGGCGGCAGAAGGCTCTATCAATCGCATCCCTGGGTTTTGGCTGTACGAAGTGATGGCAGCGCTTTCGGCGTTATTGCTGACACGACCTGGCGTCTGAAAATCGACCTGAGAGACGGGATACGTTTCATCTGCGACGGCCCTGCATTCCCGGTTATCGCTATTCAGGGAAAATCACCACAGGAGATTATGAACGGTCTGGCGGAATTGACAGGAACAACACCCATGCCGCCGATATGGGCTCTAGGCTTTCACCAGTGTCGGTGGTCGTATTACCCCGACTCGCGTGTGCGTGAGATTGCAGATGAATTCCGAAAAAGGAAGATACCCTGCGATGCCATTTGGCTGGATATCGACTACATGGACGGGTACCGGGTATTCACATTCAGCCCTGAGCACTTTCCCGATCCTCGAGCCACCAATAGATATCTGCATCACAGAGGCTTCAAATCAGTCTGGATAATCGATCCCGGCGTCAAAGCTGAAAAAGGTTATTCGGTCTATGCTTCCGGAAGTAAAAAGGGCGTCTGGGTAAAAAGCGCCGATGGCAGAGTATTCAAAGGGATAGTCTGGCCTGGTATATGTGTCTTTCCCGACTTCACACGGCCGGAAACCAGAGAATGGTGGGCAGAGCTCTACGAAGATTTCATAGCGCAGGGCATTGACGGGGTCTGGAACGATATGAACGAACCTGATATTTTTGATGGGCCTGATCAATCAATGCCTTTGGACAACATTCATCGAGGAGGAGGCGGGCTCCCACGGGGTAGCCATGCACAGTATCACAATGTCTACGGCATGTTGATGGCCAGGGCGACTCGCGAAGGAATCATGAAATTTTGTGCTGATAAGCGACCCTTCTTACTCACCCGGTCCAATTTCCTGGGCGGCCACCGTTATGCGGCTACCTGGACGGGGGACAATGAAGCGAGCCGGAAACACCTGAGAATGTCAATTCCGATGTCTTTGAACCTGAGCCTATCCGGCCAGCCCTTCAATGGAGCCGACATCGGCGGATTCTTCGGTGAAACGAATCCTGAATTGTTTGCGCACTGGATTGCCGTCGGGGCATTCTATCCTTTCGCACGAGCGCACGCATATATCGGGGCAAAGAATAAGGAGCCCTGGGCATTCGGTAAAAAAGTTGAGGCCGTTTCCAAAATCGCTCTGGAAAGACGCTATCGCCTGCTTCCATATATCTATACACTATTCCGTGAAGCAGCGTTAAACGGTATGCCGGTAATGAGGCCAGTATTCTTTGCCGACCCCAAAGACGCTGACTTGCGTGCGGAGCAGGAGGCTTTCATGCTCGGTGGCGATTTGCTGGTCTTGCCCAAATGGGCTAAGCATCCGAAATTACCCAGAGGAATCTGGCGTAGTATTTCGCTGGTAGGTGAAGATAGCGCTAACGACAAATATCAGCCAAATCTTTTAATGCGCGGCGGGTCAATCGTTCCGCTGGGGAGAATTATCCAGAATACCACTGAGGTATCGCTTAATCCGCTTACCTTGCTGGTCTGTCTTGACGAACTCGGAAAAGCCCGAGGTGTACTATATGAAGATGCGGGTGACGGCTACGGTTATCAACGCGGCCAATATCTGCTCACGACTTACTGCGCCGAAAAGCACGGTAATAAAGTCACCGTCAAGATCGCCGATGAAGAAGGTAAAATGAAGCGGCCTCATCGCGCGGCGAACATTGAAATAATAACTGGCCGTCAGGTCGTAAGAGCAAACGGTGCCGAAACAGACTGTATTACTGTAAAACTATGAGAGCGTTCTGAACTACCTACTTCGAACCCGCCCTCATATCCCCTTCGCGCTGAATGAGTCCCCTCGCTCAGCACAAGACAGACCGCAGGATAAGCCAAAACCAAGTGGATTCGGAGTAGGTATGATGTTGTTGTTATACGATTACGTCAGTAGCTAACTGTTAAGGGATAATGTCAGTCATGAGAGGACTGACATTGACACAGCAAGAGCAAGGGAGGCTACAGACATTGAACCTGGTATTGGAGGGAC
>Ga0315280_10000111_pt1 | contig 151106 bp, 126 predicted proteins | sample YL17G06_40_MG_FD_203697 | JGI IMG/M metagenome (GOLD analysis project Ga0315280, IMG submission 203697) | Sediment microbial communities from Yellowstone Lake, YNP, Wyoming, USA - YL17G06_40 | ecosystem: Environmental > Aquatic > Freshwater > Lake > Sediment | place: USA: Wyoming | collected... | reverse complement strand
CGGGCTTGATGGATCAACCGTTTGCGGTCCCGTGGTGGGACGGATTATCCTTGAGACTGACGGCCCGAGATGCCCTCAAACCCCGCCAGACTTAGGCGAATAGTTGTCCATGGAAATCCAGGCTAGTGAAGATCTACCCTGGCCATATCCTGGGACAGAGCTGGCTGGCCTGGAGTTATTACTATGCGGGCAACCTTGACAAAGCCATCGAATACCTGGAGTTCGTGGCCAAAAACACAAGAACGGCAGATGATGTCCACGACCTTGCCAGCATCTATATGGCCAAAGGGCTTTATCAGAAGGCCGAGGACGTCTGCCGATCATTTCTCCAGGATGTTGAGGATAATGGCGACGTTCGTCATCACTTATTCCTAGCCTACCTATGCAGGAGGAAATTCGACCTAGCTCTAGCAGAGGCCGAGAAGCTTTATCTCCTTGGCCCTTCGTGGAAAAGTGACAAAGGCATCGTCCTTTTCTGTAGAGACGATTTCGCCGGGGCGGAGAAAATCCTTGTTGAACCCGATTGGGAAGGGGCCCTTCCCTTAGCTCGGGGAAAGATCAATGAGATAATCGGGCTCAGCCAGCGGGACCTCGAGAAATCGAAAGGGGACAAGGGAAAGGAGGGAGATGCATATGCGGGGTTGGCATGGGCGCTGGAAAAAAATGGCCTCTATGAAAAAGCCTATCAGGCCTTCGCCCAGTATCTGACGCTCTCAGCCGAGTGTCGAAAATCCGCAGGCGAATCCGGGCTGCCTTATTTGCCAAGTCAACAAAAGTCCGACCTTTTCACCAAGGGAAGGATTCAGGCGGAAATGAAATCCTTCGATGAAGCCAGAAAGACGGCCGAGGAGCTCAAGTCTTTGATCAAGAAGGGCATCAACACGAAGGAGTTGCGGTGGTATGAATACATCCTCGGGCTGATTGAACTTGGGAAGAAGAACTATCGTCAGGCCGCGGATCTCTTCAGCGGAGCATGCGGCCACCTAGATTTCGTATATTATAATGGGGATGCTTCCCAGCCCCAGCACGCCCTGTACTTTGATGCCCTGGCCCGAGCCCTCTACGCATCGGGAGACTTAGAAAAGGCTCGGAAAACATTCGAAAAGATTACGCTTCTCACAATCGGCCGGCTCTTCCACGGAGATATCTACACCAAAGCGTACTACATGCTCGCAAAGATCGCCGAACAGCAGGGGGATAAGGTGCGGGCCCGCGAGAACTACCGCAAGTTCCTCGACCTCTGGAAGGACGCCGACCCGGGCCTGCCCGAAGTCCCTGACGGTAAGGCCCGCCTGGCCGCGCTGGAAAAATAGAGCCTATTTTCTTCTCTGATCCTTAGTGGTATTCTATTCCGGCCTTTTCAGCTTATTTCATCTTCCGGATCCTGACTTCGATTCCCTTTTCGCTCTTCAGGAGTTCAACGAGCTTCGACGTGTCCGTATCCCCGAAGTGATAAGGGTAGAGGATCTTCGGCCTGATGACTTTGGCCGCATCGGCCACCATTTCCGGCGTCATGGTGTATGGGAGGTTCATGGGAAGAAAGGCGATATCGATGTTTTTGAGATTTTTCATCTCGGGAATATTTTCCGTATCGCCTCCCACATAGACCCGCTTGTCTGCAAACGTTAAAACGTAGCCATTGCCCTGTCCTTTTGGATGGAAAGGGGCACCCGGGCCGCGCATGTGGACGATATTGTAAGCGGGGACGGCTTCGACCTTGATGCCTTGGAAGACCTTGCCATCGCCGTTTTTCATGATGAGCATATTTTGCACTTTTTCGGCGCACTTATCCGTTCCTACCACGTCCGTGCCCGATTTTCTCAGGATTCCAATGGCTTTGGGGTCCAGGTGGTCGCTGTGTTCATGGCTGACGAGGATGAGGTCCGCCTGCGGCAGTTTGCTATAATCGGTATAGCTTCCGATGGGGTCGACGTGGATGACCTTTCCCCCGAATGTCATCATCAGTGTGCCATGTCCGATAAACGTGATCTTGAGCTCACCCTGGGAGGTTTTGAGGATATCTTCCTCAAAAGCAAGGAGCCGTGCGCTGAGGAAAACGGCGGCCAGGCTGACGAGCCCGAGCCAAAAGACCCATTTGATCATTTTGTCCTCCTTCTTCTCTTTGTTCCCCCAACCAGAATGAAGAAAAAGGGAACGCCTTTTTATATCACAAATTTTCCGGACAATAAATCCCTTGCTGCAGAGCGCGGCTTAAGCTGACAGAATCTCATGTGAATGCATGAGCCTTGTCTTGACCGAGAGGCCGTAGGGACAGGCCCTCTCGCAATGGCCTGGACAATTCGCGCAGTTCAGAGGCTTCAGCGCAGGCTCCATTTCGGCATAATAGCCGATAGCTTCTTTCTCCCTGCGGAAATTTTCAAAGTACATCGTATAGCGGAGGACATCATTCACCGCGACATTGTTCGGGCAAGCAGGAAGGCATTCGCGGCAGCTGACTCGGCAGTAGAGGTTATTCGCCTGCTGTTGATAGCTGGCGATCAGCTTCAAGTCCGCGCGGTTAAGCCCCTGTCCCGAGGCGGCCACGTATTCTTCGACATGAGAGTAGCTGGCCAGGGTCGGGATGCACGTATCGATATCAGGATTGCTCAGGACCCAGCGAATGGCGGCTTGCGGGTAGCTGACGTCCTTGCTGACCAGAGACTTCAAATTTCCCTGCATCCCGCCGGCAAAAATTTTCATGGCCACGGTCCCGATGCCCTTCTCGCCGACAGTCTTGATCAACGGTTCGATCTCTTTGCCGTCCATATGGCTATACATAAAGAGGACGACCTGGGCAAAATCTGTGTCGAGAGCCTGCTTCAGAGTCAGCTTTGGGTTGTGCGTGGAGAAGCCCGTGAACCGGATTTTCCCTTCTTTCTTTAGCTGGTCGTAGGCGGCGAGAATTTCCTGATTGGCGAGAAGCGGCGTGAGGTCATCGATGTTGTGGATCATGGAAATATCAATGTAATCGGTCTGGAGGCGCTTTAGACTTGCCTCGACCCTTTGGAGAACGGACGCCTTGTCGATCTTCTGGCGGAAATTCATGGGGTGTTTGGTCGTGATAATGACTTTGTCGCGAACCCCTTTCAGCCCCTGGCCGACATAGACCTCGCCTTTCTGCCGTAAATAGCCTTCGGCCGTGTCAAAATAGGTGACTCCGCAGTCAAAAGCATAGCGCAGGACATTCGGCTCGAACAAGGAGATAGCGCCGCAGCTGATATCCGATACTTTGAGGCCCGTCTTGCCCAAGACATTATATTTCTTGATTTTCGGCGGAGACGATGCGCTCTGCGGCGGGGACAGCCGCTCGGGGGCGGTTTTGAGATTTTTCGCTAGCCCCAGCCCGACAAATCCCGACGTGAACGTGGCCAGGAAATTTCTTCTGTTTATCGATGACATATGTTCCTCCTGATATTTACTTTTTCTTGACTTCGATAGGCGCCAGGACTTTCAACTTGGGCGCTATCTGGGTTGTATCGGTAGCGATAAATTGAATAACGAATGTTTCGCCGCCGCGCTGGGCGGGGGCTAGAATGCGGGCGCCCTGGGAGAGCACATTCTGAGGAGGCAGCTCATTGGCCGCTGCATAAAATACGAGCTCAGACTCGACTCCTTCGACGGTCAATGTCAGAAGATCGTTTGTTTTCAACCCTGCTCGTTCCACATCTTTTTTCGTCCAATTGGTGACGATGGAAAGTATGTTTGGCGGAGTATTGAAATCGATCATATTTCCTTTTAACGAACCTGCGGCCACAGTGACAGTCCCGGTATTGACCTCCAGCTTGCTAAAAAAATCACTTTCCAGATTCTGATTGACCTTGACGTCGGTCAATTCGAAGAGGTTGCCGCGGGTGCCGACCTGAGAGCTGAACCACGACAAAGGAATGAGACAGCCTTCCGCTTGTTCGAAGGGTGCGAAGTCATAATTGACTTCATACTTTTCTCCTTCGGGAGTCACGCCCTGGAAGACGATCCTTTTGAGAAGGAAATCGTCGGCCCGAAGGAAAAAACCGACCTTGACAGGATCGACCTTTGTCGAAAGTTGGTAGAACTTTTCCGGGCCGAAGCTCTTCAGCCCCTCGAATTTGAGCTGGCCCGCAAACTGTTGAAGGGAAAACAGGCCGGCATAAAGCTTGGCCATGGACGCGTAGACGGCTTTCTGGACTCCGGTCAATTCGATGATATTGTTGAAGGAATTCCGCTGGACTTTGTCCTTGGTCACCAGGATGACGTCCGTGATCACGGGGTCTTTGCCGGTCAGGATCTTCAGCTGGCCGGTCGAGGCCGATATGTACCTGGCCGGTCCGATCCTAAAGGCCAGGTTTTGAACCTGGGCGATTTTTTCCCGTCCTCCGGACGCTTGGAGGTTTTTTTCAAGAATGTCTTTCAAAGTGAGCGAAGGCTGGGCCTGAGCTAGATAGGGCACGATCATGACAATGATCAAGCCGAAGACAAATCGGCGATAAGCGGTTCGCGACATCCGGACCTCCTTCCAAATTTCGTTCCTCAAAGCGCTATATATTAGCATGTTTGGCAGGCGGCGCAAAGCCACATCTTCATCAATATTTCATCCAATCTTCATCATTTCTTAACACGCGCGGGATATCCTGACATCCACTGAAAAAGAAAAAACCTCGAAAAAGGCAGGAATTGAAGAGGTGCACCGCCCGCCAGAGGTGACAGTGGAATAAGACATAAGGATACAAACCAATGAACTCAAAAACTCAGAAAAGAGCCGCAATCCTCGTTGCGTTGATTGTGACGGCTTCGCTGAGGCTATTGGCCCAAGCCACGACACCACCCCCGCAGACATTCAGCACCACGATTTATTTCGATTATTCGTTCAACGCGACGAACAACGGATATCTGACGGGGACCGACGCGGCCAAGGCTCTCGACAACAAGTTCGCCTTCCGCCGAGCTTACTTCACGTATGAAAACAAGATCAACGACGACCTGAAGTTCCGCTTCCGTGTGGATGCAGATAATACGGCCAACATCACTTCGATCGATTTCACCAAATCCACAATAAAAAAAGACGACAAGCTTCGTCCCTTTATGAAACATCTCTATCTTGACTGGGCCGGGCTTCTCCCCAATTCCAGTTTAAAGATCGGCATGGTCGAGACACAGGCCTTTAAGGTGGCCGAGGACCGCTGGGGCTACCGGAGCGTGGCCAAGACGATCGTCGACGGCTACAAGGATATCACCGGCGTCGATATCCGGACTTCAAGCGCCGACATCGGCGTGAACCTCACCGGGTCTGTCAATAAGTATCTTCGCTACGGAGCCATGGTCATGAACGGCGAGGGTTACTCTCGTCCCGAGCTCAATAAATACAAAAAATTCGGCGCCTATCTCCAGTTCGTTCCCGTCGCCGGCTTGAATTTTTTTGGGTATACGGAAACCGAGAGACTGAGCGACAGCGCCGCGGCCCAGTTGTACAAAGTGGACATGTATTTTGATATGGTTCCCAGCCTCAACGTCTCTGGAGAGTATTTTACTTACAACAGCGACAATAATTTTGATAAGGTCGCCCAGCCGGACGGATCGACAGTTAACAACCATTACAATGTCGGCGGGTTTTCTATCTTCGGCACCTACAAGATCATCATCGACAAGCTCAACGTCTTCGCCCGCTTTGACAGCTACACGCCCGACTCGACAAACGACCTTAAAAATATGGTTCTCGTGATCATCGGCTTGGATTGGGCGCCCGTCCACAGCAGCTGGAAGATCCAGCCCAATGTTTGGTTCTACAATTACAAAGATTCTGCCAAGAAGAGCGACGTTGTCGCGAACTTGACGTTCTTCCTCTCCTTCTGAGAGAGGATATACCCATAGGGAGGTTTATCATGAAAAAAAAGAATATCCAAAAACTCATTGCGATCATCGAACTCGGACTGGCCCTCGTTTTCACGCCCATTCTGCTGGCCCAGAAGAAAATGATTCAAATCAAGGGCTCGGACACGATGATCAACCTGGTTCAGGTTTTGGCCGAGGAATACATGGCCAAGAATCCTCAATCGCCGATCGCCGTTCTGGGCGGCGGATCCGGAACCGGCATCTCGGCCTTGATCAACGGCACCTGTGATATCGCCGACTCGTCGCGAGATCTGAAAGAGAAAGAATTCAATCAGGCTTGGGTAAAAGGTGTCAGGCCGCGGCTCTTCGCCATCGCCGTGGACGGCCTGAGCATCATCGTCAACAGCAAGAATCCGCTGACCAAGCTCACCATGGGCCAGGTCGGCGCCATCTACCGCGGCGAGGTCAAGAATTGGAAGGCTGTCGGAGGCCCGGACATGCCGATCTCGCTGTACGGCCGGCAGTCCAATTCCGGAACCTACGTCTTTCTCCAGGAGCACGTCCTCAACAACAAAAACTATTCGCCGGACATGAAAGAAATGAACGGAAACGCGCAGATTATCGAAGGCGTCAGGGCGGACGAAGGCTCGATCGGATATGTCGGCGTCGGATATGTCATCGACAAGGCGACCGGAAAGCCGGCTCCCGGCCTTAAAATCCTGCTTATCTCCAGGGACGAGAAATCTCAGGAATTTTCGCCTCTGGACAAACAGGCAGTGGACACCGGCAAGTATCCCATCGCCCGCGCACTTTACCAGGCAACAAACGGTAAGCCGCGTCCCGACGTAGCCGCCTTCATCCAGTGGGAAATCGGTCCTGAAGGCCAGAAGATTGTCGAACGGGAAGGCTTTTATACGATCGGCGCTGCCTACGTAGAAAAGAACGATAAGAATTTCAAATAAATCCGCAGCCTTGGGTTGGGGAGGAGCGGCCGCTTCTCCCCAACCCCCAAATTTCAAGGGCTGCGGAATCGGCAAGAAGTGAAAGAAACAGACTGTCGGAGAAGACCATGACCAAACGAGCGCTGCGGAACCTTAAGGAATCCGCCATCCGGGTATTTTTCTATATCTGCGGAATCTTGGCGATATTTGTCCTCGTCGGCATTTTTGTCCTGCTGCTAACATCGGCCTTTCCCGCGTTTCGCGAAATTCGTCTCAAGGAATTTTTCACCAGTCCGACCTGGGATCCGACGTCCCCGGTCAAAGCCGAATATGGAATCCTGTCGATGATCATCAGCACGCTGATGGTCACCATCGGCGCCCTTGTCATCGCCGTTCCGATCGGTCTGGGCGTCGCCGCCTATCTCTCCGACGTCGCCCACTGGCGGGTGAGGGAAGTGGTCAAGCCTATCGTCGAGATTCTGGCCGGCATTCCCTCCGTCGTTGTCGGATTCTTGGGGATTGTTCTCTTCGGACCTGCCATCGCCAAGATTTTCCACCTTCCTCATGGCTTGAATGCCCTCAACGGCAGTTTCCTCTTAGCGATCATGGCCCTGCCCACCATCATTAGCATATCGGAAGATTCGCTGAACTCCGTACCCCAGGCGTACAGCGAAGCCTCGCTCGCTCTGGGCGCTTCGCGTTGGCAGACATTAATCAGGGCCAAGATCCCGGCCGCCCTTTCCGGGATCATCGCCTCGTTCATGCTGGGCATGGGCCGGGCGATCGGCGAAACTATGACGGTTCTCATGGCCACGGGCAATGCCAGGGCATTTCCCCATTTCTTGGGCTCTGTCAGGACGATGACATCAAATATCGCCATCGAGCTTGGCGAGGTGCCCTACTACACGACCCATTATTACGCCCTTTTTGCCATCGGGCTCGTGCTCTTTCTTATGACTTTTGGCGTCAACCTCATCGCCGACATTTTCCTCAAGAAATTTCAGGAGCGCGAACAATGAAGCCGCGGTCTATGAAGAGAAAAAAAGTTGTTCAATTCCTCGGGTTTTTCTTCTTGAGAGTTTGTCTCTATTTGGTCCTGGCCGTGCTCGTTCTCTTTCTCTTCGATATCGGCAAGAAAGGGGGAGGAGCGATTAGCTGGGAGTTCTTGACCAAGGCCCCGCGGCGAGGAATGACCGAGGGGGGAATTTTCCCCGCCATCTTCGGGACGTTCCTGGTCACATTGGTAACGGCCATCCTGGCCATTCCATTGGGAATGTTCGCGGCCATTTATCTCAACGAATACGCCACCCAGGGTCGAATGACTCGTATCATCCGATTGTCTATCCGAAATCTCTCGGGAGTGCCTTCGATCGTCTATGGCCTGTTTGGCGTCGTCCTTTTTGTCAACATACTCAAGTTCGGAACATCCGTCCTATCCGCGGGATTAACTCTTGGGCTGATGACGCTTCCCTGGACCATTACGGCCAGCGAAGAAGCTCTAAAAACCGTACCAAATTCATACAGGGAGGGCGCCCTTGCCCTCGGAGCGACAAAATGGCAGTCCATCCGGACGAACGTGCTTCCCTACGCGATTCCTGGAATGCTGACCGGAACGATCCTTGGCTTGGCGCGCGCCGCCGGAGAGACGGCCCCCATTATGTTCACCGGGGCTGCCTTTTCCCTGCCGGTGTTGCCAAAATCCCTAAGCGATCAATTCATGGCGCTCCCGTATCATCTCTATATTATGGCCACGCAGCACCACGATCTCGTCAAGGCCCGGCCGCTGGCCTACGGAACAGCCCTGGTTCTCATTGTTTTCGTCCTGGGAATGAATATGGCTGCGATCATCCTCAGGACAAAGCTGCGCCGGAGAGGGAGGTAGCCATGTCCAACGGCAAAACAAAAATCGAAGCCCGGAATTTGAGCTTTTATTACGGCTCGAAGCGCGCTTTGACCGGCCTGAATATCGCCTGCTCCGAAAACCGGGTCACGGCCATCATCGGCCCCTCAGGCTGCGGCAAATCCACCTTTATCCGGACTCTGAACAGGATGAACGATGTCATCCCCGGCACACGGCTCGAAGGTCAGATCCTGCTCGACGGTGAAGACATCCATTCGTCACTGATCGACGCTGTCGAACTGAGAAAACGAGTGGGAATGGTCTTCCAGAAGCCCAATCCCTTCCCGAAATCCATTTTTGACAATGTCGCCTACGGCCTCCGGATCAACGAGCACAGAAATCGTGATCTCCTGGAGGAGATCGTCGAACGCAGCCTCCGTGAGGCGGCGCTCTGGGAAGAAGTCAAAGATCGGCTCGATGAAAATGCCTTCTGTTTGTCGGGCGGCCAGCAACAGCGCCTCTGCATCGCCCGGGCCCTGGCCGTTGAGCCCGAAGTCATACTTTTCGACGAACCCTGTTCGGCCATCGACCCCATCGCCACAGCCAAGATCGAAGACTTGATCCAACGGCTGAAGCAGACTTATACCGTCGTTATCGTAACCCACAATATGCAGCAGGCTGCCCGAGTGTCCGACTACACGGCATTCCTAATGCTTGGGGAGCTCATCGAGTTCGATGAAACCAAGAAAATTTTTACGGCTCCGGCCAATAAGATGACGGAAGAATACATCACTGGGAGATTTGGATAAGAAACCGGATGATCTTCGAGAGAAAAGCATTTTGGGTTAGACGCATTCGGGCCAAAGGAGTAAGCCATGGAAAGACCGTTTGACGATGAATTGAACGCTCTCAAACATAAGCTACTGGAAATGGCGGGCCATGTCGAAGAGGCCGTCGCTCTCTCTATCCAGAGCTTGAAGGATAGGAACGAAGAACTGGCCGCCGAGGTCATCCGCGAAGAGGAAATCACGAACTCCTATGATCTTGCCGTCGACGAAATTTGTATGAGACTCCTGGCCCTCCGCCAGCCCGTGGCCGCCGACCTGAGGTTCATCGCCTCGGCCATGAAGATCGGCACGGACTTGGAGCGTATCGGGGACCTGACCGTCAATATAGCGGAGCGGACGCTGCATTTGCTCCGGCTTCCCCCGTTGAAGCCTCTCCTCGATATCCCGGCCATGGCCCGTCTGGCGCAGGGCATGGTCAAGGATGCCATCGATGCCTTTATCCAAGCGGATGCCGGGCTGGCTCGGAGCGTTTGTGAACGGGACGACGAGGTGGATCAGCTTAACGAACAGCTTTTCCGAGAGCTGCTGACTTATACGATCGCCGACCCGGGGACCATTCCCCGGGCGATCGAGCTCATTTTGATCGGCCGAAGCCTGGAAAGAATCGCCGACCATGCCACGAACATCAGCGAAGATGTGATCTACATACTCAAGGGACAAATCATCAAGCATCATTTCGACAAGAAACCAGACAGTCGGAAAGATGGTCCGCGAAAATGTTGAAGCTTGTTATCTTCTCTCTGTTCTATCGCTGTTTCTTGATTTTGTTTATAATATGGCCGCTATGGTCGCCGAGAAGGTGCGAAGTCCCATGACATATCGGATTGCCGTTGTCGAAGATGAGCCTGATATCGCCCAACTCGTCTCCAGCCACCTTCAGAAAGAAGGATTCAAGGTTGATCGTTTTCCCAATGCCGAAAGTTTCCTCAGAAGTCTATCCAAACACAGGCCGGATCTGATCCTGCTTGATCTTATGCTGCCGGATGCGGACGGGCTGGAAATCTGCAAAACGCTTCGAAAGGATGAAGGCTCGAACGCCATCCCCATCATCATCGTGACGGCTAAGGGTGAGGAGACCGATAAGATCGTCGGGCTGGAGCTGGGAGCCGACGATTACGTGACCAAGCCCTTTTCACTCAAGGAGCTGACGGCCCGCATCAAGGCTGTCCTGCGGCGGCCGACGGCCGAACCTGCCCCGAAAAAGATTGAAATCGGCGGAGCGTTGGTGATAGATTTGACAAAACATCACGTGAGCTATCAAGGAAACCCCATCGACTTAACATCCACGGAATTCAAAATATTGTCGCTCCTGGCGTCCAAGAAAGGCTGGGTTTTTACCCGAGATCAGATTCTCGATGGCCTATGGGGGCATGACAAGATTGTCCTGGACAGGACGATCGATGTCCATATCAAGAACCTGCGGGAAAAATTGGGTGAAGCGTCCCGCTACGTGAAGAACATCCGTGGAGTCGGTTATAAACTCGAAGAATGAGAAAAATATTTCTGAAGATTTTTGGCGGCTACGTCATCCTCATCCTGGCCATCAGCGTTTTGATTCTGATCTTATCTCTGTCCACGATCCGGAACCATTACCAGGAGACGCTGGCCGTAGAGATGGAAAATCTGGGCCGCGCCCTAAGCCACGATGTCAGCCCGTATCTCGAAAAAGGTCAGAACCGGGAACTGGATGCATTCCTAAAGGGAGTGGGAAAAGAGATTCATACCCGGGTGACGGTTATTGACCCCCAGGGAGTCGTTTTAGCGGATACGGAAAAGGACCCGGCCATCATGGAAAACCATCGATATCGGCCCGAAGTAGCCCAAGCCCTCGAGGGGATGGTCGGACGGTCGCTTCGTTTTAGCTATACGGTGGAAGAACAGATGCTTTATGTCGGGCTGCCAATGGAAAAGGATGGCAAAATCCAGGCAGTCCTGCGCTTGAGTTTGTTCATGAAAAACATCCAGCTCCTTCTCCATAGCCTGCGCTTGACGGTCCGTCGGTCTATTCTGCTCATGGCCGCTCTGGCCTTGATCGCGGCGCTGCTGTTTTCACTGCATCTAACAAAGCCGATTCACAAGCTGACGGCCGCGTCTCGTCAGGTGGCTGCGGGCAATTTCCAGGCCCGGGTTCGAATTCGGAATAAAGACGAATTTCGTGAGCTCGGAGAGAGCTTCAACTTCATGATCAGCCGGATCGCCGGTCTGATTTCCGACCTTTCCCTACAAAAAGAAGAACTCTCAAATATTTTGGCTTCAATTGAAGAGGGGCTTGTAGTCTTGGACAAAGAGGGCAGGGTCAACCTGGCCAATGAAGCCTTCAACAAGCTCATCCCAACGATCTCGCCCGAAGGAAAATTCATCTGGGAAGTATTGAGAAACCCCCAAGTCCAGGACCTGGTCAACTGTGCTCGGGCCGAGGGGCGCAACCTGAGCCGGGAAATCAGGCTCGACGGTAAGTTCTTTTATTGCACGGCTAGCTATCTCCGTCTTCAGGAGGGGATGGTGCTGACATTTTATGATTTGTCCGAAATCAGAAAAGTCGAGGAGATGAAAAAAGATTTTATCGTCAATGCCTCTCATGAGCTGCGGACACCCTTGTCGGCAATCCTTGGCGCGGCCGAGATGCTCGAGGATGAGAAGGCCGGCTTAAACAGGATGGCCATGGATATTCTGAAGAGACATGCAGCAAGATTGAATCTCCTCGTGGCCGACCTCTTGAAGTTGTCCGAGCTCGAAGATAAGGGGTTCAGGCTGGATATTCAAGATGTCGACGTTCGGCGCCTCGTCGAAGGCGTCCTCCAAATTTATGAGCCCAAAATCGAAGCCAAAGGCCTGAAATCTCGGCTTTTTGCCGACCCGGGCCTCCCGACCGTAAAAGCCGATCCTTTTCAAATCGAGCAGCTTCTGATAAATCTCGTTGACAATGCTGTCCGATATACAGAGCAAGGAGAAATCACGATAACCTTGAAAACGGAGGCCCAGGTTTTTATCATCGAAGTCCGGGATACAGGAATCGGCATCTCTGAGGAGCATCTTCCTCGTATTTTCGAAAGATTTTATGTCGCAGACAAGTCTCGATCCAGGCAGCTGGGCGGAACGGGGTTGGGGCTGTCCATCGCCAAACATATTGCCCAACTTCATGGTGGAAAAATCGAAGTCGAAAGCACTCCCGGGAAAGGCACCACGTTCAGGGTCTTCCTTCCTTTTGCCCAATCCCAAATATAGTTTTTTCCCCTAGGGCATGGATGATGTAAACGTCCTCTGGAAATCTTAAGGAGTTGAGTTGATGAAAGCGAAAATCTTGTTCATCTGTACTCATAATTCCGCCCGCTCACAAATGGCCGAGGGATGGCTTCGCCATCTCTATAGAGATTATTATTAAGCCTTCAGCGGGGGAATAGAGCCCGGCGCCTTGGATCCTCTGGCAGTCCGGGTCATGAAAGAGGTCGGGATTAATATCTCCAGGCAACGTCTTAAGAATGTGGATATCTTTCTCAATGAAAATTTTGATTATGTCATGACCGTCTGCGACCATGCCCGCGAGGTCTGCCTTTTCTTTCCAGGCGGCAGGGCTCGCTTGCATCAAAGCTTTGAAAATCCGTCGCAGTCCGAAGGGACGGAAGAAGAAAAGCTGGCCGCCTTTAGAAAAGTCAGGGACGAGATCGGAGAATGGATTAGGTTTACGTTCCGTCCGACCATATCGTTGGATCAGTTGCCGGACGATCAATTCACCACTGCTGAAGGGTGCGGACTAAAGGGGTTGATCCGCGCCGCCAGAGAAAATAAAAACGGATAGTTTTCCTGGAGGTGCAAGGTGTAGCTCAGCCATTCACTGGCGATCTGCGAATAGGCCCGTTTGATGTCGCCGGCGATATGCAGGTAATCGGACTCGGGAAGATTCTCCAGGCTTTCTCCCCGCATCTCCAATTCTTCGACTAGATGGAACACGGCCCAGAGCAGGTCCGTGAACCGATCGTGCTCGAGCAGATTGGGGTTCTCCAAGAGACGGAGAAGGAACGATCGCCGGCAGACGAGCAACGTCCGGAGTTCCCTGAGGTCGGCGGGTGTCACTCGGATCTTGTAGGAGAAATCCCGGGCGGTTTGGGCGCCTTTGAGAAAGTCTTTTTTCTGCCAGCGGGGCTGGATTTCCAGGCTGGGAGACAGGCTGGAGGCGTTCTCCACAAATGCAGGGAATCTTTTCAAGAGCTCCAGCCCGGCTTCGCTGAAGAACGTCCCGATAACCATGTTCATTTTCTTCATCATCGCTAATTTTTCCCGCCGGCTGAGGAGTTGTTCGATCAACAGAGTGACGACGAGGACATTGATGAAGAGGAATCCTATATCACCGATCAAATAGAGCAAGATATGATGCAGGTCCCGGAAGATCAGAAAGTGAATCGTATACACGACAAACGACGCGCCAATCAGGGCCAGGGACATCCAAAAGCGCCAGCTCCATTTTTTGTTCATGGCCGATAAACCTCCTCAGGCCATCATCATACTAAAATTTCTTTCCCGTGTGTACGAAAGAAAAATGAGGAGCGCCCTCCGGCCGATGGGCCTGCGTCATAAAAGTGGGGTAAATCACGCCACGCGGGACTCTCAGTAGTCTTCGAACCTGTTGGATCCTCGAATTGACAGACTTATCCTCTTGGAATACAATAAAATACGACCTACCGATGCCGCCCAAAAATCCGCACCTGCACCAAGCCGTCGAATTCCTTCTGGCCAGGGGCCACCTCCCGATTCTGTATTGGCTTAAGAGAGATATCCTAGAAGTTCCCGTTGATAGGGAAATCAAGAATCTCTGCAAGCTCGGAGCGAGGGTCCGGATCCTGGATACCCAACGGGAAGATGGCAGTTGGCTCAAGGACAAGGCCAAAGCGCCCAGCACCGAGAGCAAGTCTCAATTTCTGATCGAGACACTTAAAAATGCTCATAAGCTCTATGATTATGGATGCAGATTGGACGACAGTAAGGTTCAAAATTCAGTTCGTTACTTGTTTTCTTCTCAGACCCCCGAGGGTGATTTTCGGGCCACAGCCTTTAATGAATATTCTCCCGGATTTCATGCCTTGACCCTGGAAATCCTCTGCAAATACGGTCTGGATCAAGACGCAAAAATCCAAAAAGGCTTTCGCTGGATCCTGAATAACCGCCAGAACGACGGAGGATGGGCCATCCCGTGCCGGACTATCAGCAGAGACCAGGTTGCCCGGCGCTATGATCATCCAACCAGGAGCAAAAAGAAGCCTTTCAAGCCAAACAAGTCCAAGCCTTTTTGCCATTTCATCACCGGAATAGTCCTTCGGGCCTTGGCGGAATCACCGACCTGGAGGGAGAGCCGGGAATGCCGGAAAGCCGGAGAGCTTATCCTCAGCCGCTTTTTTCATGAAGACGAATATGAAGACAGGCGATCGGCTTCAAACTGGGAAGAATTGACCTATCCGTTCTGGACAACCAATGTCCTCAGCAGCTTGGACTCACTCTCGAAAATTGGCTTTTCCGCGGAGCATCCCGGAATTGCGGAAGCGTTGGACTGGCTCCTGTCGAAACAGAACAGCCTCGGTTTCTGGGAGTCAGACGCGAAAAAAACATCTTTGGAAGACCATCTTTGGCTAACGTTCGTCGCGCTCCGCGTTTTCAAGAGATTCGGCCTTCTCCACCTCTAGGCCGGCCGACGATCCATGAACTATTTTCTCGGCTTGGGCAGCAATCTCGGAGACAGGAAAAGAAACCTGCGGCGGGCGATTGCCTTGCTGGAAGGCACCGGGGCGAAGATCCTGGCCCGATCTTCTCTCTATCAAACCCAGCCCGTCGGCTATGACGATCAACCGCGGTTCATCAATCAGGTCATCGAGGTCGAGTCCGACCTTGCGCCCTGGGAGCTTCTGGGCCTGCTTCAGTCCATCGAAAAAAAGATGGGACGGACAAAGACGCTTCCGAACGGCCCTCGCTTAATCGACCTTGATATTCTTCTGGCTGAAGAGACGATTCTGGAAACTGAAGCGCTGACCATTCCTCATCCACGAATGGCCGCCAGGAATTTTGTTCTTGTGCCCTTGAATGAGATTGCCCCGGACGTCATCCATCCCGTTTTGCGGAGGTCTATAGCCGCCCTGTACAGGGCATCCGGCGACCGATCGGTCGTCCGCAGGCCCAAAAAAATCTCCCAAAAAAGCTTTTAGCGAATCGCCCCATAATAGATGGCGTTGAAAAGAAGCTTGAACGTGCCGTAGGGCTGGCCGCGGAACTGAACAGGAAACCCCAGCAGGATCAATTTTCCTTTCTCGCAAGGGACGTCCAGGACGGCAGATTTCTGCTGGATAAGCTTTTCGCCGTGGATCCATCCGCTCATCAGGAGGTTTTCCCCCGCATATTTGGCAACACTCTTGGGCTCTTTCTTGGCGCCGTAGGAAGGCAGGATGTCAAACGCGCAGCCGTCCGAGAAAACAGCGGCCGCCTCCTTCGGCATCCCATAGGCTAGGGGATGGGTCGTATCGAATTCCACGCGCAGCAAAGAACCCGAACAAATAAAATCCTGAGGCTTGACTTGCTTAAGGACATTTCGGGCGGAAACGCCGAAATCATCCAAAGCCATCCCGCATATGGAATTCATGAAAATGATGGAGCCCCCATTTTGGACGAAGGTCTTGAGGTTCCTCACGCCGTTGAGGGTGATGCCCCCGATATAGGCGGGGGGCATGGTGCCTTTGGCATAGCCGTTGACGACGGGCTCGGAGCTTCCATAGTCCGGCATGATCAGGACATCGAACTTATCCTCGAGATTGCCGGCCCGGATATCGGCGTCATGGAGGATGGAATAATCGAATTCATATTGGTCGAGGACGAACCTCGTCCAGCCTTCCTCGGGACTCGCCATCCAGGACTGGTAGATGGCCAAGCGGGGCTTTTTCAAGTCGGTGACCTCAACCTTGGGATCCCCCTCAGCCGCCACGACTTTGATGTTCAAGTCCTTGGCCAGCGAGCCCATGAATGCAGGGGATACGCTCTTTGTTGGAACGATGATGGTCCCTTCAGGAAAGTTTATGTCCTGAAGCATGAACGGTTTTTTTGCCCAGGCGGCCTTTCCGCCGGCTTTCAGAATTCGGTTGATGGCGGTGGCTCCGGCATTCATCTCGTGGCTGATGAGATAGGCCGCTCTAACTTTGCCGACGATCTCACCACTAACGACCTTGACTTCCTTTTGCGGCGACATTTTAACGGTGATGGGGGTATTGGCGCTGAGGGCCTTTACCCCGAATTGATAGGGCAGCGTCCACCCCATCATATCGTAGGATTCGAACGGCGCACCTTCGAACTTCTGCGATTGAACCAACCCCTGCCAAAGGTCGGGATATTTTCTCATGTCGGGGTACTTCTGTTCTTCAAAGACGTTCTTGAGAAACAAGGCAAAGGGCTGGCTCATGGGAATGACATAGGTTCCCGAAGGATAGGCAATGCCATCGCAGACAAAGGATTCGTCAGCCCTGTCCACCTCGATTCCCAACAAAATCATCCGGTTGAGAAGCAAGGTCAGGTTTCCAGGGTCGGACTGCCGGGCGGGCAGGATCCAGGCATAGGGCGGCTCTTTGCGGAATTGGGCTATGACGTCCGCTCCCATTTTGTATTTATTGAAAAGCAGTTCCTCCCGATATTTCGAAGCCACGTCGAGAACGGCCTTCGACGCTGTCAGACAATAATCGACGGCGTCTTTGAGCCTCCACCAACCTCCTTTCCACGGATTCGGATAGAAGGCGGACATGGTCAGATCCTGGTATTCCTTAGGAAATTCGCGCAGAGTGTAGAAGTGGGGAGTGGCATACCGGTAAAGCGCCGTTTCGGTCAGGATGGAGATGATATTGTGGGAATCAACAACCTGGGTCAAATAGCCGGGATACCATGTGTCAAAAACGATCCGAGAAATGGCGCCTTCCTTGCCGTCCTCATCGAAGGCCGCTCCCATCGCCGAGCCGATCATATTTTGCCAACGGACGACGAGCGGGTGGACATTCGGATTGGTGGGTTCGGAGTTGGGAGGCGTCCAGATTCTGGCGGGGAAAGGTGCCGTCTGATGATGATTGTATAGGATGACGGGAAACCATTCCTGGTTGACGAGCTTGGTGAGGTTTTGGGTTTCAACCAGGTTGGCGACGTAAGAATCCCGGTTGTTATCGTGCCCGGCGTACTTTTGGTAGAGGAAGGGCATTCCGGCCACCTCATAAGGAGTCCCAATATTAGGGTGATACCAGTCGGCCAACATATTCATGCCGTCCGGGTTGGCAAAAACGAGGATGAGGATGACGTCATTCAGGATCCTGAGCGTTTTCGTGTCCGTCGCCGTGACAAGGTCATAAGCCAGCTGGATGTTGTGCTGGGCCGGCGCGCATTCCGAAGCATGCAGTCCGCCATCGATATAGACAATAGCCTTTCCCTCGTTGGACTGTTTCTGGGCTTCGGCGGCAGAGAGCCTGGCCAAGGACAAGCTCCGGGCGATCCGCTTGTATTTATCCAAATCGGCCAGGTTTTGGGGGGACGAGATCGCCGCGTAGGTCATCGTCTGTCCCATCGACGTTTTCCCCATGTCGAACAGCTTGATTCTGTCCGAATTCTGGGCGAGCCTTTTGAGATAATCGATGGCCTGCGTGTATGTGGCCAGGTGGTAGTCGTCGCCGACCTTGAAGCCGAGGATGTCCTCCGGTTTTGGAACGGATTGACCAAAGGCCCCTATCCCGGTCATAAAGACAAGGATCAAAAATAGGCCGGCCCGGAAATTTCTGGCGATCCTCATAGCACCCTCCTCATCAATAAGATTCCTATTTAAAAAGCATTTTCGAGATGGCGGATTTGGACCTGCTGACCGTCTGAGATCGTTACAGAGAGAACATCAAAACGGCAGGGCGCGTTCTCTAAGCGGTGCCTGGATAGATAGGTTTGGGCGATCTTCCGGATCTGTTCCTGTTTAGCGGCCGTCACAGATTCCTCCGGGAAGCCGAAGGCGCGGCTCGTCCTGGTCTTGACCTCGGCAAACACCAGCGTCTCTCGGTCATAGGCGATAATATCGATCTCACCGCGCAGGAGACGAACCCTGCGCTCGACAATTTTGTATCTCTTGCCTTGCAGGTAGCGGACGGCCGCCTCTTCGCCGGCCTTGCCCAGAGTCACTTTGTCTTTATGACCTTCCAACGCACGCCTTCTTTCGTATCTTCGAGGACCACTCCCGCCTGCAGCAATTCTTGGCGGATCCGATCGGCCGAAGCGTAGTCTTTTTCTTTTCTCGCAGTTTCTCGCCGTTGAATCTTAGCCAAGAGTTCCTCGGGCAGCGCTGCCTCCTGTTTGGGAGGCAGAACAGCCAGGACTCGGTCCAGAGTATAGACGAGCTTCGACAAGGCCTCTGCATCGCCGCCAAAAAGCTTATTTTGCTTGATCAAGATGTTGGCTTCCTTGATCAACTCAAAAAGAGCCGTCAGGGCCACGGATATGTTGAGATCATCGCCGAGCCCTTCGATAAACTTTTTTTTGGTCGCCGAAATCATTTTTGTGACGAGTGGACTGTTTCCCGCTGGAAAGCTTCGGTTTCCCAATTCATAAAGAAAATCCTTGATCCTCTGGATAGAAGTTTTAGCCTGGTCCAAGGCCTCAAAGGTGAAATTCAGCACCTTGCGGTAATGCGTGGAGAGTAGGAGAAAGCGGATGTCCAAGGGATCCACCCGCTTTTCGGTCAAGCCCCTGAGGGTGAAATAATTTCCCTTGGACTTGGACATTTTTTCGCCGTTGACGATGAGGTGGTGGCAGTGGAGCCAGACGTTGACGAAGGGATGGCCGAAATAAGCTTCGGATTGGGCGATCTCGTTTTCGTGGTGCGGAAAGATATTGTCCACGCCGCCGCAGTGGATATCAAACCTTTCCCCCAGGTACTTAGCGCTCATGGCCGAGCATTCGATGTGCCAGCCGGGCCGGCCGGGGCCGAGATCCGTGTCCCAATAGGGCTCACCTTCTTTTTTAGCCTTCCAAAGGGCAAAATCCTGGGCGCTCTCTTTTTCATATTCGTCGGACTCGATCCTCGCCGTGGACTGGAGCTCATCGATGCGGATCTTGGAAAGCTTGCCGTATCCCGGAAACTTGGCGATGCTGAAATAGACCGAGCCATCTTTGATATAAGCGTAGCCTGTTTCAAGGAGCTTGGAAATGATCTTGACCATCTCGGGAATGTGTTCCGTGGCCCGGGGATAGGCACCCGCAGGGGAAACCTGAAGGAGTCCCAGGTCATCAAAAAAGGCCTGAATATACTTCGCCGTATATTGAGACAGGCTTGCACCCTGGGCCCGGGCTCCTTTGATGGTCTTATCGTCCACGTCCGTGATGTTCATCACATGGGTGATCCGGAAGCCGGAGAGCTGGAGGAATCGTTTCAAGAGGTCCTCAAAGACGTAGGCGCGGAAATTCCCGATATGGGGATAATCATAGACTGTCGGCCCGCATGTATAGATCTTGACTTCGCCGGGAACAATGGGATGGAAAACTTCTTTTCGGCCGGTGAGGGTATTGAAAAATTGAATCACGACGGCCTATTATAATGCCGATAAAACTCAAAATAAAGCGTTTCCTCGGCATGCCCTCGATTGACCGCTTCTTCGGTTTATGCCATAATTTATTTCTCAATCGAAAGGAGGGAGTATGAGAAGAAAGGCTGCCGTGGCGGGCTATTTCTATCCGGGGAGCGCCGGCGAGTTGCGTCGGATGCTCGGGCGGATGATCCTGCCTAAAGAGAAAAAAGAGAAGGCCATTGCCGTCGTCGCGCCGCATGCCGGCTATATTTATTCCGGACCGGTCGCGGGCGCCGTCTATTCCTCTGTCGAGATTCCCGACACGGTCGTCCTGCTGGCGCCCAGCCACAGGCCAATTCGTTCGATACTTGCCCTCATGAAGGAAGGAGACTGGGAAACTCCGCTGGGCACGCTTCCGGTTGCGACGGACCTGGCCGTCCGGATCATGGGTTTGTCAAAACTAGTTAGGGATGACCCGTCCGCCCATCTAGAGGAGCATTCCCTCGAAGTGCAGCTTCCGTTTCTCCAATTTTTCAAGCCGGAATTTTCCATCGTTCCGATCTCGATCTCCTATTTGGCTTCGTTTGACGAATTGGAGAATTTGGGACTGGCCGTGGCCCGGGGGATTCGCGAACTAAAAAAAGAAGCGCTGATCGTGGCCAGCACGGATATGAGCCATTATGTCAGTCGGGAGGAGGCCAGAGAGAAGGATTTTCTGGCCATTCAAAAAGTGCTTGACCTTGACCCCAAGGGACTATTCGATGTGGTCAAGAGGGAAGATATCAGCATGTGCGGCTTCCAGCCGACGACCTCGGCGCTCGTTGCGGCCAAAGACCTCGGGGCACAAAAAGCAGAACTCATTAAATATGCCACTTCGGGCGACCAGACCGGAGATTACCGCGAGGTCGTCGGCTACGCCGGAATCCGAATCCGGTAATAAAAAAAATAATAAGGCGTATGTCATTCTTGTCGGGCACACCCTCTTGCGCCAATCCATCCCAGCCCCGTCGTTGACACCAGGTCAGGAGTCCTGTAAAATTTAATGAGAACGTGATTAAAAACACGACTTTTAGGGAAAAAGACAGGCTCGTCCTGAGCGCGATCGTGGAGAACTATCTTAAGATCGGGAAGCCCATCAGCTCGGGTTTCATCCATCAGAAAAGGGTCCTCCCGGATTCTCCGGCGACCATCCGAAACATTATGTCTAAGCTGGAGGGGATGGGATTTTTAGCCCAGCCCCATGCTTCGTCCGGCCGCGTGCCAACGGATAGAGGGTTGAGGTTTTATGTCAACAGCCTCCTGGAAGAGGCCCCTCTTTCCCTCGACCAAATCACCCTCATTGCCCAGGGAATTTCGGGAAAAAAGGATGATCTGAACTCGCTTCTGCATCAGACATCGCGCATCCTCGCCGAGCACTCGGACAGCCTGGGATTTGTCCTTTCGCCGCGGATCTCCAAGATCCACTTCCATCATGTCCGATTCATCAAAATCGCCGAGAATAAGGTCATGATCATCTTGGTGACGTCGTTCAACATGGTCCTGACCGAGGTCGTCGCCACAGACGTTTTCTTTGACCAGTTGGAACTCGATCGGGTCTCGCACTATATCAACCGGAATTATCATGGCAAAAACCTTCTGTTCGTCAGGGACTATCTCCTCGGCGAGCTGCCTAAATATAAAACGAAGTTCGAGAGCGCATTCACCAAACTGATGACGCTGCTCCGGGAGTCCATCCTCCAGGACGAGGATGACAACCAGATTATTCTGCAGGGGGCCTCCAAGCTCTTGGACAAATTTGGGCTGTCCCATATTGACGAACTCAAATCCCTCTTCCAAAATTTTGAGGAAAAGGCCAACTTGGCCAAGCTCCTCTCGGACTTTATCGCCCTGGACCGGGTCAAGGTCTTGATCGGCTCAGAGTCCAACCTGCCGCTCATCTCCGAGTGCTCCCTCGTCCTATCCCATTACGGAGACAAGAGTCAGGTCCTGGGATCCCTGGGAATAATCGGCCCCAAGCGGATTCCCTATAAAAAAATCATCCCGCTGGTTGATAACGTGGCGAAGAAATTGACCCAAACAATCAGCCAAAATCAATGATAAGGTGAAGAGCCATGAACTTTGAAGAATCGAAAACCAAAGACGGATACTATGAGATCTCGGAAATCCCCAATGGGGACGAAGCCGAAACGAGTGATGCCCTGCCTTCTCATAAGCCGGAAGCCAAGGACACGCCCAAAGACCACAAAAAGGGAGACAAGCCTGAACATGACGAGGCCAAGACTCTCAAAAACAAGTTAAAAAAACGGGATGCGGATATCAAAAATCTCAAAAAGGAGAACGAAGGCCTCTTGGACAAGTACCTGAGGGCCGTGGCGGAGATGGAGAACCTGCGCAAACGGCTGGACCGCGAAAAACAGGATTATTACCAGTATGCTTTGAGCGAATTCCTGCGGGAGATTTTATCTGCCCTGGATAATTTCGAGCGGGCCTTTAAAAACAAGGACCAAACCGACGGCAAGAGCTTTCAAGAAGGAATCGAATTAATCTACAAACAGTTTTCCGACATCATCCGGAAGCGGGGCGTGGCCCCGATTGACGCCGCTCAAAAAAAATTCGATCCCAATCTCCACCAGGCCGTGCTGACCGAAGAATCCGACCAGGTCGAGGAACCCCTTGTCGGAGAGGAACTGCAGAAAGGTTACACCCTTGGCGACCGGCTCCTGCGGCCGTCTCTCGTCAAGGTGATCGTTCCCAAAAAGATCTAAAATGGACCATGTCATCGGCATCGACCTAGGCACCACATACTCCTGCATGGCCTATCTCATCGGCGAGACAGCCAAGGTGATTCCCAACCTGGAGGGGGCTCCGACGACGCCGTCCATGGTCAGCTTCACGTCTTCGGGCGAAACGCTGATCGGTAACCTGGCTATGCGGCAGGCCGTGACGAATCCCGAGAACACGCTGTTCGCCATCAAGCGTCTGATCGGCCGGAAATTCAATTCGCCGGAAGTGAGAGAAGCCCGTCAGAGAATGCCCTATAAAATTGCCGAAGCCCCGAACGGAGACATCATGGTGGAAGTCGGGGGCCAGCTCATCACGCCCCAGGAAATCTCGGCCAAAATACTGGGCTATCTCAAGTCGTGCGCAGCGTCCTACTTCGGCACCGAGGTCAAGGATGCCGTCATCACTGTGCCCGCCCATTTCGATGACCATCAAAGACAGGCGACAAAAGATGCCGGCACGATCGCCGGCCTCAATGTCTTGCGCGTCATCAACGAGCCCACGGCCGCCAGCCTGGCCTATGGCCTCAACTTGAAAAAGGCCGGGACCGTGGCCGTGTTCGATATGGGTGGCGGGACCTTCGACATCAGTATCCTCGAGATCAGCAACGGGGTTTTCCACGTCCTGGCCACAAACGGCGATTCCTACCTGGGCGGCGAGGACTTTGACCGGCGCATCGTGGACTGGCTCTTGGAAGAGTTTAAAAAGGAGCATAAGCTCGACTTGTCCCAAGACAAGTATGCGCTTCAGAGAATCAAAGAAGCGGCGGAGCGGGCCAAGAGGGAGCTCTCGTTCACCCAAGAAACGGAAATCAACCTGCCGTTCATCGGCTCCGACGCCTTCGGATCAAAACATTTGAGAAAATCGCTGACCCGGTCGCTTCTTGAAGAGATGACCAAAGACCTTGTGGAAAAAGCCATGCCTCTGATGCATCTGGCGATCGAAGAAAGCGGACTCAAGCCGGATGCGGTCGAAGATGTCATCCTGGTCGGTGGACAGACCCGGATGCCGCTGATCCGGAAACGCGTGACGGATTTTTTCGAGAAAACCCCCAACGACAAACTCAATCCGGACGAGAGCGTGGCCATGGGAGCGGCGATTCAGTCGGGAATCCTGCGCGGCGAGTTGAACGACCTGGTCCTGCTCCTGGACGTTACATCGCTTTCGCTCGGGATCGAAACGGAAAATAATGGGTATGAAAAGGTCATCGATAAGAACACGACCATCCCCACCAAAAGGACAAAGCCGTTCACGACGGTGGAGCATGACCAGAGACGGGTGAGGATCCACGTTCTGCAGGGCGAGAGCCACCACGCTTCCGAAAACACATCTCTGGCCGTTTTTGATTTGGTGGGAATCGCCCCGGCCCCGGCCGGAATTCCCCAGATCGATGTGTCGTTCGAGATCGATGCCGACGGCATCGTCAAGGTCTCGGCCAGAGATATCTCCTCTGGGAGGGAGCAGAAAATCCTCGTCCAGCCGTCGTCCGGGCTCAGCCGGGAAGAACTCAACGGGATCATCGTTAGGGAGCGCGAGAAGGAAGCCAAAGAAAGCGGGTCGAATGGAAAAAAGGGATTATTATGACGTTCTCGGCGTCTCGAGGGGCGCCTCGACCGAAGAGATAAAAAAAGCGTATCGCCAGAAAGCCCTCCAGTTTCATCCCGATCGAAATCCTGGGGACAAAGAGGCGGAAGAAAAATTCAAGCAAGCGGCCGAAGCGTACAGCGTGATCGGCGACCCCGACAAGCGGGCAACCTATGACAGATTCGGCCACGACGGCCTGCGGGGAGAGGGGTTCACGGGTTTCTCCGGATTCGACTCGTCGATCTTTGAGGATTTTGAGGATATCCTGGGGAATTTCTTTGGCTTCAGTTTCGGCTTTGGAGATTTGTTCGGAGGCGGCGGACAGCGGCGCCGCCGCTCTGCCCAAAAAGGCCGGGACTTGGCCCTAGAAATGGAAATCACTCTGGAAGAAGCGGCGGCGGGCGTCGAGAAAGAAATCTCGATCAACCGGGCCGAGCATTGTCCGTCCTGCGAAGGGACCGGACTGCGCCCCGGCACCCAGAAATCCGCTTGTCCGACATGCGGGGGGCGCGGCCAGATCCGGCACCAGCAGGGCTTTTTCACCGTGGCCAGGACCTGCTCCCATTGCGGCGGAAAAGGCGAGGTCATCACGGCCCCCTGCGAAGAATGCAAGGGATCCGGCCTGACCCGCAGAAAAAATTCACTGAATGTTCGGATTCCCACCGGCATCGATGACGGCTCGCAGCTGAGGATTTCCGGGGCGGGTGAGGCGGGCGAGCGAGGAGCTCCCCGCGGGGACCTCTATGTCATGATCCGAGTCAAGAAACATCCCTTTTTCCATCGGGAGAACCAGCATCTGTCCTGCGAGATTTTGCTGTCTTTTGTCCAAGCCGCTCTCGGCATCACGGCAGACATCCCCACCCTCGAGGGCAGCGAGAGCCTGAAGATTCCGGCCGGGACACAGTCCGGCGAAGTGTTTCGCCTGCGGGGAAGAGGTATGAGGGATTTGGAGAGTCGCAGAACCGGTGACTTGTTCGTCAAGGTCCGCGTGGAAACCCCGACGAACCTCACCAAGGAACAAAAAGCTATTCTCCGCCGGCTCGGCGAGTTGCGCGGAGAGAATTTGGAGCATCTCGATAAAACCGAGAGCCAGAAAGACAAAAATTTTATCCACTAGGGCGGCGCTTGACATCGAACCATTTCTTTATAAAAAAAAGCCGGGTCGGCGGGGACAGCCTGTGCCTAGAAGGCCCCGAGCATCACCATTTGAGCCGCGTGCTCCGGCTCCAGCCCCACGACGAGATCTGGCTTTTTGATGAAGAGGGGACCAAGTATCGGGCCCGGATCGAAGATATCGGCCGCCAGAAGACGCGGCCGAGTTTGCTCGAAAAAACGGCGGCGGTTCCAAGCGGGGTCAGGATCAGGCTCGACCGACCGCTTCTCAAGGCCAAGGCCCTGGAATGGATTATCCGGAAAGCGACCGAGCTGGGCATCCATTCTTTTGTTCCCATCCTGACATCCAGATGCATGGTCAAGCTCGAAGTACGGAGCGAAAAAAAGTCCAGCGCTGGAGCCAGATCGCCCGAGAGGTCTCCAAACAATGCCGGAGCGGAATTGTCCCGGACATCCTGGCGCCCCTGCCTCTGGATGTTTTTCTCCGCGAAACGGAGGTGGATAAGAAGCTTTTTCTCAGCGAACATGGCGGACAGCCGCTCAAAGATGTCCTGCGCCTGACCGCGGAGGGACCGGCAGCGCCGCCGGATGTGATGATTCCGGTCGGGCCCGAGGGCGGATGGACGGCGGATGAAGAAAAAAGCGTCCTAGGTCGGGGCTACGAAGCCGTGAGCGTGAGCACGAACGTTCTCAGGGCGGAGACCGCCTCCTTGGCGGAAGTAGCGATCATCGCTCATTTATGGGATAGGGAATATGTTTCTCCAGGGACAAAAAGTCGGTAAATACGAGATCATCCGCTCGCTGGGCAGCGGCGGCTTTGGCTCGGTCTTCCTGGCCAAGGATACCTGGCTCGATATCAAGGTCGCCCTAAAAGTGCCCCACAAGCAATCCACCGAGCTCTACAAGCTCCTCAAAGAGCCAAGGCTCCAGGCCGCCCTCAACCATCCCAATATCGTCCGTATGATCGCGGCCGAGAAAGAGAACAACACCTTCTTCATGGTCATGGAATACATCCGCGGGAAAACCTTGGAGAAGATTCTGCAGAAGGATAAAGTCCTGAGGATCGACCAGGCCATGGATTATGCCAAGCAAATAGCCGCTGGCGTAGACCATGCCCATAAAAGCAAGATCATCCACCGCGACCTGAGGCCTTCCAACATCATGATCTCTGAAGAAGGGACGGTGAAAATCACGGATTTCGGAACATCCGCTTGGCTTTCCAATGTCCCGTATGCGACCACCCGTATCGGCTCTCCGCCATACATGGCTCCCGAACAGTTCCAGGGCAAGGCCACCTACGCCTCCGACATTTACTCGATCGGCTGCATCCTCTATGAAATGATCGTCGGACGGCCGCCGATTTTCGACCCCGACCCCTTTAAGATACTGGAAAAGGCCCAGGAAGGGAAAATCACGCCCCCTCGGCTGAGAAACGGCAAGATTCCCAAAGAGCTCGATGAGGTCATCATGAAATGCCTGGCGGCCAAGGTCGAAGACCGATATCAGAGGCCATTCGAGATCATCAAGCACCTTTCCGAGATGAAAGGGGAGAAGCCGAGGAAAGCCGAGATCGACGATATCCTGGGCAGGATCAGGGCGCGGGAAAGGGCGGTTTCGGAGCTTTGCCGGAATTGTCGGAGGCCTCTGCCGTTGCGCGAAAAAAATTGTCCCTATTGCGGCGAGCCGGTTTAAGCCGTTATGGTCAGCCATGACGTTTGACTCCGGCCGGGCATTATGGGTAAGATAGCATCTTGGTTTTGTTCCTATTTTTCGAAGGAGTTCTAGATGAGTCCTTTTAGAGAAGACGGAATCGTCTGGATGAACGGCAAGCTTGTCCCCTGGAAAGACGCCACGATCCACCTTGCTTCGCATGTGATTCACTATGCGAGCTCGATTTTTGAAGGTTTCCGCGCCTATAAAAATGCCGGGGGCACTGCCATCTTTCGCCTCGAGGCGCACACCAAGCGGCTTTATAACTCCTGCAAGATCTATCGAATGGATATTCCGTATCCGCCGTCTGATCTTAAACAGGCCATCATCCAGACGATCCAGGCCAACCGTCTCAAAGAATGCTATATCCGCCCCATCGTCTATCGGGGCTATGGAACTTTGGGTGTCGATCCCTTTCCCAATCCTGTGGATTGCGCTATCCTCGTCTGGGAATGGGGTAAGTATCTCGGTGAAGAAGCGCTGGAGGCGGGTGTCGACGTCAAGGTTTCGACCTGGCAGCGCATGGCGCCCAATTCCTTCCCGGCCTTGGCCAAAACCGGCGCGAATTATATGAACTCCCAGCTGATCAAAATGGAGGCCAAACTCGATGGATATGCCGAGGGGATCGCCCTGAACATCCGCGGCCATATCAGCGAAGGCAGCGGCGAAAACATTTTTCTAGTCATGAACGGTTTCATTTACACGCCGCCTCTCTCTTCCTCGGTCCTGCCTGGCATCACCCGCGATTCCGTCATGACCTTGGCCAGGGATCTCGGATATAAAGTCATCGAGGAGACGATCCCGCGCGAGATGCTTTATATCGCTGAAGAGGTCTTTTTCACGGGCTCGGCAGCCGAAATCACGCCCATCCGGTCCATTGATAAAATCCAGATCGGGAGCGGTCGGCGCGGCCCCGTGGTCAAGAGGCTCCAGGAAGAATTCTTCGGAATTCTCAAGGCCGACAAGCCTGATAAATTTGAATGGTTAACGTACATTTCCGTTTAACCAAAAGGACCAGCCATGAACATTGATGACCTTTTAAAAGTCGCCATCGAGATGGACGCCTCCGACGTCCATCTCAAGGTCGGGAATTATCCGCAATTCCGCATTCATGGGACCCTCGTCCCGCTGCGGCAACTGCCCCGCTCGACATCCAAGGACCTCGAAGAGATGGCCAAACAGGTGATGAACGAATACCAGGTGAAAAAGCTCAAAGAAGATCTGGACTTGGACCTGGCCTACAGCCTTCCCGGTTTTGGCCGGTTCCGCGGCAGCATTTTTTATCAGAGAGGCTCCCTGGCCATCTCCCTGCGGCTCATTCCTTTCGAAGTCAAGACGATCCGCGAGCTGCTGCTCCCTGAAGCGTTGGAGAAGATCGCCAACTATGAGCGCGGTCTGATCCTGGTGACGGGGACCACGGGCAGCGGAAAAACGACCAGCCTGGCCGCCATGATCGATTTTATCAACATCAACCGGCGCCAGCACATCATCACCATCGAGGACCCCATCGAATACCTCCATAAAGACAAGAAAAGCACGATCTGCCAGCGGGAAGTCGGCAGCGACGTCCGGGGCTTCTCGAGAGGCCTGCGGGCCGCGCTGCGCGAGGACCCGGACTGCATCCTCGTCGGCGAAATGCGAGACCTGGATACCATCGAGACGGCCATGCTGGCGGCAGAGACAGGCCATCTGGTTCTCAGCACGCTCCATACGCTGGATGCCCCGGAGACCATCAACCGCATCATTTCCGTATTCCCTCCCCATCAGCAGCGCCAGATCCGGATCCAGCTGGCCAGCATTCTCGTCGCCGTCATCTCCATGCGGCTGATCCCGAGAAAGGACGGCCAGGGCCGTGTCCCCGCAGTCGAGGTCATGATCACCACTCCCTACATTCAGGAATGCGTCCTGGACAGGGAAAAGACCTTTCTGATCCGGGATGCCATTGCCCAAGGCGTCTCGCAGTACGGCATGCAGACGTTCGACCAATCCATCTACCAGCTCTATACCCAGGGATACATCTCTTTCGAACAGGGGCTGCGCTATTCGTCCAGCCCGGACAATTTCCAGTTGCGTGTCCAAGGGATCCAATCCACTCTGGATCTAGCCTTGGAGGAGATGGAAAAGAAGATGAGTCCCATCGAGCGCAAGAAACAAACCCCGGAATAAGGGAGGTCAATGAGAGCGCAGGACATCCGTGAGGTCTTTCTAGACTTCTTCGCCGACAAGCGCCACAAGATCCTTCCCAGCTCTTCGCTCCTGCCCAAGGACGACCTCAGCATCCTCTTCACCAACGCTGGGATGAATCAGTTCAAGAATATTTTCCTGGGGCTGGAACAGCGAAGCTATAAAAGAGCGGCGACCGTCCAGAAGTGCATGCGGGTCAGCGGCAAGCACAATGACCTGGAGCAGGTTGGAAAAACCAACAAACACCACACCTTTTTTGAGATGCTGGGAAATTTTTCTTTCGGCGATTACTTCAAAAAAGAGGCGATTGCCTATGCCTGGGAGCTTGTGACGGATATCTTTAAGCTTGCCAAGGACAGGCTTTATGTAACGGTTTACGAGGAGGATGAAGAGGCCTTTGCCATCTGGGCCAAAGAGGCCGGAGTCCCTCCGGAGCGAATCTTCCGTCTGGGAAAGAAGGATAACTTCTGGGCGATGGGGGAGACCGGGCCATGCGGTCCTTGCTCGGAAATTCATTATGACCTGGATCCCTCTTATGAACAGGGTGATGCACGAGCACTCATTGAAAGTGGGAGCGACCGGTATGTCGAACTCTGGAACCTGGTGTTTATGCAATATTTCCAGGATGAAAAGGGTGTTATGCATCGACTCCCGGCGCCATCGATCGACACGGGAATGGGCCTGGAGCGGATAGCCGCCTCTTTGCAGGGAAGGACGAGTAATTTTGACACAGACCTCTTCCGCCCGATCATCGAAGAGATCTGCCGTCTCTCCTCCAGGGAATACCCCGCCCAGGACGAACTGGATATTTCGGTCCGGCTAATCGCCGACCATGCCCGGGCCGTTGCCTTCCTCATCGGCGACGGCATCATGCCCGCCAACGACGGCCGCGGCTATGTCCTGCGGCGGCTCGTCCGGCGGGCCTTCCGTCACGGCAACCTGATCGGGATCGACCGACCGTTTGTCTTTAAGCTGGCCGGGGTCGTCGGCGACATCATGAAAGACAATTATCCCGAACTGCTGACATCGCTCGATTTTATCTCTAAAATATGTTTTGCCGAGGAAGAACGGTTTTCCCAAACGCTTTCCTCCGGACTCCGGACTTTTCACCAGTATGTCCAAGATGCCATGAAGAATCATTCAAAAATCCTTGCCGGCGAAGCCCTCTTCAGGCTCCACGATACCTTCGGATTTCCGCTCGACCTTTCGGCAGAGCTCGCCCAGGAGGAAGGGCTGGCGATCGATGAGGCGGGGTTTCGGATGGAATTGGAAAAGCAAAAAGCCCGGGCCCGCCAATCTTGGAAAGGGGATGTCCAGCACAAAGAACGGAAAATCTATGAAGAGCTGATAAAGGTGCGCGTTCGCTATGCGGGCCATGACCATTACCAGGTTTCCGATGCTTTGGTTCTCGCTTTGTTCAAAGACGGTGCCCGGGTCGCCGAGCTCCGGCAAGGAGACTCCGGTGAGGCCGTCCTGGATGTGACGCCGTTTTATGCCGAAGCCGGCGGTCAGGTCGGGGACACGGGGCTTTGGAAAAATCCGCATTTTTCGGCGCTGGTGGAAAATACATTCTATCGGGCCCCCGAGATCATCAGCCATAAAATAAAGGTTCTCTCGGGAACCCTGAAGGAAGGCGAGCGTGTCGAAGCGGCCGTCGATCTGCCCAGGCGAAAAACGATCCGGGACAATCATACCGCCACTCATCTTTTGCATGCATCCTTGAGACAGGTCTTGGGAGATCATGTCAAGCAGGCCGGGTCGCTCGTCTCTCCAACTCGGCTCAGGTTCGATTTTACGCACTTTGCCTCCCTCTCAGCCGAGGAAATCCGCAAAATCGAGATTCTTGTCAATGAGAAAATCCAGAACAATCTCCCCGTCTTAATTAAGGAAACGACCTTGGAGGAAGGTCTCCAGGAAGGCGCGATGGCTATTTTCGAGGAAAAATACGGGGAAAAAGTGCGGATGGTGGCCGTCGGAGATTTCAGCAAAGAGCTCTGCGGCGGTGTCCATGTCCCTTCGACGGGAGAAATCGGGTTGTTCAAGATTGTCTCCGAAACGAGCATCGCCGCCGGCATGAGGAGGATCGAAGCCTTGACCGGAGAAGAAGCGCTGAAATATGTCCAGGAGACAGACGCCCTCCTCCATGAAGCCCAGATCATTCTGAATGCGCCTCGGAAGGACTTTTTGGCTCAGATCGAAAAACTGAAAGAAGGCCTCAAAGAAAAAGAGCATGAAATAAAAGCGCTCAGACAGAAGTGCCTCCAGCAAACGTCCGAACAGCCCGAGGACCGCGTACAATCCATCAAGGGCGTTTCCGTCTGGGTGCAAAAGATCGAAGGCCTGGATCCCGCGGAAACGAGAGATTTGACGGACAAGATCAAACAGAAAATCAAATCAGGGATCGTCATCTTGGGCTCGGTGGCAGGCGAAAAGGCGTATCTCGTCGTCGGGGTGACGAAGGATCTGACGGCGCGACTCTCCGCCGCTGAGATCATCAAGCAGACCGCGCCGCTTATCGGGGGCGGGGGAGGCGGACGACCCGATTTTGCCCAGGCTGGCGGCGCCAAGCCGGACGGGCTTGAGCAGGCTCTCCAAGAGAGTCTTTTGTTCATAGAAAAAAGGCTGTCACGTCCCGGGGGCTGACCGGCAGGGGGGAGGCCAGGGCCCTTCAAAAATCACCCCTAGAGGGTATTGCAGGTTTCTGGGGTTTTGCTCATGATAAAAGCGCTCATGACGGGCTTAACAAAATTTTTCTGCGCGTTGGGAATGCTGGCCTTGGTCTGCCTGCCGGTTCCCGGGCCGGCCGCAGCGGCCGCTCCCAAAAAATTGCCCTTTGACGATATTGTCAAATCCAAGGCCGGCAAGCACAAAATCTCATCGGCGCTTGTCCATTCCATTATTCTGCACGAGTCTAACTATAACATCTATGCCGTGTCCTTCAAGGGCGCTCTCGGACTGATGCAGCTCATGCCGGACACGGCCAGGCAATACGGTGTCAAGAACGTCTTTGATCCTGAAGACAACATCGAAGGCGGCATCAAATATTTGAAAGACCTGACGAAACTCTACGAGAACGAAAAAAATCCCACGACGCTCATCCTGGCCGCATACAATGCCGGTCAGGAAGCTGTTAAGAAATACGGCGGAAAAATCCCACCCTATCCTGAAACTCGAGCCTACATCAAGCAGGTTATGGCCACATACGCCCTCCTCCCTCAAAGAAGGCCGACACGGATCATTACTTTTTATGATAGTGAGGGGAGGCTTCAGGTGACAAACGATTTGAACAAAGCCGCGCTCTTGCGCGGCCGCCAAAACTAGAGGTAGCCCTTAATCAAGAGGCTCCGCGGGATCATCTCGAACCTGGCGGGCAAGCTTCCCAACTGCTCGCCGTCCAGCTCCAAGAGCACGGTTTCGTTCTCGTCCGGGACCGCTTCTATCATCCGGCTGTGCATCAGGAAGATCTTGGGATGGGTGAGATGCGTCCCCAAAAAAATCTTCCAGCCGTGCCGGCAGAACTCCAGAAATTTCATCCCTCTGACGCAGACAAAGTCGAACAACCCATCATCCAGTTTCGCCTGGGGGGCGATCTTCATTCCCTTGCCGAAAATGCCGCCGTTGGCGACGGCCCCGATTAGATATTCTGCCTTGGGCAGTTCCCGGCCGTCCACTTTGATCTGGATGTGTTTGTTCTTATACTGGACCATGGTCGAGATGAGGCATCTGACATAGGAGGACGCCTTTCTCTCCAAACGTTTCTGGTTGACTTTTTGGACGACTTCGCCCCCGACGCCGAAATCGGCGACATTGAGAAAAAACCGTTCTTCAGGTTCGCCAGACCGGGACCTGAACGTGGCTTTCCCGATATCCATTGGACAGGAAGGGGCATCGATGATCACCTGCATGGCGTTCTTAAGCCCCGAAGGTATGTTCAAGCTTCTGGTCAGGTCGCAGCCTGTCCCGGATGGGACGATCCCCAGGGCAGCCTCGGGATTGATAATTCTTTTTTCTTCATAGAAACCGTTGGCGATCTCGTTCATGGTCCCGTCGCCCCCGACACCGATGACGAGCTCCGTCCCATCTTTTATCGCGGCACGGGCCAGCTCGATGGCATGAAGCGGCTTTTCGGTGAATTCGTACTTGAATTCCTGGATGAAGCTGCGAATTCCTTCCTTGATCTGAAGCCAGCGCTTCCGGGTTTGCCCCTTGGCAGATTCAGGATTGACTATGACTTGTGTCTTGAGACGTCTCATGTTTTGTTCCTTGAGCGGGCGGCGGGGTCTTTTTGCCGAAGAGGGCCATGCCGATGATCCCGCCCAGAGCCCCCAGGACGGCAAAAATCGCTGCCGATATGACGAGCCCCAGAAAAAACCCCGCTATAGAAATGGGGCCTGCTCCGAGGCTAAATGCGTCTTTCCACTCACCAGGGGCTTCCGGCATATATTCGCTCAGCCTCTCCATGATTTTTTGGAACAATGCGAATTCAACAGCTCGAAAGGGTATGCTTAAAAACGATCGAACGAATGCAGCAAAGATTCCGGCAAACGCTCCAACGATAGCCCCGTCTCCCGCCCTTAAAGTGACCGTTGAATCTTTCGCTAGAAGGTAGGATGCCAAGATGGCGCCGCCGATAATCCATAGGCAGCACAGGCAGTTGACGAAGGGAATCCCGGAGAGAATTCCCGCAACCACTCCTCCGATGAGCGCAGGCACAAACAGATTTGGCTTGGGTCCGTTCATCCCGGCCTCCTCATTCTCATGATTGTCCCTATTCTATTTGTTTTTTGTCTTTTAATGCAAGCTCCGTCAGACCCGTCATTAGGTAGAACGGCAGAATGGTCCCCCATAAAAAGCCTGTGGCCAGGCGCAGGACATTGGATGTCACCCAGAGACGGAAGAAGTTGCCGGCTGTATCCACGGCGATGGGCGCCGTGACAGCCAGGAAAACTTTCGTCTCGGGCAGCCTGACTGTCGAGAACCCCCGCAGAAAGGGATAGAGAGCCATTCCGGCAAGAAAACCGGAATAAATGCCCAAGCATCGTGCACAGACCGCCAAGGGATACCCCCATGCCAAGAAGGAGCGCGCCGGAATTTGATGGCAGACCGGGGAAAAACAGACATAGATGAATTTTCCCAATGGGACGCCCCGGCTCCTGAGATATGGCGCAAGCCCGACGGCCCCTAGCCAGCCCAGGATTCCGGCGAGCGTCGCGAGATAAAAGAGGAGAATTTTTCCCCTGCTCATTCGCGTCCTTGGAACCTTAAGTAATAGAGCGCTGCGACGAGAATCAGGAAATCAATTGTCAGCACGGACCGGGACATGAACGCCGCATAAAGTCTCCTGCCGAGAATATCGTAAATAGACAGGGCAATGACGAGGAAATTGCAGACCAGAAGGATCTTTGCCGGTCTCGGGAAAAAATTGAAATCCTTAACGACAAGGGCGACGGCCAAAATCGAGGACAGGAATGTATAATCCCATCCCAGAGGGGAAATCAAGGGGATGAGGACCAGCAGCAGGGCTGAATCGAGGAGAAGGGGACTGGAACTCTCTTTTCCCTTTTGGATAAAGACAAAGACCAAAAAGGCCAAACATCCGAGCGCGACCGTGAAAAGCAAGACGGAGAGATTCTGTTTTCCGGTCCACTTGACAAGGCAAGCCAACAGGGAAACGTTGTCCTGGGAATTGAGAAGGCCCGGGGTGGAACGGGAGAGGCTCCAGCTCCATTCTTTGAGGACGACCATATTCCCGCTCCATCCATAAAAGATCGTCGGCACGAAGAGCGACAGAGCCAGGAAGAGAAACCCGGGCCAGAGGGACTGCCATTTCTTTTTGAGGATAAAATAGGGGAAAAAAATCAGGGCATAGGGCTTAAGGGCCATGGCCAGTCCCCAGAGAAAACCCGCCGAGATCTCTTGTTTGGCTGAGAAACCGGTTTCCTCCTTGACAAGAACATAGGTCATGAAGACGAGAATGGCCGTGATCAAGGCGTTGATCTGGCCGAGCTGGAGCTCCCGCAGAAAAAATTTGGCCAGGATGGCGCCGGGAAGGAGGGCCAGGGCGAGCCTTTGATGGCCAGACCGATCGGCCAGTGTTGACGAAAAATAGAGCAACCAGGCGATCGAGAAAAGAACGATGGCATACCAGACGCCTTTGGCCGCCGGGAGGGGGAGAAAAGCGAGGGGAAGATAGAGCGCCGCACTAAACGGAGAATATTTAAACTGATAATGTTCATCGACGGTCCTGTAAAGGGTTTCACTGAGCCAGAGCCGCCTTCCGGCTTTGTAGTTGACCACAAAATCCGCCATCCCGTTCTGAATCTTGAATATGAAAAGTGCCACGAACAGGACTCCGGCGGCCAGAATCAAAAGCCCGATCGCTCTTCTGGACAATCTCATTGTGTCTCAGGCTACCCGAGGCCGTCCATTTTGTCAATGCGGATGCAAGATAGGATTTGACAGAAATTTTTTCAAGGTGTAGATATATTTACTAGAGGGAATGGTCATTCCGTGATTTTGAGAGGAGTCAGGAGGAAGCATGATGCTTAAGACAACAAAAGTTCTCTTCGTCTGGATCGGGCTTTTTCTCTCTAGTGTTCTTCTCTTCGCCCAGGGCGAAGAATTGGCCAAGATCCTCACCCAGGCCAGTCCCGGCGTCATCAGTCTGGTGGTCTATGGAAAAGACAAGCAGGAAATCGGCAAAGGGTCGGCCGTCGTGCTGACCGAACAAATCGCGGCGACGAGCTATCATCTCATCAGCCAGGCCGCCGGCTGCATAGGGTTCAATTTCAGAAAGAAAGAAGTCGATGTCAATGGCGTCGTGGCCGTGGACAAAAACCTGGACCTGGCCCTCCTCAATATCGACGGCAAGGTCCAAGTCCTGCCCCAGGCCACCACGGATGAATTCTCGGAAAACAAAAAGGTTTTTGGCATCGGATCGAATGAATCGGGGGAGATTATTATTGCGGACGGCACCATGCGAAAGGCCTTGGAAACGGCGCCCAATCAAAAAGTCTGGGATTCCTCACTGGCCATTCCGGATACATTCACGGGTGGAGCCATCGTCGATGCCGGCGGCAAGGTCATCGGCATGGTTCTGGTCCTGGACAGGCGGCTCCGATTTATCGTTCCGGCGAATGTGCTCGGCGCTCTGCCCAAGACAGCGAAAATGACGCCGTTTAAGAGCTGGCAGCCCGAGGACTATATGGCTAGCTTAGAAGCCGCCTGGCTGGCCGGCCGACTTTACCACTGGCAGGGAGATGCCTTCAACGCTCAAAAAAACCTGGAAAAAGTCACGAAAGCCAACCCCAATTCGTTGGAGGCCTGGACGATTCTCTCGTCCGTCTATAATAACCAGCGGGATTATCAGAATGCGGTGACCGCCTATAAAAAAGTCATTGAGCTTGACCCCAAGAAGGTCGATGCCTATGCCAGCCTGGGTCAGATTCTGGTCAGGGTGCAGCGTTCGGCCGAGGCGGCGCCCATGCTGGAGAAAGCCATCGAACTCGACCCCTATAACAAAGAGGCGGCTCTGTCTCTGGGCAACGCCTATCAAGACGGCCGCGATTTTGCCAAGGCGGCCGACGCGTACGAAAAATATATTAGCCTCAAGCCGGACAATCCCTGGGAAGCCTATAAACAGCTCGGCCTGTGCCGGACGGAGACCAAGCAATTTGATGCTGCCATCGCCGCCTTCCAAGAAGCCCTGAAGAATGACCCGCGGAACCTGACCTTAAACCTCAACCTGGCCCTGGCCTACGAAAAGGCCGGGATGCTGGACAAAGCTGAGGAGACCTATAAATTGCTGGCCGAGACCGACCCGAAAAGTGCCACCTCCTATTACGGCTATGCGCTCAATATGTACGACAAGGCGGGCCAGCCCCTCAAGGCCATCGAAGCCGCCAAAAAGCTGGTCGAGCTGAAACCGAAAAGCGAGCAGGATATCTATAATCTGGGCTATGAATATGTCAAAGCGCAGAAATTCCAGGAAGCGATTGATACATTCAAACAGGCGTTGGCCATCAACCCCAATTATGACTACGCCCATTTCCAGATCGGTTTAGCGTATTACCAGTTGAAAAAATATAGGGAGGCGATTGACCCCTTCAAAAAAAATCTGGCCCTCGTTCCGGACAATGCCTTCGGATGGCTCTATCTTGGAATGGCCCACATGCAGATCAAGGATTTCAACGCAGCCTTGGAGCCGATCAAGAAAGCCACGGAACTGCAACCGGACAACGGGACGGCCCTCTTCAACCTGGCGGTCGTCTATTTGAACCTTCACGACAATTTCAGCGCCCGCGAGGTTTATAAGAAGTTGGTGACGATTGACCCCAATCTTGCTGCCAAGCTGAAACCGATCCTGCGCTGAGGGGTCCTTTCACCATTAAAAATCAAGGTTTCAAATGCGGATCTTGGCTAAGCAAGAGAGGATTCGTCGGGCGGCGTGGCCGTTGCCATAATCGACGCTCGATGGGGCCAGACGGCGGGAGGTTGCGAATTTCTCGCACTGCTTTAATGCCCACTTTAATTTTTGCCTGAGATTCTTGGGGTCGGAACCTGCCAGTCTGTTCCAGCCGAATTCCACGGTTTCCGGCCATTCCGTGGTATCTCGAAGCGTAATGCAGGGGACCTTCAACAGATAGGCCTCCTTTTGGACGCCTCCGGAATCCGTCAGGATTATTCTGGCGTTTTTTTCCAAAATCAGCATATCGGAGTAGCTGACCGGATTGACCGACTTCAGGCACTCTGAACCGGCAGGCAGGAGCGATAAGCGGTCTAGACATTTCTTGGTCCGCGGGTGAACGGGAAAAACGACCGAGTGAACAAGGCCGATTTCAAGAAGGGCCTTTGTCAGCGACCTCAGCCTCTCAGGATCATCCGTATTTTCGGCGCGGTGGATCGTGGCCAAGTAATATCGGCCCGGTTTCAATCGAAGCTCTTCCAGGATTGTTGATTTCTTTCGGGCAATCGTCAGCCCGAGGAGCAGGGCGTCGTTCATAAGATCGCCGACATTGACCACCCATGGAAAGGGGACCCCGAAAGAGAGGGGACTATTCTTTTTAAGAGACATCGGCCGCCAGCCCTTTTCGACGATATTTCTGAACCCTTCCCTTGCCAGATTGCGGACCGCCCCTTCCGTAGGGCAGAAAAGAATTTGCGAGCAACGGTCGGTCAAGATGCGGTTGATCTCTTCCGGCATTCTCCGGTCATGGCTTCTCAGCCCGGCTTCGATATGGGCTAGGGGCAGGTTGAGCTTGGCCGCGGCCAGGGCCCCGGCTAGGGTGGAATTGGTGTCCCCGTAGACAAGCGTCCAATCCGGCTTTTCTTTCCGGAGGACCTTCTCCGCTTTTTTCAAGATTTCTGCGGTCTGCCAACCGTGGGGGCCCGAGCCCACTTCGAGGCTATAGTCAGGCGCAGGAATCCCCAGCTCCTTGAAAAAGATTTCGTTCATCATGTAATCATAATGCTGACCCGTATGGATGATGATGTGCTCGATCTGGCGGCCGGTTTTCGAATGACGACGGCCCTGAATCGTCCGGGCTAAAGGGGCCAGCTTGATGAATTGCGGCCGGGCCCCGACGATGCTGGCAATCTTCATGAATGCATTCGATAAAACTCGAGGATCTTCTCGATAATATAGTCTTTTTGCGCATCGCTGAGTTCGGGAAAAACCGGCAGCGAGAGCACGGCCCCGGCAGATTCTTCGGCGATCGGAAAATCGCCCTTCTTGTAGCCCAAACCCTGAAAGCATTCCTGGAGGTGAAGGGGGATAGGGTAGTAGATTTCTGTGCCAATGCCGTTATCCTTCAGGAACTGCCTTAGCTCGTCCCTCCGCTTGGCCCGGATCGTATACTGGTTGTAAATATGATGGTTGTGGTCGCCGCCGGCCTGATATACGGCCTTCGGGGGAGCGACATCGCCCGGCCTGGCCTTTGCCAACCGCCGATCATAATAAGCGGCATTATCCCTCCGCTTTTGCGACCAGCCGTCCAAATATCTAAGTTTCACTGTAAGGACTGCCGCTTGAATGGCATCCAGGCGGAAATTGCCGCCCACGAGCTTATGATAATACTTGGGTTTGGCCCCATGATCCCGAACGACTTTTATTTTGTCGGACAGGGCCGCATCGTCGGTCACGACCATTCCTCCATCCCCGTATCCCCCAAGATTTTTCGAGGGGAAAAAGGAAAAGATCCCGAGGTGGCCCATCGATCCGGCCCGCCGGCCATGGTATTCGGCGCCGATGGACTGGGCCGCATCCTCGACTACGGCCAGGCCGTGTTTTTTTGCGATGTCCAGAATCGGGTCCATATCGGCGCACTGCCCGAAGAGATGAATCGGGATGATCGCCTTGGTCCGGGCAGTGACGGCAGCTTCGACCTTTTCTGGGGCGATATTATAAGTCACCGGGTCGATATCGACGAAAGCGGGGACGGCTGCGAGCCTGGAAATGACCCCGGCGGTCGAGAAAAACGTGAAGGGAGATGTAATGACCTCATCGCCGGGCCCGATATCGAGGGCCATGAGCGAGACGAGAAGGGCATCCGAACCGGAGGAGACGCCGACGGCATGGCCGACCCGGCAATGGGCCGCGATTTTTTTCTCGATCTCCTCAACCTTCGGCCCCAGGATAAAAAGCTGGCTGTCCAGGACCTCATCCAGGGCCGTCCGGATCTCTTCCTTGATGGAGGCATATTGAGCTTTTAGATCAAGCAAAGGAACATGCATGAGACATTCACCTCCTGAATTCTTCGTCGACGGCTCGTCCGCAACTTCTTTGACCGTTTGATTCTCAAGCTTATAAGTCTTTCGGGATTTTTCGCAAAAAGCGTATCCCTCCCGATCAAATGTCAGTTTTTTCCCGGCCCCGCTCATCCAGCCGACGATCCTGGCAGGGTTTCCCACCACCAGGGCAAAATCGGGGACATCCCTGGTCACGACGGCCCCCGCTCCGACAAAAGCGAAGCGGCCGATCGTGTGGCCGCAGAGGATGGTGCAGTTGGCGCCAAGCGTAGCGCCTTCTCGGACGAGGGTTTTCTCGTAGAACTCCGATCCCGGCCGGGGATATTTGCTTCGGGCATCGGTGATGTTTGTAAAGACCATCGACGGCCCGCAAAAAACGTAATCTTCCAGAGTCACTCCTTCATACACCGAGACGTTATTCTGGATTTTGACATTGTTGCCCACTGTGACATTGCGGCTGACATTCACATTCTGCCCAAGGACGCAGTTTTTCCCGATGCGCGCCCCAGACTGGATATGGGAAAAATGCCAGATCTTCGTGCCCTCTCCGACCTCCACGTGGTCATCCACCACGGCGGTCTCATGGATAAAGGAGGTCCTTGTTTCCTCCGGTCCCAATTGACAGACCCTGCCGTTCTCCCGCAGGGATTGCTGGCAGGCTTCCAGGATCTTGAGGACCTTGAGTCCGTTGTTCCCATCAGTCCTCGGCGTCCGGCGGGATCGGACGCATGCCAAAAAATGTTCACATTCGGCCCGCAGCGGCTCGGTTTGGGGAAGGTCAATACGCTCGGGCTTTTCGGGGTGGGGGACAGGCCGGCGGTCGATCCAGTCGATCTTGTGGCTATAGGCCAGCAGCTTGTCTTTGGCTTCCATATCATCGAACATCATCATCTTTTTATCCCCGATGACGACCAACTTTTGCTCTTTGTACGGGTGGAGCCAGCTGACGAAAATGTGGGCTTTGGCCCCGCTCGGAAAATCCAGGTGGGTGATTGTCACGTCCGTGATATGGGGATTCAGGTAATTCCCTCCATGGGCGGCCACCTTCGCCGGCATTTCGTTCAGGAGATAAAGAATGGCCGAGATGTCGTGGGGGGCAAAGCTCCACAAAATGTTTTCTTCGGTGCGGAATTTGCCGAGATTCAGCCTGGCGGAATAGATGTACTGAATCTTTCCCAGCTCGCCGCTGTCAACGAGCTCCTTCAATCGATTGATCGCGGGATGGTATTCCAGGATATGCCCGACCATGAGGATTTTTTTGGATTCTTTAGCCAAGGCCACAAGCTCCTGGGCGTCTTCAGAGACCAGGGCCAGGGGTTTTTCAACAAAGATGTCTTTCCCGGCAATAAGCGCCTGTTTGGCCAGTTCGCAATGGGTAGCCGCCGGCGTCGAGATGGCAACCGCCTTGATGGCAGGATCCGTCAAGAGCGATCGATAATCCAGGGCGGCCTGAAGGGACGGATATTTTCCCCGGAGTGATGTCAGGACATCTTCGTCGATGTCGCAGATAGTTCGCAGCGCCCCCAGCTCATGGAAATTCCGGACGAGGTTCTTTCCCCAGCTGCCGCAGCCAATGACACCAACGATAGGGTCCATGGCTGCACTTCTCTGCGTCCGATTCATGATAAGCCGCTTTCTCCCGGCCGCTAAAATACTACACCAAGAGGGACGACGTTGACAAGCGGGCCAGAATATGTTAAAAATAATATCCAGCTTTCACCTTCTGAAGCGAGCTCGCACTTTCTGATTTTTCTAAAGAGCAGGCCCCAATCCAACGGGATTTCCCTCTGAGGAATTCCATAGGCGCATGAGCGCCGTACGAAACACGGGCAGGTGGCGGAATTGGCAGACGCGCTAGGCTTAGGACCTAGTTCCTGATGAGGGAGTGCGGGTTCGACTCCCGCTCTGCCCATTTCGATACCTGAAGACACGTCTTCTCGAAAGGCAGACGGACTGCCTGGTGAAAGGCCGATCTAAAGGATGACGCTATGAGTGAACCGACGGAACGCATTAAAAGCACGGTCAAAGATTTGAGCGCCAGCCGTAAAGAAATCGAAGCTGAGCTGCGCGCCGATGAAGCCGGCCGGGAGTTCGAGCGAATTATCGACAGCTACGCGAACCGGGTAAAACTGAAAGGCTTCCGTCCGGGCAAAGCCCCCCGGGACATGGTCAAACAAATGTTCACCGCGGACATTCACCAATCGCTATTTGATGCCCTCGTCCCCAAGGTCCTGGACGAAGTCCTGACAGCGCAGGCCATCCATCCCGTAGGCGTGCCCGTCGTCAATGATCTATCCTATGATGAAGGGCAGCCGTTCCGTTTCAAGGCCGTTGTGGAAGTTTGGCCGGATTTCGCCCTGCCGTCCTATAAAAAGATCCGCGTCCCCAAGAAGGACGTCAACGTCCTAGCCGGAGATATCGACCAGGCCTTGGAGAAATTGAGGGAGAAATCCGCGGAATATGTCCCCATCGAAGGCAGGGGAGTCGTCAAAGACGATTATGTCGTCATCGAACTTCAGGGGAAGGACAAAAAAACGAAGCGTTTGATGCCCGCGGAAAAGGTCGTCGTGATCGCCGGCCACGAGGGAAATGAAAAAATCATCAACCATGAGCTCCTGGGAATGAACATCCAGGAGGAGAAAAATTTTGTCTATCCCTATCCGACCGACCGCAAAAATAAAAAATTGGCCGGCCGGGACATCGAGTACAAGCTGAAGGTCGTTTCCATCAAGGAAAAGCAGGTCCCCGAACTGAACGATGAGTTCGCCAAGCATCTTGGCGAACATGACAGCCTGAAGGATCTTAAGGAAAAAATCAAAAACGAACTCCAGGGAGCCAGGGAGCGGGTCGCCAAAAACGAACGTTCCGAGGAGATCCTGAAGGCGATCGTGGACCGGACGGAGATCGAGCTTCCCCCCAGCCTCGTCGAGGAGGAAGCCCAGTCGATCTTGAAGAGGCTTTTGTCGTCTGCGCCGCGGCAAAATCTAACCAAAGAGACATTGGATGCGCTTCAAGCGAGCGCCGCCCGGCAGGCCCAGGAAAACCTCAAGCGACACTTGGTGCTTAAAAAAATCGCCCAAGCCGAAGGGCTGACGGTCGACGAGCAGGAGGTGGACGAAGAAATCAAGGCGCTGGCCAAAGCGAACAACGTTCCTCTGGCCAGGGCGATGGAAACATTTAAACAAGAGGGGAGACGGGACAGCCTCCAAAGCAGCCTGCTTCTCAAAAAGACAGTTGACTTTTTGGTCGAACAGGCTATAATAGATTAACCCAGCCGTTATTTCCATGACTCTCATCCCCTTCATTGTCGAGCAAGACGGCCGGACTGAACGTGCCTATGACATCTATTCGCGGCTGCTCAAAGATAATATCATCTTCATCGGGACGGAGATCGATGACGAGGTGGCCAACTTGGTCATTGCCCAGCTATTGTTTCTGGAAGCGGAAAACCCGGAAAAAGATATCTCTCTTTATATCAACTCGCCGGGAGGCAGCATCACCTCGGGCTTGGCCATTTATGACACGATGCAATTTGTGAATAATGATATATCGACGATTTGTGTCGGCCAGGCGGCCAGCATGGCTGCCGTGCTCCTGTCCTCGGGAACGCCGGGGAAGCGGCTTTCCCTGCCCAATTCCCGGATCATCCTCCACCAGCCGTTCGGAGGATACCAGGGGCAGGCTTCGGATATCGCCATCCAGGCCAAAGAGATCCTGCGGATCAGGGAGAATATCTATCACATCCTGGTCAAGCACACGCGGCAGCCGAGGGCCAAGATCCAGACGGATATCGAGCGCGATTTCATCATGATGGCCGCCCAGGCCAAGGATTATGGGCTGATCGACCAGATTATCACGACAAGGACCCCGTCCAAAAAATAAGGGCCACCGCCTCGTCCGGAAAATTCTCGGGCCGGGCCAAAAGAGCAAAACATGGATGATGACAGTCAACAAAAAATGAATGCCCTGGTGCGATGCAATTTCTGCAACCGCAACCAGTCACAGGTGAAAAAGCTGATCGCCGGGCCGGGAGGCGTATTCATCTGCGATAACTGCATCGAAGTGGCCCATTCCATCGTCCAGACCGACAAGGCCAAAGAGGAAGAAAAAAAGTCGACGGGCGACTTTCCCATGCCCAGCCAAATCAAGAGCGCCTTGGACGAGTACATTATCGGCCAGGAGAAGGCCAAGAAGAAGATTTCCGTGGCCGTTTATAACCATTACAAGCGGATCAGCCTGCCGCATCCGACCGATGTCGAAATCACCAAAAGCAACATCCTCCTCATCGGTCCGACAGGAACGGGCAAGACGCTTATGGCTCAAATCCTGGCCAAGATCCTATCCGTCCCTTTTGCCATCGCCGATGCCACAACGCTGACCGAGGCCGGCTATGTCGGCGAAGACGTAGAAAATGTCGTGCTGAAACTGTTCCAAGCCGCTAAAGGGAATATCGCCAAAACCCAGAAAGGGATCGTCTATATCGATGAAATCGACAAGATCAGCCGCAAGAGCGATAGCCCCTCCATCACCAGGGACGTCTCGGGGGAAGGCGTCCAGCAGGCCTTGTTGAAGATCATCGAAGGGACGGTCGCCAGCATCCCTCCCCAGGGGGGCCGTAAACACCCCTACCAGGAATTCATCCCCATCGATACGACGGACATTCTCTTCATTTGCGGCGGGGCGTTTGTCGGGCTGGATAAAATCATCGCCCAGAGAGTCGGCCAATCCGTGGTCGGGTTTAAGGCGGATTCGAGGTTGAAAAAAGCGGATGTGACCGCTGAACTCTTGGTCGAGCTCATCCCCCAGGACCTGATCAAATACGGGCTGATTCCCGAGCTCGTCGGCCGCATCCCCGTCGTGGCCACATTTTACGACCTCAATGTCCATGATCTGGTCGATATTCTGACTAAACCTAAGAACGCCATCATCAAGCAGTTCCAGAAGCTGTTCGAGATGGAAGGCGTGGAACTGGAATTTACAGAAGAGGCGCTGACGGGGATCGCCCAAAAATCCCTGGAAAGGAAGCTCGGGGCCAGGGGCTTGAGGTCGATCATCGAGGACCTGATGCTGGACATCATGTTTTATCTGCCCTCGGCCAAAAAGGCGACCAAGATCAAGATCACCAAGCGCATGGTGGAAGAGAACGAACTGAGCTTTGAGCGCATCAAGCAGGCCATCGGAGTCTAATATGGAACATTCCAACGAACCCCTTGAGATTTTGAAAAATATCCCGCTGATCCCTCTCCGGGACCTGGTGGTCTTCCCGGCCACCCTCGTCCCGTTCATCATCGGGCGCGCCTCGTCGATCCAGGCCTTGGAAAAATCGGCCGAGACGGACAAGCTCGTTTTTCTTTCAGCCCAAATGGATGCTTCTCTCGACAATCCCAGCCCCAAGGACATCTATTCCATGGGGGTGACCGCCAAAGTCATCCGTACCATCCCCATGGACGATAAGAACGTCAAGGTGATTGTCGAGGGAAAGAGGAGGGCGCGCGTCCTCGAGTATGTGAGCTCCTATCCGTTTTATCTGGTCCTGGCCAAAGAGATTCAGGTCTTCGAAGACACAAGCAAGGGAAGCCAGGAGGAGATGAAACGGGTGCTGGCCCTCTTTGAAGAATATCTCAAGCTGAACCAGAACGCGAACTTCCAGTCCATCATCCCGGCCCTGCGCGACCATACGCCCGACCGGATCGCCGATATCATCTCCTCGCATCTCTATCTTCCTCTGGATGAAAAACAAAACCTCTTGGAGACGATCAACAGCCTGGAGAGGATCCGCAGGCTCAATTTCATCCTGGAAAACGAGATCTACAAGGTCCAATCCAGCCTGCGCAAAGAAGGAAAGCCTATGAACCGGCGGCGGGTCCCGTTCCGAGAAGGCCAGAATATCTTTTCTCCGGGGGCCGCGCCGGGTCAGAGGAAAGACGAGCAGGCGAACGAGATCGAGGAGCTGAAGAAAAAAGTGGCCGCAGCCAAGATGCTGCCGGATGCCGAGGAAAAGGCCTACAAGGAAGTCGAGCGGCTGGAAACCATGCCGCCCATGTCGGCCGAAGCGACCGTCTGCAGGAACTATCTAGATTGGCTGCTGTCCCTGCCTTGGCAAAAGAAATCCAGGGAGAAACGAAACCTGAAAGAGGCCGAACGAATCCTGAATGAGGACCATTACGGCCTGGAAAAGGTCAAGGAAAGGATTCTCGAGTATCTGTCAATCCGCCAGTTGGTGAAAAACCCCAAGGGCGTTATTTTGGGCTTTATCGGCCCGGCGGGAGTAGGGAAGAGCTCGCTCGGCCGTTCGATTGCCAGGGCCACGGGAAGAAAATTCGTGCGTCTTTCCTTGGGGGGAGTCCGGGACGAAGCCGAGATCAGGGGACATCGCCGGACATATATCGGCGCCTATCCCGGCCGAATCATCCAGATGATCAAGCGTGCCGGGACCAAGAACCCCGTGTTTCTCCTGGATGAAGTGGACAAGATGAGCATGGATTTCCGGGGCGACCCCGCTTCCGCGTTGATGGAAGTCCTCGACCCAGACCAGAACAGCACCTTCCTCGACCATTATATCGATACCGACTTCGATCTATCTCAGGTCATGTTCATCGTCACGGCGAATATGGTGGAGCCCGTTCCCAGGCCCCTGATCGACCGGATGGAGGTCATCCGCCTTCCCGGCTATACGGAGGATGAAAAGCTCCAGATCGCCAAGCAGTTTTTGTGGTCGAAGCAGATGAAAGCGCACGGACTGACGGCAAAGAATCTGGAGATCTCGGATACGGCCATCATGAAACTCATCAATGAATATACACGCGAAGCCGGCGTGCGGAACCTGGAGCGGGAGATCACCTCAATCTGCCGGAAGGTCGTCAAAAAAGTCGTCTCCAAAGGCAAGGACACCAAGGGAAAAGTGACCGTCAAGAACCTAGAATCTTTCCTCGGCGTCCCCAAGTACCGGCGCTCGGAAATCGACAAAGAGGACGAAGTCGGCGTGGCCATCGGCATGGCCTGGACGGAATTCGGCGGCGAGCTCCTGCGCTTCGAGGCCACCAAAGTCCACGGCAAGGGCAATTTTACCCTGACCGGACAGCTGGGCGAGATCATGCAGGAATCCGCGCAGGCCGCGTTCAGCTTTGTCCGGGCCAAGGTGTTTGAGCTCAATATTGCCCGCGATGTCCATAAGAACTTCGATATCCACGTCCATGTCCCCGAAGGGGCCACGCCCAAAGAAGGGCCCTCGGCTGGAATCACTCTGGCCATTTCCATCCTGTCGCTACTCACGGAGATTCCCGTCAGCAAAAAGGTCGCCATGAGCGGAGAAATTACGCTCAAAGGCAAGGTGCTTCCTGTCGGCGGCATCAAAGAGAAGCTCCTGGCCGCCCACCGCGAAGGTATCCGGGAGGCCATCTTGCCGCTGGACAACAAGCCGGATCTGAAAGATCTTCCCAAGGTCATTACACGCGATATGAAGATCCATCTTGTCGAGAACATGGAAGAGGTCCTGAAGATCGTCCTGACCAAAGAGCTGACTCAACGACCCAAGAGGAAAAGAAGGAAACCTCCGGTGGCCAAGGACATTGTCGAGGAGAAAGTGGAATCCGAGAGCCCCAAGGAGCCGCCGTTAACCAATTGATAATATTATATTTATATAATTTTTAGTTCCGATTTTTGATCTTTGAGAAAATTCATTCGGAAAAAAGTTCTCCTGATGAGCGTTCCGCTCACAGGAATTCGTCTAAACGAGGATAGGCAGATTTCCATTTATTGAGAGGTGAATCATGAAAGAAAAAGAAGAATACAGCTTGCTCGACCTAGAAGGGAAGGAGGCCAAAGAGCTGCTCAAGATTTCCACCCAGATGGGCGTGCCCGAGGAGGAAATCGATAAATCGAGCAAGCATAACTTGACCTTTAAAATTTTGGAAGCGCAGGCCAAAAAGAGCGGCCTTCTGTTTTCCGAAGGTGTGCTCGAATGTCTGGACGACGGGTTCGGCTTTTTGCGGGCCCCGGAATTCAGCTACCTGCCCAGTCAGGACGACATCTATGTCTCACCGTCGCAGATCCGGAAATTCCAGCTGCGGACCGGCGATACCATTTCCGGCATCGTCCGGCCGCCCAAAAATGGCGAAAAATATTTCGCCCTGATCAAGATCGAGGCGATCGATTTTATCGATCCGGACGTCATCATCGAAGACCGGCGGAACGTCCATTTCGAGCAGCTGACGCCCCTTTATCCACATGAGATGATCAAGCTCCAGGACGGGAACCCCAAGAACCTGAATGCGCGCATCATGGAACTGATGACCCCGATCGGCAAGGGCCAGAGAGGCCTGATCGTGTCTCCGCCGCGGGCCGGGAAGACCACCCTGCTCAAAACCATCGCCAAGTCCATCGAGAAGAACCATCCCGAGATCATATTGATCGTCCTGCTCGTTGCCGAGCGTCCGGAAGAAGTTACGGACTTTCAAAGGAGCGTCAGCGGCGAAGTCGTCGCCTCCACGTTTGACGAGCCGCCGGCCCGCAACGCCCAGGTCGCCAACATCGTCCTGGAAAAGGCTAAGCGCCTTGTCGAAATCAAGAGGGATGTCGTCATCCTGCTCGACAGCATCACCCGGCTGGCCCGGGCCCACAATGCCATCATCCCGCCCTCCGGAAAGGTTTTGTCGGGAGGCATCGATGCCAACGCCCTAAACAAGCCCAAGAAATTCTTTGGCTCCGCAAGAAAGATCGAGGAAGGCGGAAGCCTGACCATCATCGCCACGGCCTTGATCGATACAGGAAGCCGGATGGACGAAGTCATTTTTGAAGAGTTCAAGGGCACGGGCAACCTGGAGATCAATCTCGACCGCCGCCTTGTCGACAAACGGGTCTTCCCGGCGATGGACATCAACCGGTCGGCAACCCGCAAAGAAGAGCTGTTGATCGAAGAAACCGAGTTGAACAGGGTCTGGATTTTGAGAAAAGTCCTTAGCCAGCTCGGCGAAGTCGAGGCCATGGAGCTGCTCATCGATAAAATCTCGAAGACCAAAACCAACCAGGACTTCCTAAACGCGATGAGCAAGGGTTTATAGCCGCTGGATCCAGCCTGCGATTTTCAAAATTGCACAAATCCTGGGTAGTTTAATTATCCACAGCGGGAGGATATCTATATCTAATTGAAATTAATAAAGATAAAATTTATGTATAAAATGGGTCGCATAAGATATATTATGTCAACTATAATAATAATTTGATTTCCCTTAAATATTGTTTTTTCCCCCCTCGCTACATCGGTAATTTTAGCTTCTCTAGCAGCTCTTCTAGGACCTTGATAATCTCCTGTCGACTCACCGTTTCTTTTTTAAACTCGATCCGGATGATATACGTCCTATTCTCTTTCGGCCTATAGCTAAAAATGTAATTTTTTGTTTTCTTTTCGGACTCCTTGCCCTTCTCTTTTTCCTTAAAAAGTTTCGTTAGGTCCCGCGTATCCTCGCGCTTAAGTCCCCGTTCGTGGATGACCTCCATAAGCCTCTTCATCTCGTCTTCGTTCTTTAGCTTTGAAATTTCTATCAGCATGCTTCTGTTCTTGTCTATCTGATAGCTGTGGCACAGCTTCCGAATAGCTTCTGGAATCTTGCTGATGTTTATGACTTCGGTGATCGTCGAACGGGCTCTGCCGATTTTCTCAGAAACCTGTGCATGGCTGTATCCGTAAATGTCGATAAGGGTTCGAAGACCATCCGCCTCCTCAAAAACGTCGAGGTCTTTTCTCTGCAGATTCTCGATCAGAGAGATTTCCATGGCCTCATTATCCGAGACGTTCATCTCGATGCACGGGATTTCTTTGAGGCCGACGTTCTTCGACGCCATATACCGGCGTTCGCCGGCAATAATCTCGTAGCGGTCGCCCCGCGGCCGGACAATAATTGGCTCTAGGACCCCTTTGGATTTGATCGAATTCATCAGCTCTTGGATGTTTCCGAGCTCGCTTCGTGCCTGGTGCGGGTTGGGCTCGATCCGCTCCAGCGAAATCATCCGAACTAAAGGGGCTGCGGCTTTCTTGGAAATGAACTCGACGAAATGTGTGTCGTGCCGCATGGCGATCGATTCGGGCAAACCGGATCGTTTAGTTTTTTGCACGTTTTATAATCTCCTCCGCGACTTGCTTGTATTGAAGCGCACCGATCGAGCTCGCCGCATACGTAAATATGGATTCCTTATAGGCCGGGCTCTCCTCGATCTTGACGCTCCTCGAGATATAGGTATGGAAGACTTTGTGCCCGAACACCTTGATGATTCGTTCAACGACATCCTTTGCGATATTGGTCCGCGTATCATGGAGCGTGATCAAGATCCCAAGGATTTCTAAGTTCGGATTGGCGACACGCCGGATCTTTTCGATCGTCTCCAGCAGGTCATCCGTTCCTTCCAGGCACAGATATGAGGATTGGATAGGAATTAGCAAATGGGTGGCCGCTACCAGGGCGTTTACCGTGATCAAGCCCAGGGTCGGCGGCGTATCTATGAATATGAAATCATATTTCCTCCGGATAGGAGCTAGGACATCTTTGAGCCGGAAATGTCCGTCGATCTCCCCCAGGAGTGACGGCTCCAGCTTGGCCATGGAGATCCGCGAAATGGCCACGTCCATGCCGGGGATGGTTGATTTCGCGATGATATTCCGGATTTTTCCTTCGCGCCGCATCATCACATCATAGAGCGATCCCGGAATCGCGTCCGCATCCTTCACGCACGATTTCGTGCTGTGGGCCTGCGGATCGGCATCGACAAGGAGCACCCGATAGCCAGCCAGGGCGAGCCCCGCCGCGACATTGACGGCTGTTGTCGTTTTTCCGACACCGCCCTTTTGATTGGTCACAGCGATGATCACATTCCGCCTCCACAATCGTTCTTCAGTAAGATAGTCAAATCCTTCCTCAATTGCAAGATTTTTTTTAACCCGAAATGTCGGCCGGCCGACATGGTCATTAAATATTTGAAAATACATCAAATACACAATATTTTTGCGAGCATAGGCAAAAAGCGTTCCGGGTTGCCAATGGCCGAGCCCCACGCATAGGCTACCATTTTTTTCGAAGACGAAAATGACGTAACGAGAAATTGATAAACAAAATAGCCCCTCCTCTATTTCGAAAAAATTTGTGAGTTGCGAACGCAGATTTTTGAAATAGCGGCACGCCGATCTTAATGGAAAATTAAGACACCGCTCTGGTTAAACAACTTAGATATCTTGGCCGGCACATAAATATGACCAAAGAAAATCTGCGGTCTTTGTTTGCCATGCTCGCAGCGAAAGGCCTATCAAACAGCATCCTCGGAAACGAAGAAATGAGAGAATCGCTGCTCCGCGCACGTTGCAGTTTTATGAGGCTTTTCTTATAATGGAGTCAAGGAAATGCTTAAAATGCATGTAATTATATTATAATCAATAAGATGCATAGATTTATGTTAAGTATTTTATAGGAAGCTAGGACCCGATGCCGGAACTTGAAAGAAAACTAGGGCTTGGGGATTCGGTATTCCTCGTGATCGGGTCCGTGCTCGGCTCCGGGATATTCCTGACGACCGGAATCATTGCCAAGGGCCTTCCGTCTCCCCTGTTCATCTGGCTGGCTTGGATTGTCGGCGGCTTTCTTACGGTCAGCGGAGCCCTGACGTATGCGGAGCTTGGAGCTCAATCGCCCAAATCCGGAGGGCCCTATGTTTATCTCAAAGAAGCCTATGGACCGGCGGCAGCCTTTCTCTATGGGTGGGCCTTTTTCTGGGTCATCGGCGGCGGCGGGATTGCCGCGCTTGCCGTTGGATTTGCCGAGTACTTGGGTTCGTTTGTTCCCGCCCTTTCGCTCGCCCACACTCTTTTCGATGTGAGTCTTGGGCCAATCCATGTCTATCCTTCGTCGGGTCAATTCATCGCCGTGCTATCGATCGTTTTTCTATCCGGGCTCAATTATTTTGGGATCCAGAGCGGCGCCCGTTTCCAGAACGTTTTTACGGTGCTCCGCATTGTCGCCCTCGTGGGCTTGGCTGGATTCGGCATCGTTATCGGCAAAAAGTCAGGCCTTCAAAACATCTCCCAAGTCTTTCAAAGCCAATCCGGGTTCAGTTGGAGCGCGTTTGCCATCGCCCTAGTCCCCGTGCTCTGGGCCTATGATGGCTGGTACTCCATCAACTGCACGGCTGAGGAGGTCAAAAAGCCAGAAAAGAATATCCCGATGGGCCTGGCCTTGGGAACGCTCATCGTCACTCTTCTTTATTTACTGACGAATATTGTTTATAGTATAGCCCTTCCGGTGGAAAAAATGAGAGGCATCGTACGGATCGGCGAGGCGGCCGGCCTGCAGCTGTTCGGCCCGGACGGCGGACTCGTTCTCACCGCTCTGATCCTTTTGATGATCTTCGGCTGCTTGAGCGCCAATGTGCTTTACTGCCCCAGAATTCCCTTTGCCATGGCCAGAGACGGGGTCTTTTTCCGGAAATTGGCGTTTGTCCATCCCCGCTATCACGTCCCGTCCAAGGCCATCACGGCCCAGATGTTGTGGTCCGGGCTCCTCTGTCTTTCCGGGACCTATCAAAGTTTGTATGAATATGTCGTCTTCGCCCTGGCCCTCTTTTTTGCCGCGACGGGACTTTCGGTCATTGTCCTGCGAATCAAGGATCCGGCCCGGCTCAGGCCGTATAGGGTTTGGGGGTATCCCATCCTCCCCGTGCTGTTTGCAATTGCCAACCTGGCTCTTTTTGTGAACATGATCTCGTCCCGGCCGCTGCAATCCCTGGCGGGTTCCCTCCTGCTGGTCCTTGGCCTTCCTGCGTATGTCCTGTGGAAAAAGACGATTGTCACTGAAAAGAAGGCTGACCAGATATGAGTCTGACTTTGACGATCCTGCCCCAAGATCGATCGATTCAAGTGCGAAAGGGCACGATCCTGATCGACGCCCTTCAAAACGCCGACGTCAGCCTCATAACCTACTGCAACAAGACAGGCTTGTGCGGCAAATGCTTTGTCGAGATTATGAAGGGAACTCCGCCGCCGCCCGACCCACGGGAAAAAAAGTTCATGGCCAGAAAGCGGCTCGGCAAGACATTCCGCCTGGCCTGCCTGCATCGAATGGCGGGTGACCTGACGGTCCGCATCCCCGAAGAATCGCAGCTCCCGCTCATGCCCGTCTTGAAACGGGGGCTTCGCCGAACACTCCTGCCGGACCCCGCCGTCAAGAAAGTTCTGTTTGCCCTGTCCCGGCCGGACTTGGCCTCTCCCCTGTCCCTGTCCGAACAGATCCAAGCGCATTTTCCCGGCCTCCGCCATAAGGCCTCTCCGCGGGTCTTAGAAGACATGGCGGGATTCATGGACGATCCGTCCGGAGAAGCCACGGCCGCGCTCTATGAGGACGCCGAAATCCTGGACCTCGAGCCCGGTGACACGGCCGAGCAGAATTTTGGGATCGCCATCGACCTGGGAACTACGACTCTGGTGGCCGAGCTTGTCAATTTGAACACGGGAAAAACGCTCGACGCCGCCACCGCCCTGAACGCCCAGATTCCGTTCGGAGCCGACGTCCTCTCTCGAATCACGGCCGTCTTCCAGGACCCAAAAAAATCCGGGGCGTTAAGGGCGGCGGTCCTCGCCGCGCTGAACACAATGATCGAGGGAATGCTCAAGAAACGCCGGATAGCGACCCGCCACGTGTACGAAGTCGTCGTCGCCGGCAATACGGCCATGAACCATCTGTTCCTTGGCGCTCCGGTGAAAACGCTGGCGGTATCCCCTTACCATGCGGTTTTTTCGTCGCTCCCTCCCCTCCCCGCCTCCGAAGCGGGGCTCCTGATGAACCCGTACGGGAAGGTCTTTATCGCGCCCAACATCAAGAGTTTTGTCGGTGGCGACATCGCAGCCGGGCTTGTCGCGGTTGACCTCGTCCATCAACCAGGGAATTATCTTTTTATCGACCTGGGGACCAACGGAGAGATCGTTCTTAAGAAAGGCCGGCAATTCACGGCGACTTCGACGGCGGCCGGCCCGGCCTTTGAAGGGATGAACATCAGCTGCGGCATGTTGGCCGTTCCGGGTGCCGTTTATAAGGCAGAATTTCGTCGCGGGCTGAGGGTTATGACGATTGGCAGCGGGGCGGCCCGCGGCGTCTGCGGGACAGGCCTGATCGACCTGATCGCCATTTTTCTTGATCAAGGCATCCTTTCTCCTCAAGGCCACATTCAAAAGCGCGAGAAAGAGATCAGGGCCGGACAAAACATCGTTCTCCTGCAAAAGGACATCCGCGAGGTGCAGCTGGCCGCGGCCGCCATCAAGACTGGTATCCGCCTGCTGCTCGGCCTCCACAAGCTCTCGATTGCCGATCTCGATGGAATCTATGTCGCGGGAGCGTTCGGCAATTATCTCAACATTGACAACAGCATGCGCTTGGGGCTCCTGCCCCGCCTGGACAAGAAAAAGATCCTGTTTGTCGGGAATTCGTCCCTGGCCGGCGCCAAGGCCCTGCTCGTTTCACGGCAGGAGCGGGCCCGGTGCGAACGGTTGGTGCAGACGATCAAGCACGTTTCGCTGGCGACGGATGCGACTTTCCAAAAAACGTTCATCGAGGCCCTGGAGTTCAGGGCCTGGACATAGGGCTAACTCAATTTTCGGAGCGAAGGAGCAGATGATATGAACAAAGAGCGCCTCTTGAAGGACATGGCCCAGGCTATCGTCGAAGGCCATAGAGAAGCGGCGGAAGCTTTGGCCAAAGCCGCCCTGGCCCAGAACCTGGACCTTCACGACGTGATCGAAAAAGGCTATGTCCCGGGCATCCAGAAAGTCGGGGAACTTTGGGAGCGCGGCGAATATTTCCTCCCCGAACTGATCACCAGCGCGGAATGCATGAAGGCGGCCATGGCCGTGCTGCGCCCGGCCTTAGAGCGGGCGCGGATGGAGGATGTTTCCCTGGGCAAAGTGATCATCGGCACCATCGAAGGCGACATCCACGATATCGGAAAAAACCTAGTGGCATCCATGCTTTCGGCCAACGGCTTTGAAGTCGCGGACCTGGGGGCGGACGTGAAGCTGGAACGGTTCATTCAAGCGGCCCGGGACATGAAGGCGGATTTCATTTGCCTCTCGGCTCTGCTGACGACCACCATGCTCGGCCAGCGCCGCTTCATCGAGATGCTCAAAGAGAGCGGGTTGCGCCACCAATTCAAAGTGTTGGTCGGCGGAGCGCCCGTGAACCAAAAGTGGGCGGCGGCGATCGGGGCCGACGGATATGCCGAGAACGCCCTGGCCGCCGTTAAGCTTGCCAAGTCGCTCAAGGAAAAGAGGTGATGCCATGATTCCGACTATCAGGCCAAAAGTGCGCCTCCTCAACCACGCCTTCATCGAAAAGATCCTGGAGGAGGCATTCGTGATCCTGGAACGGCAGGGCGTCTTCGTCGAAAACTCCGAAGCCCGGGCGCTTTTCCGGAAGGCCGGCATGGCTGTCGACGAAGCCCAGCTACGGGTGAAATTGACACGGAGACTGGCCGAGGAATGCCTGGCCGCCATACCCGCATCCATTACGCTCTATGACCGTTCCGGCCAAAAAGAGTTTCTTATCGGCGGCGACGAGGTCCACTTCGACCCGGGCTCGGCCGCCGTGAAGATCTTCGACCATCAAGCCGGGCAAGAGCGCAAGGCGGATACGTCCGACCTGGTGAAATTTTACCGGTTGACCGAGTGCCTGGACCATATTCATTTTCAGAGCACAGGGCTCATTTCCGGGGATGTTCCCGACATCATTGCTGACAGCTACAGGCTGTTCATCGGCCTTCAATTTTGCGCCAAGCCCGTCGTGACCGGGACCTTTCGGGTGGAAGGATTCCGGCCGATGTTCGAGATGCTGGCTGCGGTCCGGGGCGGAGCCGAGGAGCTGCGGCGAAAGCCGCTGGCGATCTTCGACGCCTGCCCCTCCCCTCCCCTGAAATGGAGCAACCTGACCACGCAAAGCCTCATCGACTGCGCCCGGGCAGGAATCCCCTCCGAGCTCATTTCCATGGGCATGACGGGCGCGACCTCCCCCGTGACCATTGCCGGCACGCTCGTCCAGCATGTGGTCGAGAACCTCTCGGGTCTCGTCATTTGCCAGCTCGCCCAAAAGGGAGCTCCGGTTATCTTCGGCGGCTCTCCGTCCAGCTTCGATATGAGAAAAGGCACCACTCCCATGGGAGCCATCGAAACGATGATGTTGGACATGGCCTACACCCAGATCGGAAAATATCTGCATCTGCCGACCCATGCCTATATGGGCTTGAGCGATTCCAAAATCTGCGACTCCCAGGCCGGGCTGGAATCCGGAATCGGCGCGGTGCTGGCCGCCCTGGCCGGGGTCAATGTCGTCTCCGGGGCGGGCATGATGAATTTTGAAAGCTCGCAAAGTCTCGAAAAGCTCCTGATCGACGATGAGATCTGCGGCATGGCCTACAGGCTCATCGCGGGCATTTCCCAGAGGGACGAGCCACTCGCCCTGCCTCTGTTCGAAAATATCCGGCCGGACACCCAGTTCCTGACCATGCCTCATACTCGTACGTGGTACCGCCTCGAACATACCTTCCCGCGGCTGGCGGACCGGGATACGTACGATGCCTGGGCGTCCCTGGGGAAAAAATCCATGGCCCAGCGCGCCGCTGATGAGGTTCAAAAGGTCCTTGAACGGAACGCTCCCCATCTCGCCGAAGAAAAATTGCGGAAAGAGCTCGAAAGAATTATGTTGGCCGATGCCAAGACCAGCGGCGTCGAGACCATCCCGGAAATTAAAGCGTAAAAAGGATTTGGCCGGATCGCTGTCTCATTTCGTCCGTCGGCCGCAGCCTTTACAGAATTCCGGCTTTCCATTATAAAATAGCCCTGCCGATTGTTATAAATACGGTATAATATAAGCGACCCCATGGACAGACGAAATTTTTTTAGGACGGCCGCCGCCGGAGCCTTGACGACACTCCTGCCTTCCCGGCTTCTTCTGTCCCAGCTCCGCTCGGACCAGGATCCCCTGCTCCGGCGATTGGCGTCTGCGGCAGATGATTATCACCCCTATGACGATGAACTTTTTGAGGCCGCGGAAAGGATCGTCTTTCTCGGCCCCCATGAGGCGTGGCTCAACGTCATTCCCAAAGGCGGAAAAAGCCTGGACCTGCGACTGGCCAAATCTGGGGAAGATCTGTCCATCCAAAGTGGTTTCTCTCCGCAATTGACCGGCGTGGATGACAGCACCGACATCCCCCTCCTCATAAATTTCAGGGCGCCCGAGCTGACCTACCGCCTGGAATACAGGGAAAGTGGAAAGGGTTCCTGGAAATCGACAGCCGAAAGACGAGTCAAAACGCCGTTTTCCTATAGCCGGACCGGCCGCATGGAAGTCATCCTGATCAGCGACGACCATACCTTTGACGATGCGGATATGGGTACCAGGATCGTCTACAACCCAGTCCTGCGGGAGGCCCGCTTGAATGGTGACTATGTGAATATGTATTTACATGAACTTCAGTGCGATCCAAATTTCTTGCCTGACCCGAGCGCCGAATCGGGCCAAATGATGAGTGGGTTCTGCCTAGCCTCAACGATCCACCAAGTCCTCAAGAAAGAGAACCCGGATTTTATCCTGATCCTGGGAGATTCGACGGGCATCGGAGCCGGTTATAAATGGAAAGGATTGGGGCTGAAAGACCCGATGTCCGGCTTGACAAGCCAGGATCGGGACGACATCTCAAAACTCTTATGGCTGCGGATGAGAAAGATGTACTCCGCCCTGACCCCGCATATCCCCATTTATTTTGTCCAGGGCAACCATGACGGAGAATCGGGCTATGATGCCCAAAGAGACTTTGCCAAGAAATACAGGCAAAAATATTTCAAGCAGCCGGGTCTCCGTCAAGGCGGCTCGATCGACGAAAACTTCTTCCCCCTGCTGTGGGGCGGCGATTTTTTCAATGGCGGGGCTCCTCTATTCCTGATTCTTGACAACGAGAGCTATAACCTCAGCCAATCCGGCGTCATGCCCTTAAAGCCGGAAGATTGGACGCTGGGGACCCAGCAGAAGGCCTGGCTCAGAGAGCTCCTGGCCTATGACACGGAATGGAAGTTCGCTTTTTTTCATCATGTTTTGGGCGGCTGGCCGCGCGGAACCAACGAAAACCTCACAGATTATGCTTATGGCCGCGGCCCGCTATTTATCTATGAGGATTACAAGGATTATTGTGTCGACCCGAATCTCGTCGAACAAGTCGAGCTGACTCAGGCCATGATGAATAACAGGCTCAACGCCATTTTCTACGGGCATGACCATATCTTCCACCCCAGAATAATCCCGGGTAGCTCAGGCCAAAAAATGTATGGGATCTGCGTCGGATCGCCCAAGCATAAGGGCGAGCTGGATTGGTATACAGGCCCCCTGTGGCAGAAATTTTATGGGACCTACGGGCATTATTGGACGGAATCGTCTGAGGCCTCTCCGTCGACGACGTTTTGGAGCCCATCGGGTTATACAAAGATCACCATGACGCCGGGCAGCACCAAGGTGGAGTACAAGCGCGCTGCTTTCAATCATCCGTACGCCAACCTTCCGCCCTCTGCGCGTCCCGGCGATGTCGTCCATACCCTTATTCTATAATCAGGAGAAGCCTCAGCCTGGCCCGGGATTGAGACGATGACATCAGGAAAAAGCCTCTTCGACGGCTTGGATTCTGAGCCGGGCAAGAAACGCAGGTTGCGGCTTCTCGGGGCTGTGGCAGTCGTAATTTTCCTTCTCTATTATTCATGGCTGCTCTGGACGAATCTCTGTGATGTGGCCGGAGGCTCGGACAGCTCCGGGTATCTTAACTACGCTTGGAGATTGCGGCATGGAAACCTGAGGGAACCGATCAAGGCGCTCGAAGTCTTGAACCTGGGCGATGAGTACAGCCAGCTCTTCCGTCCGCTCGGGATGACATGGGGTTCGGATCGCCGGACGATCGTCCCGGCTTATCCGCCGGGCCTGCCTTTCCATATGGTTTTGCTCGCCGAGATATTCGGCTGGGAGAAAGGGCCTTATCTGGTCAGCCCTCTCGCCGCCCTCATTGGGATATTTTTGATGTATGCTTTGTCGCGGCAGCTTGGACTCTCCCGGCCTCTGTCCCTGGCTGGGGGCGCTTGGCTGGCCGGGTTTCCCGTATTTTTGTTCATCGCCGTTCAACCCATGAGCGATGTCTTAGCGGTCTTCTGGAGCATGGCCGCGATTCTAGCGGGCCTTCGATCCAGGAAGGACAGCGCCTGGGCCTGGCTGGCCGGAGCGTCTTTTGGCATCGGCATCTTGGTCCGGCCCACCAACCTCCTCATTCTTTTTCCGCTCTTGTTCGCCATGCCCCTCAAGCCCAAGGTTTATGCAAGATTTCTGCTCGGCGGCCTTGTCTTCGGGGTTCTGCAAATCGCCATGAATATCGCCCTCTACGGAGCGCCTTTGACCACGGGGTATCGAGGAGAAATCACCGCATCATTGGCCGTTCGAAATTTTTTTCCTGGTTTTCTTCATTACAGCCGATGGCTCTCCAATATGTTGACACCTTTGGTCCCGTTGGCCTGGCTCGGAATTCTGCTCGACCGGAAAATCGTCTGGAAAGACAGGCTCCTTCTTTTTTTCTGGTTCGCGCCTTTCCTGGTTTTCTATTCCGTTTACGGACCCTCTGAAAACTGGACTTTCCTCCGCTTCTTCCTTCCGGCTCTGCCCGCTTTGATCTTCTCCGCGCTCCTCGTTCTCCGCGAAGTGCAAGGCTATTTCATCGCCAAGTTTTCACCAGGGCCCGGCGTCAAGCCTCCGCGGAGGAGCCTGGCGCCCCTGGTTCCTAAGGGTTTGGCTGTCATCCTGGTCGTTCTGGTCGCCGCTGTGGAAATCCGCGAGATCAAAAAATTGAAATTATTGGACGTGAATGAGTATGAGGCGGTCTATAAACTCGGCAGTCTTTTCGTCAAAAATAAGCTGCCGGAAAAATCAATCGTCCTCTCGGCTCAGATGAGCGGCGCCCTTACATACTATACAAATCTGATTCCCTGCCTCTGGGATGTCCTGCAGCCAGGGAAGTTTTCCTCGGTTCGTCACGCGGCCCTCTTGCATGGATACGATTTATTTGCACTTCTCTTTCCGTTTGAAGAAGAGGGATTTCAAAATAAAATCCCCGGCCGTTGGCAAAAAATCGAAACCATTCATTTTTTATCGCTGTGGCGTCTCGTGCCCGGGGCCAAGGCCAAGAGCTGATCAGAGCGGCCGGCTGACTATTTCAGATGTCCGGTTCGTACCGCCACACGCTCACATCTTGGACGTTGCCGATTTTCGTCCAGCGGCCAGTTAGGCGAGGGTCAGGGAACACCCGCTTTTCCTCGAAAGGAAAGAACACGGCATAGATCGGCATCCGAGCCGCGCTTGCCGCCTTGGCCAGTTTGTTAAAATGGGCCGATTTGATATGATCCCAGCGGACAATGGGAAACTTCGTATAATAGAATAGCGAGCCGCTGACCTGCATAGCGAAAATGACTGCGTTGGGAGGGATTTGGACGCGTACGTAATCGATCACCTGAAGATAGACTCTTTCTTCATCACCAGAGCGGGCTGCCCCCAATTTGCCATTCCAATTCCAGGCGTAGGAAAACACAACAGCGCCCAACAGAACTCCGGCCAGCCCCGCCCGCCAAGAGCCGCTCGGTGCGAAGCACCGCCAATGAACCCGTCTCAAGAGATCGTCGGCGACCAGGAGCGCGGCCATCCAGAATGCCGGGAAGCCCGGCAAGACGAAACGCAAATACCACCAAATCTCGTGCGTATGGAAGTAGAACGCATAAAACCCGACGATCGGGAGGCCCCAGGCCGCGAGCAGGATTGTCCAACGCGGCATTCTCCGCGCACACAGCGGCAGTCCCAGCGCCAAAAGGCCGAAGGGGGTGAGCAGGATGGGCATCCATTTTGCATAATGGGCCAGCGAGACCGAAAAGTATTCCCATCGAAACAGGGGATCGATCCGGCCATAGCCGCTCGCGAACACGTGGCCATAGGCGGAATAGTTATAGGTCATAATCAGGAGGGCCGGCGGAAGGCCTCCCGCAACAAATCCCAGCCAACGCCGCCGGTTTGTGCCGAGCGCGACGGCGGCCGGCAAGACGAGCATCAAGTTGCTTGGACGCACCAGGACGGCCACGCCTAAAGCGAAGCCCGCGGCCGGCGATAAACGGCCATCGCGCCGACTGAGCCACGCCAAGAGGACTGCGGCCAGTGCCCAGGTCGTGGCGGGCACGTCGCTCATCATCTGTACCGAATAAGATACATAAACGGGACACACTCCAAGCAGCAATGCCCCCAAGGCCGCCCATCCGACTGTCAACCCGCAGGCGCAGCAGAGCAGAAACATGAGGACAACTCCCGCGATGGCGTGCATCGAAATTGTCCAGCTCGGAGCGGCGTCCACTCCCACGACGGAGGCTACGACATCGATGAGGAGCGGCAATCCAATGGGATAAGTCGGGACCATCTTATTGGGACCGGCGGGCCTGAAACCGAGCGGCACATATGTAAATCCCGGCATTTTGCCTGCCGGCAGGCCGGCAATTTCGCGATAGCCCGTCGCTACGCGCCCCTGGCGCAGCAGCCGCGCATTGTTCAAATAGCCGGAAGAATCCGAGCCCCCGGCAACCGCCCCCATATTGAATCCGAGAAACAGCGCATAAATCAATAAGCCCAGGCCCATCAGGACGACGGTCGTGCGGCGAATGCTTTGCGGAAAGAATGGTGCGGTGTCAGATTCATCGACCCCGAAGAACCGATTCTTTTTTGTAGCCGCCGGAGAATTTTCTTTTTTCGGCGTTGTGTCTTCCTGGTCGAACACAGAAAAATTTTATGCTAGCCGGATCAGGAAAGTCAATAAGCGTTCTCTTCGCTAACAATCGAGAAGAGCGAACCCCCGGGATGGGCTTTATTGAAACACCTCGATTTCAAAGATCGACCAAAAATAGAAAGAATCTTCACCCAGGTTGGTAATACGAATGAAACGGACGCTTCTCGGAGGGAACTTAATGTCCATGGCAAAATCCCTCGGCTTCAGGTAGTTGAGAATAGGCAGGACGGTCATTTCTTCATGGCTCACCGTTTCCCAGTCGACTCCGTCCGTTGAAACCTCGGCCCGATAGCCCCTGGGATAATCCTCCAGCTTATCTCCGAATTTAAGAGATATGCCCCGGATGGACTCCACGCGATTCAGGTCCAGCGTAAAAAAGGTTCCTGGTTTTTGAGGTCCGCTCTCCCAGCGCGTTCGGAGGGATCCGTCGATGGCCAGACGGGCGATATCCGGGTGAACGTTAGATTCGACGCGCCAGCCCGATTTAGTCGACAGATAGACGGGCGGATTCTCGATCGACGCGCGGGAGCCTCGCGTCTTCGTGTCGAGCTTGAGGACATAATCATCGCCAAAAATAGCAACGGTTTGGATCGTATCGGCCAAGCGTTCCAGCTCGGGCAGGATTTGGCGGATCTGTTTTTTTTTAAAGTTTTTCGTATGGAAAATGACGTGACTGACGCCCAGCGTTTTGAGGTCGGCGAAGTTTTGGGATAGGGTCATGGTCGTCCAGCGCCGGCACAGCTCATCATACACCGGCGGGAAATAGCCGCTATAGCCGTTGACCATGTTTTTCCAGTGATAAATCGAATAATAGACTCGAGGACACTCCTGCAGCGCAAGAGGAATATCTGAAAATGGTAGGGGAAGCTCGATCAGCGAGATGTCCTCCTTCTGGGCGGCCAGCCACCGATAAACTTCGGGAATTTGATTTTTGACCTCGATCGTCTTCACCGGCACCGGCATCGAAGAGTATTCCAAAAGGATTAACAGGACGATGGCACCCATGCCAAGAAACTTGAGAGGGCTTGGGCCGTTCGCGAAGAGCCTCCGGACGCCAAAAGCGGCAAAAATAGCCAGGGAAAACATGACAAAAATATGAAACCGAGTGGGCACCCTCAGACCGTCGAAGCCGGGAACATACTTGTGAAGCCAGAGGTAGGGGCCCAAAGATCCAAACGTGAAAATAAAGGCCAGCCCAAAAATGGCCGCATAGATCCAAAGAAGGCCGCCCTGCCAAAGAAAAATGCGCCGTTTCCGCAATCCGTGCCTCTTGGTGAATCTCCAGCGCAAGATAAAAAGTAGGGCAAGGATGAAAAGCGGATTGATCAGATTATGGACTTTGATTCTGAATCCCGGCCCGAGGTGAATTTCTCTTCCGCCCCTGACCATCATAACCACAATGACAATCGAGCACAAAAAAATCAGCCCGCTGACCATCCCATTGAGGACGGAAATGACCTTGGCAGGGTGACTTTCTTCTCTAGCTATTTTTTTGATTTTAACCATTTGCAGAAAGCCGAAAACGGCCAGAGCGAGTGCCACAAGGCCGGGAAAAAGTTCACCTTCCGGCCTCATGAAAGTCCGTGTCATCTTCCCGTAGAGGCGGTTAATGGAGGCGGTCGTCAAAAAACTTTGGAGCGATGCCGATGGCCCAATCACCCTGGAAAAACCCATCTCATGCCTGGCGACGAGATATTGATAGAGGAAAGGGCCCACCGCGATCGTGGCCATGCCAATAAAGAGCCCAAAGTTTAGCCAGAAGCGGCCATCCTTGTATTTCTTTTTGGCAACCGTCAAAACGGCTATGAATAAACCGGCAAAAAAGCTGAGATACAGTCCGTAGTAGCCGTTGGCCAGGAACTGAAACACATAAAAGCCGGCGAAGCAAAGCATGTCCGGGGTGCGACCACTTTCAAAAAATCGATGGAGGAAGAGGAACGCCAAGGGAATTCCGGCCGCCGTAGCGACTTGGATATGGGAAAGATGGGCAAACATGAACGGAGAGTAAGCATAGATTATGCCTGCGACAAGAGCGGCAAATTCGTTCTTGACGAGATAGCGGGCCAGCAGATACATCCCCCAGCCCGAGGTCAGGAAGGCCAGCAGAAAAACAATATTGTAAGCCAAGACCGGATTCTTGGAGATCAGCCAGAAAGGCAGAGCGAAGAGCGACTGGGAGAAAAGGTGCTCCGAATAGGCCAGCGTGTGTTTGTTGGGGAAGAAGATATTCGTATCGAAGTAATTGCGCAAATCCAAGTGGGAGAGCTTATGGATATTCCAGGACAGAATCCAGGTGTTTAAAAGAGGGTCCCCCAGGTCCCGCAGCCCGGTGGCCATATGCAGGATCTGCGGATAGGTCAGAAGGAGCGTCAAGACTCCGAACAGGCCTAACGCAATAAGTTTTTTTTCCCCGTCAGTCATGGGCTTCATTATACTCTATCCCTAAAAATAGTGAAGCTTCCCGCCTCAATCAGACTGTCCGAGAAAACTCTTGAGAACACCTTTCTCGATGACCGGCCGTCTTTGCGTGGAGAGACCGTCTGTCAATCCATTCCGTCTTTTTGGAGAAGCTCATGAACCTTGATATTTTTGCTTTTCAGGCTCGTCCCCAAAGCTTTTTCGAGCCCGGATAGGGAAAGGTTGTAATCGATAATGGCTTTGAGTTCGGCACTCCGGGCATTGGCCAGGTCGCGCCGCTGCCAGAGGACCAGGTAGTTTGTCGTCAAGCCGACTTTGAGTTTCTTTTCCTCGGCTTGGAGCTTTTTTTCCGCAAGCTCGCGGGCCACCTTGTAGGCCTGGACCCTTTTGTAATCCGTCTTGACGTCCCGGACAGCGTTCTTGATTTCCAGAAACACCTGCTGCTCTTGGTTCTTGATCCGGAGGAGAGCCTGGTCCAGGTTCAGCCTAATCTGGACAAAATGGGCCCGGGTCAGGAAATTATTGATCGGAACGCTCAGGATGAGCCCCACGGACCAGTTTTTATATTTGAGCCGAAAGGCGTCGCGCAGAGAATCCGTCGCTCCGCCGGGGATGGTCCCGACTTCCGCCTCCCGCTTGTTCTTAGCCAGCAGGTCCCGGGCCAGCTCCAGAGACTGCCGGCGGACCCGAAGGTCCTCAATGCTATAGACCAGGTTCCAATAGGCTTGCTCGACCTTATAGATCGTGTCCTGGAGGACGGACCGGAACTGGATCTCGGACATATCCCTGTTGTTGCGGGCGATGACAATATCGCGTTTATTGAGCACCAGCCCGAAATTCCTGAGCAGGGGCTGGTAAAAGCTGAATGCCAAGGTGCTGCCGAACCGGGGATTGATCGTCTGGAAGCTGCGGTTGCTCTCGCTTTTGTACGAGGACAATGTCGCATAAAACCGGCCGCCCGTCGGCACAAACTGGGAGACCTGGATATAGTAGCTCTTGTCCTGGGAGTTGATCTTGGCGGCGGCCTCGATCCAAGAGAACGAAGCCGAGCTCGTGTTCTGGGAGCTGAATCCGAAGGACAAGCCGGGAATATATTTCTCTTTGCTAAAGGCAAGCGATAGCTCGGCCAGCTCGGGGTTGATGATCTCAATGGCCACGCCGAGGTTGTTTTTCAGGGCAGTCAGGATGCAGGATTCGAGAGACATGGTCGTGTCTTGACTCTGCGCCCGCGGCCCCCCGGCGTTGAAGATTAAAATAAGCAGAACAACGGCGGACAATTTTTTTGTCATCGGGATTCTCCCTTCCTTATTTTTCTTTGAGGAGAAGCTGTTCTTTGTTGGCAAAGCTGTCGTACGATGAGGTGATGACCCGATCACCCGGTTTGAGTCCTCGGACGATCTCGACAACCTGGGCATCCTGACGGCCGATTTTGACCTGCTTCTTGGCCGCCACGTTTTTTTCGGGGTCAATCTTATAAACCCAATCTCCGCCCGTGGATTTCAGGAAATCGCCCTTGGCCAGAAGGATGCTCTTGGATATCTGGCGCAGCTCCAAACGGAGATGGAGCGTCCGGCCGCGTCTAATGCCCTGCGGTCGTTCGCCGCGGAACTCGAGCTCGACTTCGAATTTTCCGTCCTTGACTTCGGGATAGATCTTTTTGACGATCAGGTTGAAGGTTTGGCCGGCGAAATCAAACACGCCGGGCTTGTTGACCTCCACTTGTCCGAGCCGGTCCTCGTTGATAAAGGCCGTGGCTTTGAAGCCGCTCAGGACATCAATCTGACCGAGCCGCTGTTCAGGCGATTTGGACTGTCCGATCTCGGCGTTGAGCGACGTGATCTGACCCATGATGGGAGCCTTGATCGTCAGGTTCTCCTGCCTTTGCTTGACGATATCCAAGTTGGCCTGCATCCGCTCCAGAGACTGCTCCAGGGCATCGACCTGGCCGCGGCGGAACGCCAGCTCGCTTTTCTGACTCTGCGTCATGAGGTCTTTGCGCTTGAGCAGATACTCGTATCGGTCCCTGGCCGTCTCGAAATCCTGTTTGGAAATCAGGCTGTCCTTGTCGAGTTCTTTGTAGCGTTCATAGAGTCTTTTCATCTGCTGCAGTTGATTCTCGAGCTCGGACAGCTGCTGGTCCAGTTGAAGCTTGAATTGCTCCATGGACAGGCGGGTGTTGCGGAGGTTGTTGCTCTGCTGAAAGAGTTCGGCCTCGCGCCACATGATGTCCATCAGGAAGTTGGTATTGCCGAGCTGGAGGATGGGGTCCCCTTCTTTTACGATCGTGCCGACCTCGACGTAGATCTTCTCCACGCGCCCGCCTTCGACGGCATCCAGATAGACCGTCGTCATGGGATGGACCGTGCCTTCGACGGACAGGTAATCGTGAAACGGGCCCAGTTTGACCTCGGAGACGGTGATGTCGCGGCGCTCGACCTCGACCTGCGATTCGCGATTGATACGGGACTGAAGAAGATACATCGCCAGGAGGATGATCAGCGTGACGCTGAGAGAGATTTCGATGACTTTGAGCAGGCTCCATTTTTTCCGGGAGGGAGGGGATTCCATTTTTATTGCGACCTCCAAAACTTAACTTTCTATTTTACATATGTTTCCCCCCTTTCAAATAAAATTTATAAAAAAATGCCTAATCCAGCTCGATGATATCCTCGTACTTGGGGACCTCCGCCTGCCAATGAGTCTGGTCTTTGAGGAACTGGGCCAGGCTGAGGGCGGCGTCTTCTTCGCCATGAGTGAGGAAGAGACGGCGCGGCGGCGCCTGAAAAGCATTCAACCAGCGCAGAAGGTCCTCCCTTCCCGCATGGCCTGAAAAGCCTTCGATCTGAGCGATCTGGGCGCTGACTTTGTAGAATTTACCATAGATCCTGACCTCCGGCGTGCGCTCCAGGATCTGGCGGCCCAGTGTTCCCCGGGCTTGGTAGCCGACGAAAAGGATCGTCGATTCGGGACGCTCGATATTGTGCATGAGGTGATGCTTGATCCGGCCCCCGGTGCACATCCCCGATCCAGCCATGATAATGCACGACCCTTTGATCCGGTTGATCGCCTTGGATTCCTCCGGCGTCTCCAGCAATTTCAACCCGGGAAATTCAAACGGCCTCAGCCCGGACCTGAACAACTGCTGGGCCTGGTCATCGAGGTCCGTGACGTGTCTGGAAAAGACTTTGGTGACTTCCACGGCCATCGGGCTGTCGAGAAAGACGAGGAGATGAGGGATCCTGTCTTCGCGAAGCAATTTGCCCAGGTAGAATAAAAATTCCTGGGCTCGTTCGACGGCAAAAATCGGCACGACGATGTTCCCTCCCCTGCCGACCGTGACGTTGATGGCCAGGGCCAGCCAATCTTCGATTTTTCGAGGGTCGTCGTGGTCCCGGGCGCCGTACGTCGATTCCATGATCACATAATCGGCTCGGTCGAACACAGAAGGGTCGCGGACCAGCGGTTTGTTCCACTGGCCGATATCGCCGGAAAAGATGATGCACGTCTGTCTTCCGTTTTCTTTGACTTCGAGGTCCAGCATCGACGAGCCCAGAATGTGGCCGGCATCGCGATAGCGGACGGTGAGATTGTCGTTCAAGCGGACGTCATCCTCATAAGCGACTTCTTCAAAGAGAGGAAATGCGCGTTCGGCCTCTTGGGCGGTGTAAAGAGGTGTCTCGGGATGAGGACTTTGACGGCCCTCTTTATCATGGCGCTTTTTTTTCAAGGCCGCGTCTTCTTCGAGAATATGGGCCGAGTCGAGCAGCACGATTTCCGCCAGGTCGGCGGACGCAGCCGTGGCCAAAATCGGCCCGGAATAGCCCTGTTTCACAAAACGAGGGATCAATCCCGAGTGGTCCAGATGGGCATGGGTGAGCAGGAGAAAATCGATTTCATTCGGAGGAAACCGCAGCGGCTCCCAATTGCGTTCCAGATAGGGCCGCTCCTGATAAAGGCCGCAGTCAATCAGCAGCTGGAGGCCGGCCGCTTGCAGATAATAGCGTGAACCCGTGACCTGGCGGTTCGCTCCCAAGAATTGGATTTTCATGGGCCCCTCACAGCCGGCAGGACAAAGGCCGGTCCTTGATAAAATCTTCCCAGCTCCGGAGCCGGGGAAAATATATAAATTCCAGGAATAAAGAGACGATGAGCAGCAGATAAAAATCCGTGGAGAAGCCGCCCAGGAGAAACAAGGCCAATCCCAGAACAGCCGGAGCCTCGCTCAGGGCCATGGAGATGAGCGCGGCACGGCTCAACGTTTGGACTGCCGCCTTGAGATCGCCTTTTGCGGATTTTCTAAGCAAGAAGGAGTTCAAGACCCGGTTCAGAATGACCAGGATAATTGCCGCCGCGTAAAATGTGTACCGCAGGCTCAGAGCATGTTCGACCCGGGCGAAGCCCAGAAACGGTTTGAACAAGGCCCGGACGACCTCTACGCAGACGGCATATAAAAAGAGGCTGCCGAGAGCCGCCGCGCCGACCAGGCTGCTGGTTTTATGGGCTTTTCTGAGGTCGGAAAAATCATCCATGGTCGGTCCTCCTTGGGATGTCATTTTTTATCCCTGAGCTCGACTTTTTTGACCATTCGCTTTTCCAGAAAGTCCCTGATTTTGTCCACCATCTCTTTGGGCCAGTTCCGGATTCGGACGTTCAGCATCTGGTTATTGATCGTGGAGACTTCGACAAAGCGGTTCTCCCGGGTCAGGACGTCCCGCAGCTTTTCCCATTTCTCAGGGTCCTCTTTTCGGGTCGGCGCGGCCAGCTCGTTCTTGACCGTCACGAGCAGTTGATGGTCGGCTCCGTCGATCACCCTGATATTTTCACGTTCGGCGAAGTCTAGGGCGGCCTCCTCGATCTTGGCCTGCTCCTCCTCGATCACCCGGATTTTTTCCGTGAGCGCCCGCTTTTCGAGCTCCAGTCCGGCGTATTTCGAGACCAGGATAACGCCTGGATCTTGTCTATATTCATTGACCTCCCTCTTTTCCATCGCCTTGGGGTGCTTCCACAGTGGACAAATCTCCTGGAAACGGCACCACTCGCAGAGGGCGCTTTTATGGGGAGGGAATTCGCGGCAGGCCTCGATTTCCCGGATCCTGTCCGCAATCATCTTCTGAAGCTCCTCCAGCTGTTCCTGGGTGCGCAAGGATCGGATCTCCTTGTTGAAGAGGAGATAGTGCCAGACAAGCCGGGCCTGCCTCGCTTCGGGCCATTGGCTTTGCAAAGCCAGCTGATAGATGGGCAGCTGCCAATCGCTATCGGCGTCTTCTTGGGTCAGCAGGCTGGATGATGTCTTGTAATCGTGGATCTCAAAAACCTTGTCACGGTCATCCCAATCCAGGCGGTCGAGGACGCCACGAAATGAGTACTCCCGCCCGCCGTCCCGGATGCTAAAGCCGATGGGCTCTTCGGTCTTGACCACTTTGGCCTGGTTGAACGGCCGGTAGGCCTCGTAATAATCTTCCAGGCACCTCGTTCCTTTCTTTTCATAATCTTGGGCGGCATAGCCGTCCTTGACGATCTTGATCCCGTCGTGAAAATTCTTCTGCCAGTATTCCCGGTAGGTACCTAAAAGCCAGTCCGGGGGTTTGACGACGCCATTTTTGACGAAATCGTAGAACACTTTGAGGGCCTCGTGGACCCGGCTTCCCATGAAGGCTTCGATCGTTTCCACTCCGGTGTCCAGGCGGTCAATGTAGCCGTACTTGTACTGCAGACGGCAGGATTCAAAGCTCCCGATCCGGGAAAAAGAATAGGTCGTTGCCATTCGAGATTCTCCTCATTCAATCCACATACAAGAGATAACCTTTGAGATAATCGCTCTCGGGATGATAGACATTGACCGGATGGTCATAAGCCTGGCGGTGGCCTTGCAGGATACGGACATTTCGCCTGGCCTCTCGGGCGGCCTGAAAGATAACCTGCCGAAAGAGGGCCTCGCCGACAAAAAATGAGCAGGAGAATGTCAAAACCAGGCTTCCCGGCGGGATCTTCTGGAAAAGGATGCGATGGATATCTTTATAACCGCGACAGGCCCGGACGACTTCGCCCTGCTTTTTAGCAAATGCCGGGGGATCGAGGATAGCCAAATCATAAGGAAGATCGTGCTGCCGTAAAAAGTCAAACACGTCCATCGCGTAAAAATGGTTGCCTTCTCCCTGAAAGCCGTTCAGGCGGCAATTTTCTTTGGCCAGCTCCAAGGCGGTTCCCGATGTTTCCACGCTATCGGCGGAAACGGCCCCTCCGTGCAGGGCAAAAACGGAAAATGCCCCGGTATACGCAAAACAGTTCAGCACTCTTCTGCCGTTGGCCAAAGAGCCAACGAGCCGACGGTTCTCCCTTTGGTCCAGATAAAAGCCCGTTTTTTGGGAATGGATGAGGTCGACGATAAGCCGCAGCCCGTTTTCTAGTATTTCCACCCGCTCGACCGGCTCGCCCGCTAAAAAACCTTCCCAATCATGAAGCCCCTCCTCCCGGCGAGAGGGAAGGTTGGACTTTTCGTAAACCGAGCGCGGCGAGAGCCGCTTGAGCAACCCCTCCACGACCATAGGCTTCAACCGCTCCATCCCGAGCGTGGAAACCTGGAGGACAAGCACATCGTTATATTGATCGACGACGAGCCCGGGAACCGAATCCCCTTCCCCATTAATGAGACGAAAGGAGTTTGTGTCGGCCTGGAAAAACGAGCGGCGCAGCGCGAGGGCCCGGTCGATGTTCTTCTCTATGGCCTGCAGAGGCGGCGTTTCGTCAAAGCTCACCATGCGACCGATGATGGAGCAACGCTTGTTGAAATACGCCGTGCCGAGAAACTCCCCCTCTGAGCTCCGGACGGGCAGGAGGCTTCCGTTATCAAAATCGGGAAGCGATTTCACGGCGCCCGAAAAAATCCAATGGTGGTGATTCCTGATAGCTTTGTCCTTCCCCCTATGCAGGATGACGCTTTCTCCCGCCCCTGATCCGGCGCCAGTCTTGGCCATGGTCAACAGGGTCCTTTGCGGCTCTCGAATTCTCTTTTTAACATCTCGACAAGAGGGAGGTCCGGCTCCGTGAACGGAAAATCTCTAAAATCGGCCGGCGAAACCCAGCGCAGTTCTTCATGATCGTTCGCGGTAAGGCGGCCCCCGACTATGCTGACTCGATAGGCCAGGAGCTCGATAGACAGGAATGGAGAAGCGAAGGGAAAAGAGCCCAGGAAAACCTCAACCCGCGCTTCGACCCCCAACTCTTCCCGAAGCTCTCTCCGGAGGCATTGTCTGGGACTTTCACCGGGCTCGAGCTTTCCACCCGGGAATTCCCATAACCGGGAGAAGCGGTCGCCGGCTTTTCGTTGGGCAATCAATATTTTGCCCTCTTTCTCGATCACAGCCGCAGTCACCTTGTGCACGCTTATAGTATTATTATTTTAGAGGCCATTTATCAAGCCTGGGAAAAAAGCGCGTGAAAAAGATTTTCAATTTTCTTTTTAGAGGCATGGACTTATGTTAAAATACCCCGCTATGAAAATCGTATTTCTTGCTTCAGAAGCGACTCCGTTCGCCAAGACCGGAGGCCTCGCGGACGTAGCCGGAGCCCTTCCCAAATTTCTGTCCAAGCTGGGCCTTGAGGTCAGGCTCGTGATGCCCTTTTATCGGGATGTCCAGAAACAAAACCTGCCCTTGAAGAAAATCTTGGACGGCCATCCCCTCGATTGGGGAGGCCGCCAGGAGAGATTCTCCGTGTGGCAGGGTTCTGGGGAATCGAATTTTGCCTTCTTTATTGAGAAAAACGAATGGTATGACCGTGACTGCCTCTATGGAACCCCGGCCGGGGATTATCCCGATAACGGTGAGCGGTTTTCCTTTTATTCAATGTCCGCGCTCGAAACTCTAAGAGCCCTCAACTTCGCTCCGGACATTATCCACGCCCATGACTGGCAGTCTGCGATCACCCTGGCCTACCTCAAGTTTACCTACGCTGGAAGGCCTTTATTCAATGCCACCCGCACCCTGTTCACCATTCATAACCTCGCCTATCAGGGGCTTTTTGAGAAAGACATTCTCGGCAAAATCGGCCTCCCGGGCGGCCTTTTCAGCCTGGACAACCTGGAATTCTATGGAAAGGTCAATTTCCTGAAAGCGGGAATCCTCTATGCGACGGCCGTCAACACAGTGAGCCCTCGATATAGCCAGGAAATTCAGACCCCCGAATTCGGCCACGGTCTGGACGGACTCCTTCGGAAAAGGAGAGAGGCCCTTTCGGGCATCTTGAACGGCATCGATTATTCCGCCTGGAACCCCGCCCACGATTCTTTCCTTGCCGCCAAGTACACATCGACCAATCTCAACGGCAAGGCGGACTGCAAAAGCGATCTGCTCGAGACCTTCGGTCTTCCTCCATCAAAGAAGGATGTTCCCGTAATCGGGATGGTATCCCGGCTCGCCGGACAAAAAGGGTTGGATATTCTGGTGGAAGCCCTGGGAAGCCTTTTTGCCCTGGGAATGAAGGTGATCATCCTGGGCACGGGGGAAGAGAAAATCCAGAATGCGCTGCTCCGAGCCGTCAAACGCTTCCCTTCTTTCCTCGGCTTAAAAATCGCTTTTGACGACTCTGCCGCTCACAAGATCCTGGCTGGATGCGATATGTTCCTCATCCCGTCCCGGTATGAGCCTTGCGGGCTGACCCAGATGTACAGCTTAAAATATGGGACAATTCCTATCGTCCGCGCCACTGGCGGCCTGGACGACAGCATCCAGGAATTCCATCCGGAGAACGGCCGGGGCAACGGGTTTAAATTTAAGGATTATACGCCGGGCGCGCTATCCAACGCCGCCCGGACAGCTTTGAAGGTTTATGCCAAAAAAGAGTCCTGGAACGTCCTGCTCCAGAATGCGATGGCTTCTGATTTTTCCTGGGAGCGGTCGGCCGGAGAATACCTCGCCCTCTATCAAAAACTCTCCCGCAGCTGAATTGATTTTTTTAGAAGTCGAGCTTGATCCCCAAAGCCGTGATAAAGCCCGTCAGGCCGATTTTGGCATAGCGGGCGTCGGAGTAGTCCGGCCCTACCGGCTTATCTGAATCAAAAATGACCTGAGAATATGTCTTGCCGCCATATTTCAGATCATAATACCACGCATAGTGTCCGCTTCCGGCCTCGCTATAGCTAAAAAGATCGCCTTCGCCCTTGTCCGTCCAATCCCCCTTCAATTCGGAAAGTGAGGCATAGCGGCCTAAGACGGTCCAAACCAAGGCCAATTTGGCTGCGATTTTCACCTCCAACCCCACGCCCCCCTGAAAACCGATCGTGCCCTTGGTAGACTTGAATGTGTAATCAAAATAGTCGCTGAAGCCCATGATCTCTATGTCCATCCGGTTTTCCCAGTCGAGCGTCGTCAGGTAATAGCCGGCCCCCGCCGCCAGGTCAATCCGGACGCGGGGACAAAGAGTCAGAAGGTAATGGAGATTGGCCGTGATGGGAATGACCCTGAATTTGGGGCTGAGGGTCTGCTTGATGCCGACCAGGCCGATGTCATAGGAAACGGCGCTCTCCTTGGCATGCCGAAAATAGCCGACCCCCAAGCCGATCCCGAGCTTGGGCCCGAAATAATAGACGATCTCGCCCCCGAAATCCATGCCTAAATAGGGCGCCTTGAATGTGCCGCTAATGTTGTAATCCGCCCCAAGCAGCTCCCCCTCCCCCTTGACGCCTTTGGTCAGATCGCCGCCGCCGGCATAGCTCAAACCGCCATAGAGATTGAGCGAAAACGACTGCGAGAAACCAGGAGACGCCAAGAAGGCAAGCGCCGCGAAAAGAAGCAAGAATCTTTTTGTCCGCAACTCCCTTTCCTCCAAAAAAATTAACCCAACAACGCCTTGGCCAGGCTGTCCGTCACTCCCTAGAATTTAAATCGAATGCCGAGCGTCGCGCCGAATCCCGTCAGGTCGATGGTCGCTTCCTTGACATTGGAAATGTCCGACCCGCTCGTTTTCTCATTGTAGAAATCGTATTGGGTGTAAAGCTTACTGTCGATTTTCTCGTCATAAGACCAGAACGTATAGTCGCTCCCGCTTTCGTCGGCCGTCAAGTCGCCCCTGTCCTTGAACGTGTACTTGCCTTTAAAGCCGGAGGCGGAAGCGTAGCGTCCAAAGGCGTTAAAAACGATGGCGACCTTGGGGGCGACTTCAAATTCAAACCCGATCCCCGCCTGAACGCCCAGGCCGCCTTTTGTCGCATTAAACGTGAAATCTTCCGTTACGCTCAGGGGAGAATCCAAAATCGTGAGGGACGCAAATTCGGTCGAACGAAAATCCAGCATGGTCACATAATAGCCTCCGCCCGCATAGAGGTCGAAGTTCAATTTCGACCCGACGGGCAGGAAATAGTGCAGGTTCAGGGTGATCGGGATGGCGCTGATCGTAGGGGTTATGGAGTAATCGGAGGCCAGCATCAGATAGTCGGGAATCCCGATGTTATAGGAAGAAGGACCGCTGGCTTTCGAACCACGAAAATATCCCACCCCCAACCCGAGTCCGAAATTCGAGTTGAAGTGGTACATGAACTCGATATTGAAATTCATCCCCAAGTTCACGGGTTTGAGTTCTCCGCTGGCCTCGTCGATGTCCAAGCGATAATCGCTGACCCCCTTGATGGTTTTGTTCAGGTCCCCTCCGGTCGCGTAGCCGATTCCGCCGCTCACCGTGATCGATGACTGCTGGGAAAATCCTGACGATACCAGGAACAACAAAATCGCCGCAGCCGTGGTTGCTTTCTTCATGGAGCCTCCTAAAGGCTTGATAGTAATGATATTTTTCATAAAAATCAATAGACGCCGGCCGATTTTCTATCCTTTCAAATAGCTGGTCGCCGATTCGGGCGAGACGGGATTGATGTAAAAGCCTGTCCCCCATTCGAAACCGGCCAGGCGGGTTAAAACAGGGATGATTTCCAGGTGCCAATGAAAAATACTCTCCATGTTGGGCCAGGCTTTCCGGGCCAGCCCCGGATGCGGCCCCTGATGAAGGATGACGTTGAACGGCGGGTCGGAGAGAATAGCCTTGAGCTTGGCCAGCACGATATGGAGGCTTTCTGCCAGCGAGAGAAGTTCGTCATCGGCGACCATGGCAAAGAATGGCGAATGCCGCAGCGGGTGGATGCGCATCTCAAAGGGAAAACGCGAGGCAAAGGGCGCCATCACGGCGAAATGAGAATTGACCCGGATGATACGCTCCTTGGCTTTGATCTCTTCGTCAAACGTCCGGCAAAAAAGACACCCCTTGGCCCGCCGGAAAAATCGGTCCGAGCTCCAGATTTCCTCTTTGACCCGCTTGGGGATGATGGGTGTGGCCACAATCTGGGAATGGGGATGGCTGAGCGAGGCGCCGGCTTCTTTGCCCTTGTTCTTGAAGACCTGGATGTACTGGTATTGGGACTCTGTCTCAATGCTCCGGACGCGCTGTTGATAAGTCCAAAGAACATCGCGCAGATGGGCGAGCGGCAGGTCACTCCATTCATGGTCATGGTTGGGCGTTTCAATGATGACTTCATGCACGCCCACGCCGTCCATGGACTCCAAAAGACCCTTGACCATCCGTTGCGGCGGCTGGCCCCGCGTCAGGACCGGGAATTTATTCGGAACAACCCGCACCCACCAGCCGGGCTCGTCGGGCACGGACCCGTTCTTTCTCAGAGCGAAGACCTCGGGAGGAGTCTTTGTCTCATTCCCCAGACAAAAAGGGCAAAATCCGGCAGGGCTGTCCTTTTTCTCCGGTTGGGCCGGTCGGAAGTCGTCCGGCCTCTTGCTGCGCTCGGAGGCGATGATGACCCAGTGGCCGCTGAAGTGATCTTTGCGCAGTTGAGACGTCATCAGCTCAGGAGTTCCTTGATTTTTGATTTGAGCTCATCGAGGGATGACGATTTGACCACATAGGCATCCGCCGCCCATGTCATGAAGTCTTCTCGATAGCTCTGGTAGGCGGTGTTGATAATGATCGGGATGTCCTTGCGCAAGCCCATGATCTCCGTGATGAGCTCGACGCCGTCCCGGCCGGGCATCCGGATATCCGTGACAATCAGGTCGAAACTCTCCCGGCCGAGCATCTCCAGGGCCTGTTCGGTATCATGAACGGTCGTCACATCGTAGCCTTCCCGGCTGAGCTCTTCTTTATAGAGGAGGCAGAGGGCTTCCTCGTCTTCGACAATCAACAGCTTTTTCATGGATTTTCCCCCTTTTCTTCGCGGCTCCGAAAAAACAAACGAAACAGCGTCCCTTTGCCGAGTTCGCTCTCGACTTCGATCCTGCCGCCATAGGCGTCCATAACCCGCTTGACATAGAACAGTCCAACCCCCATGCCCCTGTCCTTTGTAGAAAAAAACGGGTCAAACAACTTGTCCTTGACGGATTCCGGCAAACCCTTTCCCGTGTCCTGGATGCATAAGATGACCCATTTCTTTTCCTGCCTGCCGGCGCGGACAGAAACGCGGCCCCCCTTCTCCGTCGCCTCCAGAGCGTTGTCCAGGAGATTGCGCAACGCTTCTCCGACGTAGGTCGGGTCCCCAAGAATCTCCGGAAGCCTATCCTCGATTTCGACCTCGATCGGGATGCTTTCGCGCTTGGCCTGGATGTTTGGGCCCTGAAGAACGGCCTGGACAACGGGCGGAAGCTCAAAGGAAATCGGCTTCCGCATATCCATTTTCAGGAACGGCGTCAGCTTGAACAAGACGTCTTCCAGCCGCTTGATTTCTTCTCTGATAATGTCCAGGTTCCGCCGCGTCCGGACTTCATCGTTCGGAAAATTGACGAGTTGATCGGTGAAGCCGCCGATGGCGGCCAGAGGATTGCGCAGCTGGTGTATCACGAACATGGCCATCTCGCCAAGGGCGGCCATGCGCTCCATGTCCACAAGCTTTTTATGAAGCATCGTCGCATACATATAGTTCCCGGCCATCAGGCCGCACAGGCTGGCCAGCTTGACGTCTTTGTGTTCGATCGGCCGTCGCGTGATCGCGTTGTCCAGGACGACCTCGCCCAGGACTTCCTCGCCCGAGAAGAGTGGAACGCAGAGCCATTCATCGACGCCGACGACGTCCAAAAAAGTCTTGTCCACCGACGGCTCGGAACGGGCGTCCTTGACCCAAACCACTTCCCTCTTGGCGGCGGCCAGGGCAGGAATCGACAGCGGCTCTCGGTCCAGAGAATAGACAAGAGGCTTGAGCCTTTTGCTCAGCGAATCCGCCTGCCGGCTGAGAAGAGCGCGGTTGTGTTCGATGATTTCCACATAGCCGATGCCCGGCGTGGAGAGCACTTCCCAGATGGAATTCGCTTCTTCAGCGGATTTGGGGCCAAGCCAGAGTTCCCCTTTGAGGACCTCTCCGGACGTCCGGAAGAGCATGGCCCGATTGAACCCAACGCCCGACCCCGAGGTCAACGCGGTCAGGATGACGAGTAGATTATCCTCGATGGAGAAGGGCTGAAAAAAACTCTGGCTAATGATGGACAGGAGCATCAGCTCCCTGGGCTCGTCCTTCTGAAAATCCGACGCGGAAAATTGAAACGTTTGGATCAATCCAGCCTCCAGTTTTTGGGCACGATGCGGATGCCTTCGCCGTAAACTTTGAAATAGCGGTCATCCTGCTGTGGGTCATAGCCGATGGTGAAGCCATCCGGGATGACGGAAACCTTGTCCACAATGACCTTTTTCAGCCTGACGTTTTTCCCGATCTGGGCTCCTTCGAAAATGATCGAATCCAGAATCTCAGAGTGTCGGCCGATTTGGACAGCGGGAGACAGGATGGAATTCCTGAGGCTGGCCCCGGAGATGCGGCATCCCGGGCCGACGATGGAATTGACCAGGGAGCTTTTATCGACAAACGCCGGGGGGTTCTGTCCTTGATATGTCCGGACCGGCCAGGTCGCATCATAGAGGTCGAAGGGCGGCGCCGGGGAGAGAAAGGCCATGTTGGATTTCCAGTAGGCATCGATCGTCCCGATATCTTCCCAATATCCCTGGAAGGGATAGGCATAGACCTTGTGTTCCCCGACGAGACGGGGCAGGACATCCTTGCCGAAATCGTGGCTGCTCTTGGCGCTCTTCGCGTCCTGCATGAGAGCCCGGATCAGGTTCGGCGTCTTGAACAGATAGATTCCCATGGCGGCCAGTGACTGATCTGGCTCACCGGGCAAGGCAGGAGGATTTTTTGGCTTTTCCACGAATTCCCCGATCCGTCCAGACCCATCCGTCCGGACGATGCCGAACCTCCTTCCCTCCTGGCGCGGCACGGGCTTGGCCATGACCACGACATCGGCGTCTTTATCGAGATAGAACCTGATCATCCGGCCGTAATCGGCCTTGTAAACATGATCCCCCGATAGCACGAGCACGACTTCCGGGTTTTCCTGCTGGATCGAATAGATATTCTGAAAGACGGCATCGGCGGTCCCTTCGTACCAGCGCTCCCCCACGCGCCCCTGGGCCGGAAGCGAGATGATCGAACCTCGGCTTTCCGGATGGAAAATGTTCCACCCGAACAAAATGTGACGTTCGAGCGAAAGAGATTTGTACTGGGTGAGAAGGGCGATCTTGCGGAGCCCGGAGTTCAGGCTGTTGGAAAGGCTGAAATCGATGATCCTGTACGTGCCGAGAAAAGGGACGGAAGGCTTGGCCCGGTCCTTGGTCAAGGGATACAGTCGCTCGCCTTTCCCTCCGGAAAGGATCATGATCAGAGTTTTCTCAAATAAGTTTTCCATCGGTTGTGACCAATTCCTCAAACAGGCCGTCTTCCAGTTCCCAGGATTGGAGAAGACGCTCGTCCTCAGGGGTCAGGGCTTTTCGCCGCTGGAGCCAGGCCAAGAGTGCCGAGGCTCGCTCATAATGCTCGGCCGCCTCGATCTTCTTTTTTAGATAGGCTTCAAACCCCTCTCGGAAATAAGAGCTCTTGAGCTGATCCATCAGGACAGGCGTAAAGCTGATGTTGATTTGGGGAGAAAGACCTTCCTCCACCAATTTGAAAAAGACATCCAAAAGCGGCAGATAGCTTTCTGCGGCAGCCTCATACAGCCAGTCCATGCCGTGCGGCCGGCTCCCATGGGCGATGACATAGGGGATATGGCTGTGCAGGACGAGCAAAAAATATTTTGGCTTCACGTTTTATTTTCTCGCAAACGAATTTCGGTAGAAAAGGTCGCCCCGCCGGACAAGGATATTTTCCAGTTGGGAAGCAAGCAAAAGCCTTGGTGGATTATATCATAACCCTTTTCGGATTGGGAGAGCGTCTGCAGCGGAAAGTGCCAGAGAGCCTGTCGCGGGTTTGCTTCAAAGAGGATCCTTCCCCTGAGCAGGCGGACCTCCGCTTCCCCCAGTGTCAACTCGTCGGGAATCATATAAAAGTTCCATTCCGAACCGAACAATAGATCGATGGATTTATCCGAGCCGTTTTGGATCGTGTATCGGACGAGGATTTCTTCGTCCCGGGGGATAATGACTTTCTGGATGGAAACGGGAATTCGCTTATCGCCCTGCCGGATATAGCCTTCTCGGAAAAGGCTGAGGCTAGCCTCGGCCGCTTTGAATCCATAAGCCTGATCGACAAAATCCCCCTGTTCTTCGTAATCGATATTCTGGAATTGTTCCGTTGTTGTGGCCGGAGGCAGGAAATGGTCGACTCCCGAGGTGCGCCGGTGCCGGTCATAACGGAAGAGCTTCTGGGCTCCCTGCGGGAGCTCCTTGGCGAGCTCATGGATGCTTCTCCCCCCGTTTCCCTCTGCAGCCGTGCGGAGATGGTAGGATTCCTTTCGGCGCGAAAGGACGTCGCACAGGTTTCGCGACAGCGGATAGTAATCCAGCTCGACGATATTTCCCCCGAGCGAAGGCTTGATGACCAAGCCGAACGACCCTCCCTGGCGGACGATTTCGGTGGCGCCGTCCAGATCCATATCCAACTCTTTCCAGCCGGACATCTGAGGCAGCCGGCTCTCCGCGCGCAGGAGATGGGAGTACGCGTCCTCCCTCAGGTGCGGAAGATAAAGGCCGCCGAAGACACCATGCCAGTAAGGATCATTGCACTGGCCCTTGTAAACCTCTCTGCGCGCCTCGCTATCCCCTTTTTCCCGGACCCGCCCGGAGACAAAAAGCATTTTCTTATGAAGATGATTGGACTCCGGGTATTTCAAAAAGAATTCTCGGAAAAACCCTCCGCGCAGAAAGCGTCGGGCTTCGGGCGGCGTCTGGTCCTTGAGCCTCTTGAAAATTTCGAGATCTTCGGGCTCGAGCACCCACTCCATCATCTCTTCATAGGAAGCGGGAGGCAGATAGACGCGTCTCTTGGGCGGGCGAGAGTCCAAGGCCTGAGAGTAGGTCTGCGTCCGGATGTCTTCGCTTTCCAGAAAATTCAGGAATCGGGCCAGCCAGCCATCCTTATAGACCCATTTATGTGTGCCGGGCCAAAGACCGAATTTTTCCCCGTCGTCACCAAGGATGGCCAGACCCCCCGCGCTCTTGACGGAGTCGAGATAAGCCCGGATTTCCTCCAGCCCCTGAAAAGGAACAAGATAGCGGAGCTTCTTGTCAATCGGAAAAAGCTTGAGTGCACACCCTTCATCTTCGGTGATGTATATTTCGTGAATGTCGGCGATCCCGCCGTAATGAAAATGCTCTTCGTCAAGAAGCGTATATTCGATGCCGGCCTGGGCCAATGTTTTGGCAAGGCTTGGCTCCCAGACCCTCTCGGCCAACCAGGCACCTCGCGGCTTGGTTCCGAATTGTTGCGCCAGGAATTGGCTCATCATCGCCAGCTGCCCGAGTCTGTCTTCCTCAGGAATGATGGACAGGATGGGCTCATAGAAGCCTCCGCCGAGAAGCTCGACCTGCCGTCTTCTGACGAGCTCATGCATGACCTCCCAGCATGCTTTGTCCTTCTCCTGCATGTATTCCCAAAGGGGGCCCGAAAAATGAACGGTCAGCTTCAGAGCCGGATGCTTTTCGATCTCTTTAAAAAACGGCCTGTAGCAATCGTTGAAGGCGTTCTTGAAAATTGAGAGAAAATTCCCCACCGGCTGGTGGTTATGGACGGCCAGCAGAAAAGTGAGTTTTTCTTTGGTCATGGCTTTTTCCCTGTCTGTCTGTAGGCTTCCTCAATATAGCTCTTAAAAAGATAGCGGAATTCTGCTGTCGCTTCTGCGCCAAACCACCAGAACCAGTCTGAGCCTTCCGCGACCAGGATCTCTTGGCTGGGGCCGCAAGCGTCTCGGGCCTTGCCGAGCTCCACCCAGCCCTGGTTCTTGGCCGGAGTCCCCACCCATTTCGAAAAATTTCCTTGCCGGGTGCCGGGGACGAGAGACACATCACGGGAAGGCTTGTGGCGAGCCAGATGGTCCCGGAACAGCGTGGGATGAATGTCCTTTTGTTCCTTCAGGCGGAGAAAAAATTCCCTAAGAAAAGGGACTCCATTTTGACGATAAGAACCCCAGGGATTATCGCCGTCGAGGGCGATCACTAGGATAGAATGATCATCGCAGGTTTTTTTTCGTTCCTTGATTCTCCGGATGAAATCCTGAACCGCGTCCCGCTCGTCCCATTTGTGGTACTCAAATCCGATCAGGTCCGAAAGCTCGCGGTCCCGGAAAAATACGGCCAGGCCTTCAGAGATATAGGGACGATTGAGGTTTTTTCGGTCGATCGGCTTGTTCAGGCTTTTCCAGAGCACATTCTCATCCGTCACGGCGAAGCTGAAACCGGCAGCGGCAATCGCTCGGGCGACGCTGCGGCTGATTCCACTCTCCGACGGCCACATCCCCTGGGGATAAAAGCCGAACGTCTTTTTGAAATATTCACGGCCCGTTTGGATTTGCTGTTCGCCGTCTTCGGGATGGCGGAAGGAAACGGGCGGCCGCTGACCATCGCCGGCGACATCCGGGTCGAAAATCAAAGGCAAAAGAGGATGGTAGTAGGGCGAAGTGGTCAATTCTAGCCCCGCACCCTGGGCCAGCTTGTTGTATAACAGGAAAAGGTCTTGAAAGATCTCTTTTTGAAGATGAAGCAGCTCCTCCTTGTCCCCAGGGATCTCCTCCACAGGAGAAAAGAAAGAGCGAAGAGCTTTCCACTGAAGAGCGGCCGGGTCATGTTCGTCCGGAACGAAGTTCTTTAAAAGCTCGAGCTCAAAGGACTCCAGCTGGTCCGGATGTTTTTCAAGCGCCCGCTGATAGGGATCGGAAGCCCTCCCACAGGCATAATCTGCGATCTGCTCCAACAGGCAGGGGACAAAATTGCAGGTGCATGGAAATCCACTTTCCTCCGCCAGCCGGGCCATCTGATAATAATTTTTCGTCGTGTGATAGTTGACCCACGGCAGCATGTCGTGGCGACTTTTGGGCTTGTGGTAAAGGGGCTGATGAAAATGCCAAAGAATCGCTAGGCCCATGGCTTCCATCCTCTTGATCGGTCCTAGGCTGGACTCCCTTTCAGCTTAAAGAATAGCCAGCTGCGATCCTGCGGTTCTTTGCTTTTGAGCTTGATGAGGCCGTAGGTCCCGCGGAGCACCCGGCCTTTGATCTCGAACACTCGTTTCGTGGGCGTCGTTTCCTCCGGCACATAGCGTCCACTGTCCCAGATTTCCACGGTCCCGGCCCCATACTCGCCTTCGGGAATCGTCCCTTCGAAGCCGGCATAGTCCAGCGGATGGTCCTCCACCTGGACGGCCAGCCTGCGGACGCCCTCTTCGAGCGGAGGCTCTTTGGGGATCGCCCAGCTTTTCAAGACGCCGTCTTCTTCCAGACGCAAGTCAAAATGAAGATGAGAAGCCTGATGGCGCTGGATGGTGTAGAGAAGGTCCGCCTTTTTTCGGCTTTTCTTTCTTGCGGACGTTCCCGCGGGCTCGGGAGTCTTTTTAAAATTCCTTTTTTCCTGATATGTTTTTAAGCCCATGGCCAAGATCATCGATGCAAGAAGCACCGCTCGCAATCGACCTCGCCCGGCTTTCTCGTGACGATCATGGCCAGGTTATACTCGTTGGCCTTGTCGATGACCTCCTGGTCTTTCACCGAGCCGAGCGGATAGATGATCGCGGTGATGCCATTTTGGGCGCCCAGTTCGACCACATCGGGGAACGGCATGAACGCATCCGAAGCCATCACGCATCCCTCCGGCCCATAGCCGCGCCGCGAGTAGCGGATGGCATTTTCCGCGGAATCGATGCGACTTCTCTGGCCCGAGCCGATGCCGTGGACTTTATCGGCCGTGCCGATGACAACGGCGTTGGAGCGGGTAAACGAAGCCACGATCCAGTTGAAGACGGCCGCTTGGACTTCATCGTCCGTCGGTTTCCGCCGAGAAACTGTCTCGACGGACGCGGCCGAGGTGATTTTTGAATCAAATCTTTTCTGGACGAGGAGTCCGCCCGCCACCCGCTTGAACTCAAGCCCATTGTCGACGGCGGGCTTGTCGAGCGGAGCGCCCATCCGGACGACCCGAAGCGGTTTTCGCTGGGACAATATTCCGAGCGCCTCGGGTGTAAAATCCGGGGCATAAACGACCTCGACATTCCGCGGGCTTTCCATGAGCAGCCTGGCCAGTCCGCCCGTGACGGTAAAATTGAAGACATCCACGCTGCCGAAATTGGACAACGGGTCGCTCTTCCAAGCCTTCTCGAACGCCTCTTCGGGGCCGTCTGCCAAGGCCACGCCGCTCGGCATCTCGTGTTTGATCAGCACGCAGACATGCTTCTTTTTGTAGATGTCGTTCAGCTTCCGGGCCAATCTCTGGCCAAGATCCATGTCTCCCACATTGATATAACTCAGGCCTTTGGTCCCTTCCCGGAGGACCTGCATGGTGGCCATGTTGGGACCGGCCGCTTTTTCTTCGATATAAAATGCGGCCGGATAACCGGGATTCTCTCCATATCTCATCGACAGCCTTTTGAGGAATTTTTGTCCGCCGAATTCCAGCAGCTCGGGAAACTGCTCTCTCACCCTCGCGAAATACTGCTTTCTGGCCGATTTGTCCGGTTGCTCTTTGCTCATTGTCGTTTCCCTTCATGGCGGTTGATGATAAATACCCGATGGTCTTTCATATTGGTCGCCATGGCAAAGACACAAGCCACGGCGACGCGGAAGTCCCCTTCCCTCCCCTGCGGCTTGAGGGCTTGGTCAAGCGCTTCGGCCAAGGCCTGGGCCGTCGGTTCCCTGAGACCAAGGTCCAGAGGCTCCCCGGTGTAAGATTGAAGAGGGTCCTTGTTTTCTCCGGTATAAGTCGTCAAGAGTTTGCCTTTGCCTGGAATGAGCGCCACTTCGAAAAAAAAACGGAGTGATGCGCCGTTCTCAGCCCGTTTGATGAGACTCAGGGCGGCCCGGCCGGACGGAAGAATGCAGCCGCTGATGCGGGGCGTAAATATGGGCGAATCGGGCTCGTATTCCCAGTTCTTCAAAGCCTCATCCAGGACCTGGACCGGGCTTTGACCGGATCGGGCAGCGATGTCGGAGGTCTGTCTGCCGTTGCTGACGGCCATTCTTTCCGATAAGATGACAGCCGGATAGATCAACAGGCTACGGTTCCCTTTCCGGAGGGCTTCGGGGTCTGTGGGTTTAGTCCAGATGGCATTGGCCTCCAGCTCCAAGCGCCTGGCCTGGCTCGAAGGCGACCTTCCGGTGACGGCATAGATGACAATGTTGAACGCACCAGACAGGTCCCGCCCGACCGCCAGCGCCCGGCCCGGATATTCCATCCTGGCCAGGCTCTCAAGGGACCGACTCATCCGCACTCCTTTATCATTTTCAGGCCCATATAGATACCATAGGGACTAATTGAAGTCAAAACAGGTTTCAGTTAGAATTCCCTTATGAACAGCAAAACATTCCCTGAAAAGGCCTACAGCAACCCCGAATTCTTGATCTCCGCCGATGCGCGCACCCTGCGCATTCTCAGCGAATACCTGGAGCCTTTGTCGAGGCTGGACAGGCTGAAAGTCAACAATACTGTGCTTTTTCTCGGATCGGCCAGGGCCAATCCTGAAGGTCAAAAATCTGTGCTCACTCAATATTACAGGGAGGCCGAAGAGTTGGCCTTCCTCCTGGCCCAATGGGCGATCCCTTTAAAGCCCAAGGGGAAAAATTTCGTCATTTGTACGGGAGCGGGCCCCGGCATTATGGAAGCGGCCAATCGCGGCGCGCTCCGCGCCGGCGCAAAAACAATCGGCATGAACATCTCTCTGCCCCACGAGCAGGCGCCGAACCCTTATATCTCTCCCGAGCTCTCCTTTATCTTTCACTATTTTTTCATGAGAAAATTCTGGCTTATTTCCCGGGCGCGGGCCGTGCTGGCCTTTCCCGGCGGGTACGGCACTCTCGATGAATTTTTCGAGACGATCACCCTGATCCAGACCGGAAAGATCGCCGGCGAAGAAATCATCGTCATGCTCTATGGAGAAGATTACTGGCGGAATGTCCTGGACTTCAGGGCCATGATCAAATATGGGACGATATCGGCGGAGGATGTGAAGCTCTTCATCTTCTGCTCCGACCCCCAAAAAGCGTTCGCCCTTTTGAAGAAAAAACTGGTAAGATTTCTCGGCGAGCCTTTTATTTAGATCCTGGAGATATTTTTTTTCGCACGACCAGCCAATACAAAAGAATCCCCAGTCCCACGCCAATGGCATCTGCCGTGGCGTCCAGCGGGTCCGATGCCCGGCCCGGGACAAAGATCTGATGGATTTCGTCCAAGATCCCCAGCCCCGCTCCCAACAGCCACGCGCACAAGATTTTCATGTTGAGAGAAGCGTGAAGGCTCTTGAAAAACCCTAAGGCCAACAGAAATCCCAGGAGTGAGAATGCCGCCCCATGGGCCAGCTTATCAAAGTTGGGCACAGGGACATCCAGGGTATCGGACCGGGACGAAAGAAAAAAAATCAGCCCATAATAGAGGGCGGTCGGAAGGAATGGCAAGACTTTTTTCATAGTGGCCTGATGGCGCGCTATTTTATAATAAATGGAGGACCTTTTCCAATTCACCCTTGAAGGTGAGGCGGGACGAAGAGAATTCATTCCCCGAATCATCGACAGGGGCGATTGCCGTACCCCGGCCGGCCTGGTATCATATATTTTCAAAAAGATGCTGTCGCGACCGGTTCCAAAAAAATTGATGCTGGTGAGTCTTTGCTTCCTGTTCCTTGTGTCCTCCTGCGCCAGGGCTAGATATTTCCCCGGGGGCGGTACCGTCCAGACGGGCATGGCTTCTTGGTACGGCCCGGATTTCCATGGAAAGCCGACGTCCAACAAGGAAATTTACGACATGTACGAGATGACCGCCGCCCACAGGACCTTGCCCTTCGGGACCCAGGTCATGGTCACAAATCTAGACAACGGGCACACCGCTGTCGTCCGCATCAATGACCGGGGCCCTTTTGTCAAAGAGCGCATCATCGACCTGTCCTATGCGGCGGCCAGGCTCTTGGATATCGTAGGTCACGGCACCGCGCCCGTCCGACTGGACGTCCTAGAAAGTCAGGCCCTCCAAGCGGAGGCCGGGCAAAAGTTCGTCATTCAAGTGGGCTCGTTTATTTCCGAAAATAATGCGCGGGTCCTGGAGAGCCGGCTCAAAAATAAATACAACAAGGTCTTTATCTCCCTGTTCGAAACCGCATCCCAACGATATTTCCGCGTCCGGATCCAGGCCAAGAACCAGGCCGCCTCGCGGGCGATCGCCGAAAGCCTCTCTCAGGACGGCTACAGGGTTCTCATCCTTGAAGAATGAGAATCACGTCTTTCTTTTATAGAGGTAGGCGCTCTCCTTAAAGTCGTTTTTTTGTCCGTCATGCACGGCATAGCAGCCGCCGCCCCACATGGTGGCCGATCCGTACTGGCCCTTCTTGTTGAGGGCATAGAAACTCAAGCCGAAATTGGGCAGTCCTTCCGAATTGAGGCGCCGAGGGATCAATTTTGTCTTATTGGAGATTTGTTCAAGGGCTTTAAGACAGGACTGTTCCGGAGAGTTCCCTTGGGCCATGAAATTGACGACCTGAAAGCTTCCGCAATTCATAATGTTCGCCTCGCCCAGCCCGGTCGAGCCCGCCGCACCGACGTTGTTATCGACATAGAGTCCAGCGCCGATGATCGGCGAATCCCCGACCCGTCCGGGGATCTTGAACGAAAGTCCGCTCGTTGTCGTCACGCCGGCTAGGTTCCCTTTGGCATCCATGGCGATGCAATTGATCGTGCCGTACGTCATGACGGCGCCCTGGAGCTCCGCAGGCAGCTTTTCGGATCTGGGGGGGAGCCAATTGTCCTTGTCGGAAAGGGTTTCCTTCCAGCGCAGCCAGACCTCCCGGGCGCGGTCCGTCAACAGGTTTTCCTTCTTGAATCCGTGGACCATGGCGAACTTCAGCGCCCCTTCCCCTACGAGCAGGCAATGCTCCGTCCGCTCCATGACCAGTTTGGCCACCTTGGAAGGAGTTTTAACAAACTGCAAAGCGGCCACAGCGCCCGACATATGGGTGGGTCCATACATCACCGAAGCATCGAGTTCGACGTCCCCTTCCTCATTGGGCAGACCGCCGTAACCAACCGACATATCATCGGGGTCCTCTTCGACGATATTCACACCGGCGATGGCAGCGTCCAGAAGGTCGGTGCCTTTGAGCATGAGCTCCATGGCTTTTTCCGTGGCCCGGATCCCGTTGCCGGAGGCGACCACGCGCATCAAACCCGTGGACTGCGGCACGACGGCGGGGTTTTGGCCGATCAGCCCCTTCCCTCCCCCGATCAGCGAGGCCGCGCCAATGCCGACCCCCGTCTTTAGGAATTCCCTCCTCGAAAATTTAAGACTCATAGGACCTCCTCATTTTTTGAGCTTCAAAATTTTTCCGGGAAGCTTCCCGTTCCATTTCCCGTTGTCAATGGTCAGCTGTCCATTGATGAGCAGGAAAGCCACGCCCTGGCTGTACTGGTGGGGGTTGGAAATGGAGGTGGGAAGCTTGAGGTTCTTCAGGTCGATGATGGTCATGTCGGCCTTATACCCTTCCTTGACCCAACCCCTATCGTTCCAGTTCATGATCTCCGCCGGCAAGGATGTCTGCGAGCGGATGGCTTGGGACAGGGAGATAATTTTTTTGTCGATCGCATATTTTTTGATCTTGTGAAGGAACGTGGAATAGGAACGGATATGGGTAAGCCCGATCCCATAAGGAGGTGCTGTCCCATCACTTCCGGTACCCACATAGTCTTTTTTCATGATCGTTTCGATATCCGGTTCGCACATCTGAAAAGGGATGCACTTGGCGCCCATCAGGTCGAGTTCGATGGCCGCGTCCTCGACGGTTTTTCCCTTGATCGCGGCCACCTCTTTGAGCGATTTCCCCTCCAGGTTCTTCTCGACGCATATGCCGACGACATAATTTTCAGGGCCGAGAGTGTCCTCGATAGATTTGTGAACTTCCTGACGGATCCTCCGGGCTTCCTCGGGATTGGCCATTCTTTTGAGGAAAAGCAGGCGTTCCCGCATGTTCTCCGGGCCCTGGAAACTCGAAAGGTCAAAAAGAAATTGGGACGCGAAATCCACCAGCCGATTTCGGGGAAGGCTCTTGATGAACTGGAGCTGGCGCTCCGACACCGGGTAATAGGGAGTCACTTTCTTGTAAAGCTCGAACAGCTCGGAATCGCCGAAATGCTCGAACATTCTTTGAACATCGGAAGCATTCAACCGGTCGACGGCCTCCCGTCCAACCCAAGTCGCTCTGGGGATCAGGCGTTGGTAGGGATAGCCGTTGGTGAAGGGGTAGGGATACTGATCGGCCGTGATTTTCAGGTTCTTGGCCCGGGCCTCTTCAATGACCGAGCAGGCTTGTCCCACCAATCCCCAGTTGGCCTTTCCCATGACCTTAAAATGGGAAATGTGGGCTCTAGCTCCGGATTTCTCGGAGATCTCGATCGCTTCTTTGATCGCATCGAGAAGCCGGTTCCGCTCATTGCGGACGTGGGTATGATAGATTCCGCCGTAGGCTGCGACGACTTTGGCCAGCTCAATGATTTCATCGGTTTTTGAAAACGATCCTGGGAGGTAGATCAATCCCGTCGACAACCCAGAAGCGCCCTGCTCCATGGCCTCTTGGACAAGCGCTTTCATTTTCTTCAGCTCTTCGGGAGTCGGAGCCCTGTTCTCCATGCCGAGGACGATCTGCCGAACCTGACCGTGGCCGACAAGCAGGGCCGCATTCGGACCGATCCCCTCTTTCGTCCAGGTGTCTATGAGGTCTTCGGCCTTCTCGAAGATCGGCCAGGCGCTTCCGCCGCACTGACCGGCGACGATACTCGTCACGCCCTGCAGCAGATAGTTCAGGCAGGCCCGGTTCTCGGGAAAATACATGCCTTCGTCGACATGCGTATGGAGGTCGATAAATCCGGGCGTGACGATAAGCCCTTTGGCCTCGATCACCCGGGCGGCGGTCTCCTTGATCGACTTGGCGATCTTGGCGATCCGGTCGTCTTTGACGGCGATATCGGCCTTGAAAGGCGCGGCCGGCGACCCGTCATAGACCGTTGCGTTCTTGATCAGAATATCATAAGCGGGCGGGCTTTGAGTTTGGCTGAAGAGCGAAACTCGCAGCAAAAAAAGCAATCCTGTAAATACATACACACAGAGAGCAAATACTCTTCTTCTCATTTCACCCCCATCCATCCTTTCATAACTCGTTCTCCCTCTTTTATTAAGTTTTTCGAGAAGCTCGGTGTTGCGGCCGGACATGTCAGTTTCTCTGCCGTCGATAGAGACCTTCTTGAGAGCTGTCCCGGTTTCCATGCTGTCGCTAACGGCTTGCGCGAGCGAAGAGCAAAGTATAATATACCTTTCTGACTTCTTGTCAAAAAGATTTTGTGATGAAGAATCGATTCGATTTGATCACGATCTCGTTCGCCACCAGAAATCTCAATCTGTCTAAGGATATTCTCCGTGGCACCTTCCAGGAATTCTGCCGGATTCTCAAGCCCGGCGGACGTTCCCTAAAAGCTGATGCTGATCGAGGTTCCGCTGCCCGACCCGAAGCGAGGGTTGACGACGTGGCTGCTGGTCGAGCCGAAGGTATAGCTGAGTCCAAGCGAGAAAAAATAATTATAGCCCGTCTCAAGCTGCCGCCTCTGGAGCAGGACTTCTTCCCAGGAGATTTCTCCCTTTTCCAGCGACAACTGGTCGTGGATCCGCGCCCCTCCGCCGGAAATATTGAAATTCAATCCCTTGAAAATTCGCAAGGAAAGCTCAACATCCAGCGTCAAGCGATACTTTTTGAGGTCGTGAAAATAATGCGAACCTGCGAGCGACGTGCTGACCGTGCCCCACGGCTGTTTCAGCTCCAGGCTTGCGGTCAGAGATTCGCTCCACAGGGTTTCTTTTGTTTTATCGTAGATCGTTTCCTTGTGATAGCGGACATCCATGAAGTTCAACCGATAGAGAAAGCGCAGCTGCTTCTTAGTCGATTGGGAATAAGGAAAAAGGTCATATTCGATGGCCGGCGCCGGGCTGATGCTCAGCTTTGTGTTGCTATAGGTAGAAGAATAAATGCTCAGATAGGCCCCGACGGACCAATGATCGGAGAGGCTGCGCACGACCAACCCGCTGAAACTCCGGCTGTCCATGGAGCTTTCATAATTATAGTCCTCGATCGAATAGGTATTTTTCATATAAGAAGCTCCCACCGAGAGCCGGATCTTCCATTCGGGCGTGACCCGGCTCGCCGAGAAGCTCCCGAATATATCCTGCATCTTATAGCTTTGTTCGCCGTTAAGGAACGTATCGGCGCTCAGGCTGAAGACCCAAAAATTCCATTTGTCGATCACGGAGGTGGGCTTGACCTGGTCCATGAACGAGATATCGACCCGGCCGGCGATCGGCGTTTTCGAAACGTATCGCATCAAGCCGAGTTTTAAGAGTCTGGCCAGCTCCGGCTTTATGTCTTCGGGTTTTTTGGTCAGATCGGCCGTATATCTCAAAACATCATTGACGCCCGCAAATTCCTTTCGTCCGGTAAAAGAAAATATGAATTCTTCACCGCTCTCCGTTTTTTGAGATGTGATGTCGACAAGGACTTGCGCGTCGGCTTCGGTCTGGACATAGTTGACATAGGCGATCTCTTTTTGAAAATAGGAGGGATCCAAGCTGGATTTCAGGAAAACGCTCGGAGCGCTTTTTTTCAGGTCCCCGCCCGGGGCCTGACCCGTCGTCTGGGCCAAACCGGTCGCTATGAAGGCCGAAGATAGAAAGGCAAGAATCAGAACGAACATCTCCGGATATGGAAACGTCACGGTGGGCTCTTTTAGTCTTGACAGGGTCCGTGTTCGCCCTTTCATAGCCCTTGCGTCTCCTGGGTGCCGGTTTCCCATCTGGTTCTTCTTGAACGTGGTTCTCACCGCGGTTCTCCTTTAGTTGATGATAATCGACGTGCCGCTGCCGCCGAGGCTGCCGAAGCGCGGGTTCACGACATTGGTATAGATCGAGCCGAAGGTATAGCTCAAGCCGAACATGAAGAAGTAACTGTATCCGGTCTCAAGCTGGCGCCGCCGGAGGATGATCTCCTCCAGAGAGGCTTCGCCTTTGACCAGTGAGAGTTGGTCACGGATCCGTGATCCGCCCCCCAAGATATACGCATTCAGCCCTTTGAACAGGTTGAGCTGAACCGTGCCGAATGCGTTCAGCTCATACTTGCGGATATCATGAAAATAGTGGGATCCGGCAAGCTGGGCCGAGACGGACCCCCACTTTTCCTTGACGGTCAACGCCACCGACAGAGATTCCTGCCACAGGTTATCCTTTGTTTTGAGGTAAATCGTCTCTTCCCGATAGCGGACCATGCTGAACCCGATCCGGTATAGGACGCGCAGCTGTCTGCGGGTGGACTGAGAATAGGGAAAAAGGTTGTACTCGATGGCCGGCGCCGGGCTGAGGCTGAACCGGATATTGCTGTATGTTGAAGACGACGCATTCAAGTATCCCCCGACCGACCAATGTTCGCCGAGGCTTTTGACGACGAGGCCGTCGAACGAATAGCTTTGCTGGTCGCTTTGGGCCGAATGATCCTCATATTCATAGAGATCGTTTCGATAGCTGGCCGACAGGCCCAGCCGAATCTTGATATCCGGAGTCACCCGGTTGGCCGAGACATTCGCGCCGATCGAACTGGACTTGTAGGACTTTTCGCCGTTGAAATAGCCGTCGCTGCTGATGCTGAAGACCCAGGATTTCCATTTGTCGAAGACGGCTTCGGGTTTTTTCTCTTCGGCATAGGACACGGCGATTCGGCTCGAGATGGGGGTCCGTGCCACGTACGTCAGCAAGCCCATTTTCAGCGTCTTGACAAGCCCCTTTCGAACTTCGTCCGCGGTATCCGTTTGGTTGGAAAAATACCGAATGGTATCGTCCACGCCCTTGAAATCGTTCTGGCCGGAAAACGAGAGCGTGTATTCCCGGCCTCCGCTTCCGGTGCTTTGGGTCGTGATCAGGACATGGACCTGCGCCTCTTTGCGGTCGCGGACGTAGTTGACGAATGTGATCTCGGTCTTAATGTATTCGATGTCGCACGAACTGCAGTCAATATAAACTTTAGGGGCGGTTTTTTTGAGGGCTTCAATATCGACCTGTCCCGCTTGGCCGACCTGCGAAAAAATTGCAGGGACAGAAACAAACGACATAAAAAAAACGGATAGAATGGCGCACCAGCCTCTTTTTTTCATCATGGACTCCGCAGACATATATTGTGCTCGGTCTATTTAAAGAACTTTACGGCCGATGTAAAATTAATTGACAAGGAAGCCGCGCAGAAGCAGCAATCAGTCCTCGGCACAAGGCTATTGCCCACTCGCTCTATCCCTCGATATCCAAAAATGATAAGTGCAAGTTTTATGCCTAAAAGCTTCCTTTTCGATCATGGATAAATTCCATCTCTTGTTAATACGGTTGAAACACTCAAAGCGTTACAATTTTTTCCGATAGGCTTGAATCAACATTTGTCACCCCAGGCATATTCATGTATGATACGCTCGATCTTCTTTTGAACGAAGGCCACGATGGATAAGATGGGCATCCGGATCCTCAAGGCGACAGTCGGGATTCGTTCCAGTGCCAAGGCTCTTCTCCCCCGGTTTCCCCAAAAAATCGAGGTTAAATCCCTGCTCACGGATTTCACCAAGATGGTCGAAATTCCCTATTCGGCAAAGCTGGACGGTCACATTGTCTTGGAGAATACGCGCGCCGGCCCTGCGATATTTGAATTTTCGAAAAGCAAGGCCCTGTTTCGCGGGCCGCTTCTCAAACTCGAAGGTGAAGCGTCCGACCTTCGCTTCAGCTTGTGGGGCAATCAGGGTTTTTTCTATAGGTTCATGCTCTTTCTCCTTGAGGAAAAGCATCGCATCTTCAGCCTGCACGCCTGCGGCCTCTTCGATGAGAAGAGAAATTTTTTGTATGTCATCGCGGGAGGCGCCGGAAGCGGCAAGACAGTTTATCTCCTCAGCGGAATCGCCAACGGATTGAAGCTTTTTTCAACCGAAACCGTTCATTTTAAAATCGAAGGGAATGATCTCACCTGGTTCAAAGGCTCTCTCGTCGACAATGTGCGCCTCGGAACGCTTGTCCATGACTTCCCACAGTTCCTGACGCGCCCTGACCGCGGCAGAAAAGCAAGCGCTGTCTGGAGAAAAAAGATTGCGCTGGATTTATCCACTCATCAATGCCTGCCGGATACGCTCAACCGGCCGCGAGTGGTCATCCTCTTCCCGAGAATCGAACAAGGACGGCGAGGCTTCATTTCCGCCGCTTTTGACGACGACAGGCTCGCGGCTAAGGCTATTTTCGATAACCTCTCCCAAAAAATCGCAGAAACCGTCGTCCTTGATGACCGGCTGACGATTTGCGGCCTGGATAATCCGGCATTGGCACAAGCGCGCTTGGCAACCGCTTATCGGCTTGTCGAACATAACTTGATCGTTAAAATGGCCTCGGTGCTATCCAATCCGACCGAGTGCTGGGGACATCTTCTGGACGGAACAGGAAGGAGACGCCCATGAATGAAAAAGCTTGGGAAGGGATCATCCGAATGCCCTTGGCCGGACGAAGCCGGAAACCCCGGACGTCGGGCCTGACCATGGTGATCGATAAAGGGGTCGGTTTGCGTCTCCTGGGAGATCTTCTCGAACTGGCGGCCGATTATATCGATATCATCAAGCTGACCTTCGGGACGTCCGCGTTTTATGATCGGGCTCTCTTGAAGAAAAAAAATGAGGTCATTACCTCCTTCGGCGTTGAATCCATGCCGGGCGGCACCTTCCTCGAGGTGGCTGTCTGGCAGGGCGTCGTCAATGACTATTTGAAGCGCGCCAGGGAATTGGGCTTTTCCGCGATCGAAGTCTCGGACGGAACCATTGATTTCGACCAGAAAACGCGGGCGGATCTGATCAAGAAATCACTGGACAAAGGCTTCAAGGTCATCACCGAAGTCGGGAAGAAAGACCCCAAGGAAAGCTTGCCGATCGCCATGGTCCATCAGCTCATTGGCCAAGACCTCAGAGCAGGGGCCTTCAAGGTTATCATCGAGGCCCGCGAGGCCGGACGAGGCGTCGGCATTTTCGACGAGGAAGGGCGGACGCGAAAAGATGAGGTCGAAAACATCATTGCCGGCGTCGCCGATGTGAACAGCTTGATCTGGGAGGCGCCGCTCAAAAACCAACAGCAGGACCTGATCCTGCGCTTCGGCCCCAATGTCAATCTCGGGAACATTCCCCAGGACGAGATCCTGGCTCTGGAAGCCCTGCGACAGGGGGTGCGCGGCGACACGCTGAAAAGGGCCTATTTGGAAAACAAAAAATAGGCTGTCAATCCAGCTCTTCCAGGAGCTGAATCAGAACGGAGTGGTCCCCTTCCGGGACATCAAATTTATAAGAACGCCCTTTGAACAGAGGCTTGAGCTGGTTGTCCAGGAGGAGTTGGTATTTTCCCTTTTTTAGGAATTGGATCTTGATACGCCTCTTCTCCGTGCTCTTGATCTCAAACGAGACTTCGTTTTCGGCGTAGAGGAAATGGCGGATGACGGCGCCGCCGTTCACCGTGAAGATCTCCTTGTTTTCCTCGCGGAGCAGGATTTCATGCGTATCCACCTCGACATCATAATGCCGCCCTTGGATGGCGATTCTGGAGAGCTTGCCGTCGTCCTCCGGCGTGATCATGCCGAAGCGGAATCCTTCCCAAGGTGTGAAATCGATATATTCTTCCAGGGCAATGAGGGCAAACAAGGGCCCCCAGCTCTGGTGCCGCTCCCCCCCGGCCTCCCCCGTCCGGGAATTGAAATTCTCCGGACACAGCTGAAAATTCCGCCAGCTCTGCATGAACAGCGCCGAACTTTTTTTGGCGAATTCAGAGGCCACGGCATCAAACCCGTAGGTTTTCAGGCCTTGATAGACTAGATAATTGGTCGGGGGCCAGATCGTTCCCCTCCAATACTGCTGGTCCTTGAAGGCCGGATCATCCCGGGAAATGGATGGGATCACGTACTCCCCCAAAAATTCTTTCGGGTTGAGCAAGTGTTTGTTAATCATGAGCCGGGCTTGCTGCTCGTCCGGAATGCGGGCCAGGAGCGGATAGAAATTCGAGGCGGCTTTATGCGTCGAAAAGCGGCCGTCCCAATAGCGGTCGAAATAAAAGCCTTCGCGTTGGTTCCACAGACGCGCGTTGATCAGCTCTTTCATTTTTCCATATTCGTCCAAATAGCTTTCATAATCATCATGCTTATTCAAAATGCCGGCGATCTGGGACAGGCACCAGGCATCCAGGGCATAGAGGCTGTTCAGGTCGACACAGTTCATAGTCAGGGTGCCGGCCTCATTGTCAAAGGGGACATCGTCCCAGTTGGGCAAGTCGTCCTGGCCGGATTCCCATTTGGCCCTCTGCTCCCCTTTCGCATTTTCTTCCCACGGAGGAACTTTTTCGGGCAGGAGTTCTCTGTCCGATCCCCATTCCAGGAGTCCATCACTGTTGCCGTCCCGACGCGCCAGGCCGCTGGTTTTTTTTGCCTTCCAGAAAGAATGCCATTTGCGAAGGATGGGATAGCCGAATTTCAGCAGTTCCACATCCCCCAACCTCTGGAACAGCTTGAGGACGACGTACGCCCCGACGGGAGGCTGGGACCGATCGGGGGTGCCGCCAAAGCGGCTCCTCCAATTGGGGATGTTGCCGTTTGGATACTGGGTCTCCAGGACAGCCTTGACAGCATCGAGGGCGTATTTCGAACTCTCCACCGCAAGCTCGAGGGAATTAAAAAATGAATCCCATGCGAATATCTGCCAATGGTCGGGCAGGCCGTCCGGCCTAGAGAAAATCCATCGGCGCCCAGCCGGCGTGTAGAGTCGGTGGCTGCCGGGCTGGTAGAGGACCATCCAGGACAGGTTGTTCGTGACCGCCTCCGGCACGCCTTGGTAAAGGCCTTTGATTTTCACCCGCTTATCCAAATACAGCTCCATCTCATCGGCAAGCTTGGAATCGATAATCTTTCGGTTTTTATAGCGGAAGAGATGGTCTTTCAGTTGATCCATATCCTCACCGACCCCGGCCACAAAATAGAGGCTGCGGTCCCTGTCCTGAGAGAACGACAACGTGATTTCTTCCCCCTCTGTCTCGGATCCCCCATCCCCCGTGCGATTTGTCCAGAGCAGGCTGTGGACGACTTTTGCCGCACGGGAATCTCCTTGAATCTGGCCGTCCGCGAGCAGGCGGTAGCGTCCTTTAAAATCCCAAGGAAAGTATTGGACAAGGTGAATCTTGATGTATTTCGGCCCGCGGATCCTTCCGATGACCGTCCGTTCGTCCTGGCGGGACCATTCGAGCACCAGCGCATCATTTTTCGGCGAGGGCTTGACCAGGATGGGCGTGTCTTTCTTCTGCTTGAAGGGCAGGCCCAGGTCAAATTTCACCCGTGCGTACAAGCCATCCGGAGAGTTCGGGCCGACTTCGGAAACGAGGTAAAAAAGATCGTCGCCGTCCGCGATCTGACCATCCTTCTCGATTTTGAAACGAAGGGCGAAAGCGCTATCTTTCTGCGGCGCCAGGACTAGCCCGCACCAGCCCGTCCCGTCCAGGGCCCCGATATAGACTTCCTTCCAAGGATAATCGATTTCAGAGCGAAGCGGCAGGGCTGACGCGCAGACGCATAAGAGCAGGCCGAGAAAGAATGCTTTCTGACACGTACGGAAAAGCATGTTGATCGCTTCGACTCTCCATCGAGTAATTTAAGGCAAATCCCTTCGAAAATCAAATTTGAAAAGTTTATCTCGGCTCGAAGAATTTGATTTTTTTGGGCGCCTCCCTTATTCTAAACGCCATGGCCAAGACATCCGTGGCGGTCGTCCCCGTCGATAATTACATTCCCGACAGGGTCTCCGCAGCCCTCCAGAAAAGCCTGAACCTCCTCGGCGGACTCCCCTCCTTCATCCGCCCTCGGAGCAAAGTCTTTGTTAAGATCAATCACCTTTCCCCCGCCTCGGCGCCGGAACGAGGGATTATCACCCATCCCGTTTTCACCGGCGAGGTGCTAAAGCTGCTCAAGGACATGAATTGCGTCGTCACGGTCGGCGATGATATTCAATCGAGCCCGAGCGAAGGGTTCCATATCTCCGGCTATCGAGAGGTCTGTCGCTCGATCGGCGTGCGCCTGGTGAACCTGAAAGAGGCAGGATTTCAAAAAGTCGATCTGGACGGAACCCGGCTCAAAACGGTCTACATCTCCCCGCTTGTCCTTGAGGCCGATTTCATCGTTAACCTTCCCAAGCTTAAAACACACTCCTTTACGGTTTTTACCGGCGCGGTCAAAAACATGTTCGGCGTGATCCCCCACGGAATGCGCATCCAATCCCACAGGCTCTATCCCCGCAATGACCTATTCAGTGAAATGCTCGTGGATGTTTTTTCCTGCGTCCGGCCCCATCTAACTGTCATGGACGGCGTCGTGGCCATGGAAGGCGAAGGCCCGGCCGCCGGCCGCTGCCGCACAACCGGAATCGTGGTCGCCGGACCAGACGGTGTGGCCGTCGATGCCGTTGCTTCTCATCTCATCGGCTTCAACTCCATGAGCATCCTGACGACGTCGGACGCCCACCGCAGGCAGCTGGGGCAAGGTCATCTTTCCCAGATCGATGTCCTGGGCGAAAAGCTGGATAACGTTCGCGTCACAGACTTTAAGCATTCGGCCATTGCCACCGGCCTGCTGCGCCATAAAATCCCTTCCCTTCTCTACGGCTCGATCTATGCCTATCTTGCTTTGATCCCCGAGGTCCTGCCCGAGCGCTGCACGGGCTGTTTGGAATGCATCGGCATTTGCCCGGCCGGTGCCGCCAAAAACCGGGAGGAAAAGGCTTGGCTGGACCAAGCCTTATGCATCCACTGTATGTGTTGCCACGAGGTCTGCCGCTTTGGGGCCATCCGGGTCCGGGAAAGAACCCTGGGCCGGCTGATTCATCATGGCGAAGCGTTGGTCCACAGAATCCGATCGATCCGGCAGGGCTAAATATAGAACCTCAGGCCAAACTTTAGAAAAACGATATGGAGGTTCACCCAGAGCTTTTCTTTGGAGACCCCCCGATTCGTGTCTGAAATAATTGTCTCTCCGGTCGCATTCCGCATGAGATAAGCCGCTTCGGCGACAAAGCTCCAGCTCTCGGAGAAGGCGATTCGCGCCCCAAGACCGAAATAAAACGCCGGACCTCCATCCACCCGCTGGTCGATCCTGATCTCGGGGATCGAAATATAGTTCCCGATCTTAAACCGAGTGAACATATACCCGCCCCCCACGAAAGCATAGGGAAAAAAGAACTTGTTGCGATGAAAGTTATACTGTAGGGACAACAAGACGGGAGACAGAGTCAGAGTTCCATCGTAGAGCTTGGTCCTAAACTCTTTAGACGTGCACTTCCAGTAGAGGAATTCGAGGCTCACGGAAAACCGGGTTCCTAACGGATAAGACGCCCCAAAGCCGGTTTCAACTCCTGGCCTGAGGTTATTTTCTTCATGAAAGGCGCCGCCGACTTGGGCCAACGCGCTCAGCCTTTGGGATTGAGCAAATGCGGGCGCTCCCATCAGGCCGAGCCCCAAGCAGACGGAAAGAATTCTGGCCTTGAGGTCCATCGAAAAGGTAGTATCCGCGAATGGGGCGCGGCTGTCAATGAGAAAAAAGATGAATTTCCCCGGAACCTATGGTAGATTAAAACCGCCCTGAAAGGAGGATGGATGGACTTCAATTGTTATTTTAAGTCTCGCCAGGGAGAAATGGTCAGCCTCCTGAAGGACCTGGTCCAGCGCGAATCTCCCACCTCGGATAAGAAGGCCGTCGACGCCTGCTCGTCGTGTCTTGTGGAAAAATTCAAAAAGATCGGGGCCAAGATCACCCGCTTTCCACAGAAAAAAATCGGAGACTTCCATCTGATCGAATTCCCGGCCAAGCCGGACAAGCGGAGGGAAGGCCAAATCCTGATCCTGACCCATATCGATACGGTCTGGCCGGTCGGAAAAATCTACCAGATGCCTTTCTATGTGGCCGGCGACAAGGTCTTCGGACCGGGCGCCCTCGATATGAAGGCCGGGCTGGTGTTGGCCTTCTATTCCCTAAAAACGATGAACGAGCTGAATCTACGCCCCTCAAAAAATATCGCCGTCTTTATCAATACGGCCGAGGAGATCAGCTGCGAGGAATCTTATCAGATGATCCGAACGCTGGCCAGGAAATCCTCCTGCGTCCTTTGCCTGGAGCCCGCCCTTCCCGGCGGCGCCCTGAAAACACAAAGAAAAGGACGGCTGGTCATCCGGCTGGAGGCGCAAGGCAAATCGGCGCACGGGGGGACTCCGGAAAAAGGGGTCAACGCTATCGAGGAGCTGGTGAGCCAGCTGCGCAAGATCAACCGGATGAAGAGCAAAGATATTTCGGTCAATCTCGGACTGATCGGAGGCGGCGAAAAAGCCAACGTCGTCCCGGACCGAGCGTGGGTCGTCCTGGACATCCGCTTTTGGAATACGCTCCAGAAGGAACGAATCATTCGTAATTTTAAAAATTTATCCCCGGTCCTGCGCGGGGCGAAACTAAAGTTCTCCGTGGAAAGCCTGACTCCTCCCATGGAAAAAACGAAGCCTTCCACAAATCTCCTGCTCGACGCAAAAAACATCGCCATGGGCTTGAACATGACCCTAGAAACGGGAAGGACCGGCGGGGGATCGGACGCGTCGATCGCTTCGGGCCTGGGGATCGCCACGCTCGACGGACTCGGCCCCGACGGGGAGGGGATCCATTCCGAAAACGAACATGTTCTGTTGTCGTCCCTGGTGCGCAGGGCGGCGCTGCTGACGGAAATGCTCCGCCAGCTCTGATTGACTCGATAAAAAAATTCTGTTAGGTTAATACCTAGGCTTAGATAAGTCCCAGGCTTTTAAGAAGCAACGATACCGTTTTTCTCATCGAGGAGGAGATGTTTGATTAAAAAATATTATCTTCTCTCTCCCGGCCCGACTCCGGTGCCCGAGAATGTCCTGGCTGCCGCGGCGGAGCCCATCATCCACCATCGGACTCCAGAATTTTCCAAGATCTTGATCGACACCACCGAGGGCATCAAGTACGTGTTCGGCACGAAAGAAGATGTATTTATCCTGACCTCGTCCGGGACAGGCGCCATGGAAACGGCCGTCGTCAACACGCTGTCCCCGGGTGACAGGGTCATCTCCATTAACGGCGGCAAATTCGGCGAGCGCTGGGGAAACATCTGTACAGCCTATGGCGTAAACTGCCACGAGATTGTCCTCGAATGGGGCCAGGATTTCAGCAAAGAACAGCTGGAAGCCGAGATCAAGGCACATCCGCGCATCAAAGCCGTATTCGCCACTCTGTCCGAAACATCGTCCGGCGCGCTTTATGATATCCAGGGCTTTGGCGAAGTCGTTTCCGGGACGGATGCGATCCTCGTCGTGGACGGCATCTCCGGCGTCGGCGCGACCCCCTGCCCTATGGACGATTGGAAAATCGATATCCTGCTGGCCGGCTCCCAGAAATCATTCATGATCCCGCCGGGCCTGGCTTATATCGCTTACAGCCCCAAAGCATGGAAGTTCGTGGGGACCTCCAAGCTTCCCAAATTCTATTTTGATGCCGTCAAAGCCAAAAAGAACCTGGAAAAGCAGACCACGCCTTGGACGCCGGCCATATCGCTCATCCTCCAGCAGAAAAAATCCCTGGACATCATCAAAAGCATGGGATTGGAGAAGTTGTATGACCATCATCGCATACTCGGCGAAGCGACCCGGGCCGGCATCCAGGCCCTCGGCCTGCAACTCCTGACCAAAAAGCCGGGCAACATTCTGACCGCTGTTAAAACGCCGGCAGGACTTGACGGATCCCAGCTGGTCAAGACCATGCAGAGCAAATACATGGCCTATATCGCCGGCGCCCAGGACCCCAACAAGGGCAAATTTTTCCGGATCGCCCACCTCGGCTATATGGGAGGGTTCGATGTCATTACCGCCTTGAGCGCGCTGGAGCTAACCCTCGCCGACATGGGCTATAAATTTGAACTGGCCGCCTCGATCAAGGCCGCCGAATCCATCATAAGGGAGAATTGGACATGAAAAAAATCCTTGTCGCAGACTCTTTAGACAAAGAAGCCTCGGAACAATTGAAAGCTATCCCCGGCTTCGAGGTCACGATTAAGACGGGAATGGACGAGCCAACGCTCGTGGCCACCATCCCCGGATTCCACGCAATCATCGTCCGCAGCGCTACCAAAGTCACCAAGAAAGTGATCGATGCCTCGACGAACCTGGAGATGATCGTCCGCGCCGGCATCGGGCTTGACAATGTCGATGCCGCGGCGGCCAAGGAAAAGGGCATCAAAGTGGCCAACACGCCGGCCGCGACGACCATCTCCGTTGCCGAGATTACCTTCGGCTTAATGCTCAGCGCGGTCCGCCAACTAGGACGTGCCAACCTGTCCATAAAGCAGCACAAGTGGGAGAAGAAAGCCCTGTCTGGGACCGAGCTCTATGGAAAAACCCTGGGCATCATCGGCGCCGGCCGCATCGGCTTGGCCGTGGCCGAACGGGCTCTGGCCTTCGGGATGAATGTCCTTGCCTACGACGTCATCAAGATCGAGACAAAGCTCAACGTCGAGCAGGTCCCCCTGGACGAGCTCTTCGCCAAGGCCGATATCATCACCCTCCATATCCCCAAGCAAGCCAAGTATGTCGTCGGCCGCGACGAAATCCCGAAGCTGAAGAACGGCGTCATCATCATCAATGCGGCGCGGGGCGGCGTGGTGGATGAGAAGGCGCTTCTGGAGGCGCTGAACACGGGAAAAGTCCGGGCGGCGGCCTTCGATGTCTTCGAAAAAGAGCCCCCCGAAGATTTTGGGTTCATCGACCATCCCAACGTGACGGCCTCCCCGCATATCGGCGCCGCTGCCGAGGAAGGTCAGAAACGGGCCGGCTTGGAGGTCGTCAGGATCCTTAAAGAAAAGCTGGTTTAACCAGGGCCCTTTATCTTTTCGGCAGCGAATTGTTTCCTCCGGAGGGCGGATCTTCCGCCTTCCCGTTGTTTTTTTATGGTTTTTTGTCCAAATTTTATTTAAAATATAGGTTCTGTATGAAATTGGTTTAAAATAGGCGAGCCGAACGAATGGTTTACCTCGACAACAACGCCACGACGCCCCTCGACCCGACCGTCGCGGAAAAAATGTCCTGGTTTCTCAAGTCCCATTTTGGGAATCCCTCCTCGCTCTACCCAATCGGCCGCCAAGCCAAGGACATGATCAACGAAGCCCGGGAACTCGTCGCCAAAGCCCTGGGCGCCTCCAAATCGGAAATCTATTTTACGGGCTCGGGAACAGAAGCCGATAACCACGCCATCCTGGGTGTGATCGACGCCCAACCCGACAAAAAAGAATTCATCACCTCGACCATCGAGCATCCCGCCGTGCAGGAGACAGCCGTCTACCTTGAAAAAAAAGGCTATCGGGTGGCCTACGTTCCCGTGGACAAGTACGGCGTGGTGGACCTCGATTTCCTGCGGGATGCCGTCACCCCCCAGACGGTCTTGATTTCCATCATGCATGCCAACAATGAATTGGGCACGATCGAGCCCATCCAGACAATCGTCCAGATCGCCAAGGACAAAGGCGTGCTTGTCCATACGGATGCTGTTCAGACCTTCGGCAAACTCGACTTCAAGGTGGACGCGCTCGGCGTGGACCTGCTCTCGATCTCTTCACACAAAATCTACGGGCCGAAGGGGGTCGGCGCGCTTTATATCCGTAAAGGAACGCCGATCGCCCCTTTCATCCACGGCGGGCATCAGGAGCGCAAAATGCGGGCCGGCACAGAGAACACGGCCGGCATCGTCGGGTTTGGCGAAGCGGTCCGCATCCTGGGCAAGACATTCCCCCAGGATCAAGCGAGGATCGTGCGCCTGGCCGAACGTTTGCGAAGGGGCATCGAGGAAAAAATCCCCAAGATCAAGCTGAACGGTCATCCGGAGAACAGGATCAAGAGCACGTTGAGTTATTCCTTCCTGGGGCTGGAAGCCGAAGCCATCCTGCTGGCACTGGCCACGAAAGAAATTTATGTGTCCACCGGCTCGGCCTGCAGCGAAGACTCTGAAGAAGTCTCCCGTGTCCTGCTCTCGATCGGACTCCGGCCGGAGATCGCCCGCTCGACAGTCCGGATGTCGCTGGGCCGCTTTAATAGCGAGCAAGACATCGACATCGTCCTCCGGGAACTCCCGGACATCATCGAAAAACTCCGGAAGATCTCTGCTTTTAACCCGGAGGAAGAATAAGGAACCCATGATGGCGGAAACGGATTTCCTCAAGCTGATTGGAACGCGCACTGTGCTCCTCGACGGCGGCTTGGGCACCGAACTCATGAAGCGTGGGCTCCCTCAGGGAATATGCCCCGAGCTTTGGAATATCAAAAACCCCGAGGCTGTGAAAGACGTTTACCGAAGCTATTTCGAAGCCGGGTCGGACGCAATCGTGACGAATTCGTTCGGCGGCAGCAAGATCAAGCTGGCGTCTCACGGACTGGCCGACCAGTGCCATGAACTCAATTATGCGGCGGCCAAGCTGGCCCTCGAAGTCAAACCGCAAGGGAGATTCATCGGAGGCAGCATCGGGCCGACCGGAAAATTCCTGAAGCCCCAGGGAGACTTCGCGGAGGAGGACTTCGAGCAGGCCTTTGCCGTTCAGGCCAAAGCCCTGGTCATGGGAAAGGTCGATTTTCTTCTCATCGAGACCATGTTCGACCTCCGTGAAGCCAGTTGTGCATTGAGGGGCGCCCGGCAGGCGTCCTCCTTGGTGCAGGTCTTTGTCACGATGACCTTCAACCGCACGCCCAGAGGATTCTTCACCCTCATGGGCAACAGCGTCGCTCAGTGCGTTCAAGAGCTCGAAAGCAACAACGTCCCGGTCATCGGAACCAACTGCACGCTGTCCAGCGCTGATATGGCCGACCTCGTCAAAGACATGAGGTCTCGGACGTCCCTGCCCTTGATCGCCCAGCCCAATGCGGGACAGCCTGAATTGACCGGCTCCAACGAGGTTGTCTATTCCCAAGGTCTCGAAGAGTGTGTTCGCCATATTCCGCGTCTCATCGAAAACGGCGCCAACATCGTGGGCGGGTGCTGCGGGACAAGCCCGGATTATATCCGCCGCATGGCAGAGATCATCAAACGCCGCAAGGATTAAGCTGATTTTCTCGATCAATCGAGGCTCGGACGGTTATGATCATCGTAGCTGAACGTCTGAATTCCAGTCGCAAGGCTGTTTTTGAAGCCTTGCAGGAAAAGGATGAGTATTTCCTTCTCGACCAGGCCCTCAAACAGGAGCAAGCCGGAGCCCATTACATCGATTTCAATTCAGCGGCCCTGCTCGATCGGGAAATCGAAATCTTGCAATGGGCCATTCCCCTGTTGCAGGCCCAACTGAACGTGCCCCTGTCCATCGATACCCCCAATCCAGAGGCTATGGAGCAGGCTCTCGGCATCTGCAACAAAGGCCGACCTCTGATGAATTCCCTGACCGGCGAGACGAAAAATATTCAGACTTTGTTGCCTTTGATCAGGGAATTCAAACCCAAGGTCATCGTCCTTTGCCTGGACGATCATGGATTTCCGAAGACTCCGGATGAAGCCGTTTCCATCGCCGCCCGCATGGCCGACTTGCTTCAAAAGGAAGGTCTGACGACCGATGATTTTTATGTCGACTCTCTCGTTCGTCCAGCGGGCGTCGACTGGGAAGCCGTTCCTCTCTTCCTCAAATCGATCGAGGCCATCAAAAAAAATCTGCCCCGAGTGAAAACCATCGCGGGGATCAGCAACGTGGGCTTCGGCCTTCCCCATCGGCGACTCCTGAACAGGACCTTGTTGGCCCTGGCCTTGCAGCGGGGGTTGGACGCGGCCCTGATCGACCCGCTGGATCCAGATCTGCAGTCGGAGCTTTTTGCAGCCGAGGCCTTATTAGGAAAGGATCCGTCTCTTAAGAATTACCTCAAATTCGTCCGGGGGCAATCCCCGTCACGATTGACTTGACGGCTGTCTGAGCTGGGCCAGGTAGATTTTCCTCACACTCAGAAAATATTCCTGGTACCCTTCTTTCAAAAAGTCCGGGTAGGTCCAGTCCAGCCGGCGGATCCCTGTTTTTGTAAAAAGAAATTCCAAGTGGGCAAAGATCCCATGGCTGAGCGGGATCCGGTGGGAAAAATCCTTGGCCGTGGCCATGATCAGGGCCGCCTGCGTAAGATAGCCCGGATCCAGGTTGATGATGCGGGCCGTGGTCTTGAATTCCCGCCGGATGTCCTCTTCCAGCTCGTTCGTGCGGACTTTGATCTCGCTCAATCGCTCCGGCGGAATAAGATTCAGGAAGCTGAGAAATGTCCGTTTTAGGTTCTTCCCCATCTGCGGCTCATAATAATCGGTCAGGTCAAAATCAAAATGGGGGCTTCGGCTGTCCAGGGGGCCATATCTCTCGATGAGTCGCGCCTCTGCTTTCTGAAGATGCCCACCTTGAGAGAACATGATCCCGCAGACCAGCTTGACCGGATGAAAAGCTTTGACGTCCGCCATTTTAATAAAATTAAATCATCTTCGATAAAAATTCAATGCCCAGCCGAATGAGCGCGTCCAAAACATCACCCCTCAAATTCCGGCAGACGAATTCGCATTGACCTTGGTCTGCCAATTCCATATAATTTTGTCACCATGAAATGGGTTTATATCGAAGAGATTGGCGCTTATAAGGACCAGGACGTCGAAGTCCGGGGCTGGGTATACAACAAGCGGTCCAGCGGCAAAGTCCGGTTCATCCTGGTGCGCGACGGCACGGGAATTCTTCAGACGACCGTCTTTAGTCAGGAGGAATCCCATGCCCTATTCAAAAAATTCGACGAACTTACGCAGGAAACCTCCCTCATCGTTCGAGGGCATGTCCGCGAAGATAAAAGGGCGCCAGGCGGCTTTGAGCTCAGCCTCCAGGACATCGAAATCATTCAAGTCGCCCAGGATTATCCGATCACCCCCAAGGAGCACAGCACGCCATTCCTCATGGAGCACCGCCACTTGTGGCTCCGCTCCAGGAAGCAGCACGCCGTGCTGCAGGTCCGGGCCGAGGTCATTAAAGCGATTCGGGACTTCTTTGACGAACGCGGTTTCCGCCTGATGGACACGCCGATCTTGACGCCGAGCGCTTGCGAGGGGACGACGACCCTCTTCGAAACACAATATTTCGACCAGAAGGCCTACCTGAGCCAGAGCGGTCAGCTTTACAATGAAGCGACGGCCATGGCCTTTGGAAAAGTGTACTGTTTCGGCCCGACCTTCCGCGCCGAGAAATCCAAGACGCGGCGCCATCTCATTGAATTCTGGATGGTCGAGCCGGAAGTGGCCTTTGCTCTATTAGACGACATCATCGAGCTGGGCGAGGACCTTATCCTGTTCCTGATCGAAAGGGTCCTGGCCAATCGGAAAGCGGACCTTGAAGAGTTGGAAAGGGACACAAAGCCGCTGGAACAGATCAAGAAACCATTCCCACGGCTGACCTATGAGGCCGCTCTTCCCCAGCTCCAGGAAAAGGGTTCGACGCTCCAATGGGGCGAAGATTTCGGCGCGCCCGAAGAAACGATCATTTCGGGTATTTATCCCAGCCCGGTTTGCATCACCCATTTCCCGGCGAAAATCAAGGCTTTCTATATGCAGCCCGATCCGAAGCGCCCAGACCTTGCCTTGGCCGTGGATTTTCTGGCCTCCGAGGGATACGGCGAAATCATCGGAGGGAGCCAACGCATTCACGACTTGGAGCTGCTGGAGCGACGCGTCAAGGAAATTGGCATTCCACGGGATGCTTATCAATGGTACCTCGACCTCAGGAAATTCGGCACCGTGCCCCATTCCGGCTTTGGCCTGGGCGTCGAGCGGACCGTGGCCTGGATCTGCAAAGTCAAGCACATCCGGGAAACCATCCCCTTTCCCCGCCTTCTCTACAGAATCTACCCCTGATCGACTCATTCTTGGATAAAAGAAAATGAACACCGTCGCCCTCATCACATTCGGCTGCGCGAAAAACCTTATCGACAGCGAAGTCATGCTCGGCTATCTGCAGAGGGCAGGCTACCATTTCGTCTCCGACCCTACGGCGGCCGATATCATCATCCTGAACACCTGCGGCTTCATCCGGCCCGCCAAAGACGAAGCCGAAGATGCCATTCGAGACGCCCTTAAAAATAAATTCAATCAATCCACGACAAAAATCATCGTCACCGGCTGTTACGCAGAACGATACAAAGAGACTCTCCGGAATAAGTATCCGAGTGTGGATGCCTGGGTGGGGGTCAAAGATTTCGATAAGATCGTTCAGGTTGTGCAAGGCGAACGTTTTTCGGAATCCAGCCGGACATTCCTCTATAGCCACGCTTCTCCGCGCGCGGTTTCTACGCCCATCGGCTCGGCCTATGTGAAGATTTCCGAGGGATGTTCCCACCAGTGCTCATTTTGCGCAATCCCCCTCATCAAGGGAACATACAGGTCGCGGCCGATCGCCTCGATCGTCGAAGAAGTCCAGGCTCTCGCCGCCCGAGGCGTCAAGGAAATCAACCTCATTTCTCAGGATACGACGTACTTCGGGAGAGATCAAAACAAGACAGAGAGCCTCTCTCGACTTCTTCAAAAACTCATCCGTGTCCGTGGCATCGAATGGATCCGGCTCCTTTATGGATATCCTGAGGAGATCACCGATCGGCTGCTGGAAGTCATGCAAGACCCGAAAATCTGCCCCTATCTTGATATTCCGTTCCAGCATTCCGACCCGGTTCTCATCCACAAGATGAAAAGAGCCATGGATGGCCGGCGCGCTCTCAAACTCCTCAATAAAATCCGTCAAACCATTCCCGGCATCTCGACCAGGACCTCTCTGATCGTCGGCTTTCCCGGCGAAGGGCCGAAGGAATTCGAAAGCCTCGTCCATTTTGTCAAAGAGGCCAGGTTCGATCATCTTGGAGTTTTCACGTATTCCCGCGAGGAAGGCACAAGCGCTGAATCGCTCGGAGATCCCGTGCGAGAAAGCGTCAAATGCAACAGGAAAGACAAAATCCTCGACATCCAGGCGGAAATCTCGTCCGAAAACCTAAAGCCATATGTCGGCCGGACAATCGCTGTCCTCATGGAAGGCGCCTGGCAAAACAATTCCCATCTGCTCGTCGGCCGCGGACAGTTCCAGGCGCCCGAAGTGGACGGCTGCGTTTTTGTCGAGGCTCCCAACGACCGCCGGCCCTTGTCTTCCCCTCTCCAACAAGTTGAAATCCTCGCCTCAGACGTATATGATTTAGAGGGGCGATTCGCTCGATGAAATTTTTTTCCAAAGCGTTTTCCACATTCTTGGGCGCCGGCTATTTTCCCGTCGCTCCGGGGACTTTTGCCGGCCTGATCACCGTACTCCTCTATCAATTTTTTTTGTCAAAATGGGGTTTGTTTTTCTATGTCCTTCTATGGCTAATTCTCTTTTTTCTCGGCGTTCTATCCTCGGCGCATTTTTCTCGCGAACTCCGTCAACAGGACCCCGGTCAAATCGTCATCGACGAAGTCTGCGGTCAGTGGCTGGCCCTTTTTTTAGTCCCTGCGGCCTGGACTCCCCTCCTGCTCGCCTTCTTCCTCTTCCGTCTTTTTGATATCCTCAAGCCTTATCCAATCCGCAAGCTGGAGTCTCTGCCGCACGGTTGGGGAATCATGGCGGACGACGTCCTGGCCGGCCTCTATGCGGGAGTCCTCGTCCATCTGTATCTCGTCATAAAATGAAGACCGAAATCCTGGCTGTCGGCTCCGAGCTCCTCACGCCTTTTTTCCAAGACACGAATTCTCTCTATCTGACCCAAAGATTGAACGATTTGGGCCTGGCTGTTTCCCTGAAGACGATCGTCGGTGATGATCGCGAGAACCTTCTCTTGTGTATCAAGAATGCCCTTCTTCACTCGGATATTCTCCTCGTCATGGGCGGCCTGGGCCCCACGGAAGACGATATCACCCGGGAAGTTCTGGCCGAAGCCCTAAGTCGAAGGCTGATTTATCGCGATGACATTTTTCAAAAAATCGAAGCCCGCTTCAAGCGGCGAGGAATCGCCGTGCCGGTCGCCAACAAAAAGCAGGCTTACATCCTGGAAGGCGCGGACGTGCTGGAAAACAAAAACGGCACGGCGCCAGGATTGTGGCTGGAAGAACGCCGGACGCGGATCGCCCTTCTCCCCGGGCCGCCTTTCGAGCTCAAACCTATGTTTGAAGAGTCCGTCTGGCCCAGGCTCGAATCACTCCAAAGAGGTTTCACATCGCGCAGGGTGCTCAAGATCGCGGGCCTCACGGAATCCGAGGTCGAGACTCTCATCGCCGGCTTCTATCCGAGAGGCCCCGAGTGCGGCCTGACGATTCTGGCGGCGCCCGGCCAGATCGAACTTCATCTCTATGCTTTTTCTCAAGACGCCTCGAGCCAGGCTGCAAAAAACATAAAAGAGCTGGAGGGCAAAATTCTTGCCAAGCTCAAAGACAGCGTGTTTTCGACGTCGGGGGAAGAGCTCGAGGAAGTTGTTGGAAGGCTCTTGAGGAAGCAGGGTTTGACCTTGGCCACGGCCGAATCCTGCACGGGCGGCCTCCTCGGCCATCGCCTGACAAATGTTCCCGGCAGCTCTGAATATTTTCTGGAAGGCTTCATTACCTACGGCAATTCGGCTAAAATCAGCGAGCTGGATATTCCGGAAAAATTGATCCAAGCCCATGGCGCCGTCAGCGCGGAAGTCGCCCGGGCCATGGCGGAAGGCGTTCGGCAAAAAGCGGGCGCCAGCTACGGATTGGCGCTTACGGGCATTGCCGGACCGACAGGGGGAACGGCAGAAAAGCCGGTCGGTCTCGTCTACGCGGCGCTTGCCTGGGACAACGGCGTGGATGTCACAAAGAATATTTTTTTGGGCAATAGGAAGCAGATTAAATTCCAGTCTTCCCAAAAAGCGCTGGACATGCTCAGGAGGCATCTGCTATGAGAACGTTCATCGCCATCGACCTCGACCCTGAGATTAAAAAAACCCTCACTGATTTTCTCGCCCGGCTAAAACAGCTCGGCCAAAAAAACATCAGCTGGGTCAGACAGGAAGGGATGCATCTCACCCTTAAATTCCTGGGCGAAATCGACGAGACCCAGGTCACCCCCATCAAAGACGTCCTCAACTCAATCCTAAAGAATTATGGCCGGTTTCCACTCGCCGTCATCGGAACTGGATTTTTCCCGTCCAACCCGAAATATCTGCGCGTCTTATGGGTGGGCGTCGAAGAACAGCCCGCCCTGATGAGCTTGCAGAGGGAACTCGAGTCCGGGCTTGAAAAAATGGTTTTCCCTCGGGAGAAAAGGGCTTTCCATCCTCATTTGACCTTGGGCCGAGTCAGAGTTCCCTCGAACCTGAGAGATATCCTGGACGAGCTGGAAAAGCATAAAAATTCGGCGTTCGGCGAAATGTCCGTCCAAAAAATCACTTTTTTCCAGACTACGCTCAAACCGTCCGGCGCGGAATATACGGTCCTGGCCGAATTCGGTCTCTTATGAAAATCTTATTCGCCCTCGTTTCCTATCTCGTCGGGTCGTTTCCCACGGGATTTGTCGTCTTCCGACTCATCGAGAAAAAAGATGTGCGCGGCTTCGGCAGCGGCGCGACAGGGGCCACCAACATCCTGCGCTTAAAGGGATGGACCTCTGCCCTTCCCGTCGCTTTGATCGATATCCTGAAAGGATTCCTGCCCGCCTTTCTCACGGTGAAAATTTTCGGGGATCACCGTCTCGCGGCCGTCTCGGCAGGTCTGACCGTCTTGGGACATTGTTTTCCTATTTATATCGGCTTCAAAGGAGGGAAAGGCGTAGCCACGGCCGCAGGAGCCATGTTCGCCCTGGCCTTCATGCCTTCTCTTTGCAGCCTTGGGGTGTTTGTCTGCACGATCGCCCTGACCCGGTATGTCTCCCTAGGGTCGATCCTGGGCGTCGTTTTCTTTCCCCTATTTATATTTCTCATCCAAGGACCGACAGAGCTTATTCTCTTGAGTTTGCCCATTCTTTTGATTATTCTGATAAGGCATCGCACGAATGTCCGACGCCTTCTACGAGGCGAAGAGAGGAAATTCGGGCAGAGGGCGCCCATCGACTCATGAAAACAAGCGTCATCGGCGGCGGCAGCTGGGGTTCGGCCTTTGCCCTTTACCTCGGCCGCCAGACCATCAAAACCAAGCTGTGGATCCGAGAGCCGGACATTTTTGAGAGGGCTCGAAAAGACCGTGAGAACCGTGTCTTCCTGCCCGGTTTTATCTTTTCTCCGGAAGTCACTTTCCATCATGACCTGGAAGAGGCGTTGGACTCTACGGATCTTGTCTTCGTGGCCGTTCCCTCTCAATTCTGCCGCAAAGTCTACTCTCAAATGGCGCCTTTTCTCTCGCCGAGCCAGGCTGTCATCAGCTTGACCAAAGGCATCGAAAAAAAGACTCTGCTGCGCATGAGCGAAGTCATGGCCGAGGTCTTCCAGCCGTTCAGGCGGGTGCCGATCGCGGTGCTTTCGGGCCCCAGCTTTTCCAAGGAAGTCGCTGAAGGCCATCCCACGGCCCTTGTCCTGGCATCGACGGAGCCCGACTTGGCCAGGACGATCCAGCACTTTATCTCGAGCGTCTCATTCCGGGTTTACACCAGCCGCGACATGATCGGCGTGGAACTCGCCGGTGCGCTAAAAAATGTGATCGCTATCGCCGCCGGCATCTCCGACTCCCTCGAATCCGGCTATAACTCACGCGCGGCCCTAATCGCACGGGGCCTTGCTGAAATCACCCGGCTCGGTCTTAAGCGGGGCGCTAAACGAGAGACGTTCTATGGCCTGGCCGGCATCGGAGACCTGGTCCTGACCTGCACGGGTCCGCTCAGCCGCAACAGGCATGTCGGGACCGAATTGGGAAAAGGAAAAACGCTCTCTGCCATTATCGCCCATATGAGAATGGTCGCCGAGGGCATCGTCACGACCCTTTCCACAAGAGAGCTGGCCCGGCGGGAGAACGTGGAGATGCCGATCTCTGAACAAATTTATCTCATCCTGTATAAAAATAAGGACCCTCAAAAGGCATTGGTGGACCTGATGTCCAGGACTTTGAGGGATGAATAAGGAGCGCGTCATGAAAAACAAAAGATTGGCCCTCGTCCTGATTATCGCTCTGGCGTTTGCCTCGTGCGCATCATCGGAGCAGCGGCTGGCGAAAGAGCGGGAGAAAGACCCGCAGTACCAGTACGAAAAGGCCGTCGTCTGCATGCAGGCCGGACTGGTCGATGAGGCGTTTAAATACCTGAACCAAGCGCTCTTGCTCGACCCGCGCCACGCCCTGGCCCTAAACCTGCTGGGGCTGGCGCACATGATGAAAGGAAACGCCCCGGAGGCCGTCAAAGCTTATGAAAAATGCCTCCAGGTCAATCCCAGCTTCTCTGAAGGCCTCAATAACCTGGGCACCGCCTACCAGGAGCTTGGGAGCGTGGATAAGGCCGAAGAGAAATACAAAAAAGCCTTCGCCCTGGACCAAAACTACAACGCCGGCTACAACTTGGCCAAGATCTATTTTCTAAAAAAGGACATGAACACAGCCCTGGATTATGTCCAGAAATCGCTTCAGAAATATAGCCGCTCGGTTATTGCCTGGAACCTCCAGGGGCTGATCTATGATGAGCAGGGAAAACTGGATGAAGCTCTCGGGAGCTACCAGCAGGGCCTGAAGATGGCGCCGGATGAACTCAACGTGAGCTACAACCTGGGTGTCACTTATTTTAAAAAAGAGGATTATGCTAAATCCCAGGAAATCGTGGAAAAGATCTTGAGAACCTTGGCCCAGACCCCCCCCAATGCCCAGAACCAGGATTTGAAGTCGAAGACGAATGACCTCCTGAAGAGGATCAAAGAAGCGACGAAGAAATAGCCGTCGAAACGGTCCGTATCAGGTTCCCTCTTCCCAGGCCGCCAGATACTTTCTCTGCTCGGCCGTCAGCGTGTCGATCCGGACGCCCATCGTCTGCAGCTTTGTCCTGGCGATCGCCTCATCAATCTCTTTGGGCACGGAATAGACCTTTTTCTCGAGCCGCCTGCCCTCCCGAGCCAAGAACAGGACGCACATGGCCTGGTTCGCAAAACTCATGTCCATAACCATGGCCGGGTGTCCTTCGGCGGCGGCCAGGTTGATCAGACGGCCTTCGCCCAGCAGATAAATCTTCCGTCCGTCTTTGAGCGTGAATTCCTCCGCGGATTCGCGGATCTTCTTGCTGCCCTTGGATAGCGTCGCCAAGGCAGGAATGTCGATTTCGACGTTAAAATGACCGGAATTGGCGATAATCGCGCCGTCCTTCATTTTCAGGAAATGGGTCCGGCCGAGGATCGTTTTGTCTCCGGTCACGGTCACAAAAACGTCGCCGACCTTGGCCGCTTCGCTCATGGGCATGACCTGGTAGCCGTCCATGACAGCTTCCAGCGCCTTCAGCGGGTCGACTTCCGTGATAATGACTTTGGCTCCGGCGCCGCGGGCCCTCATGGCCACGCCGCGACCGCACCATCCGTATCCGGCGACGACAAAATTCAAGCCCGCCAGGAGGACATTGGTCGCCCGCAGGATGCCGTCAATCGTGCTCTGCCCAGTGCCGTAGCGGTTATCGAAAAGATGCTTGGTGTTGGCATCATTCACCGCTACGATGGGGTACATCAGGACTTTCTTCTGGGCCATGCTTCTCAGGCGGACGACGCCCGTCGTCGTCTCTTCAGTCCCGCCGATGACGTGCTCCAAGAGTTCTTTCTTCTTTGTATGGAGGGTGCTGACCAGGTCGGCGCCGTCATCCATCGTGATCTGGGGAGCGTGGCCCAGCGCTTTATGAATATGTTTGTAGTAGGTCTTGTTGTCCTCTCCCTTGATGGCAAACACGGGGATCCCATAATATTTGACCATGGCCGCAGCGACATCATCCTGCGTGCTGAGCGGGTTGGAGGCGGTCAAACGGACATCGGCACCCCCCCATTGAAGAGTTTCCATCAAATTCCCAGTTTCCGAAGTGACGTGCAGGCACGCCGCAATGCGGACGTTCTTGAGGGGTTTGTCTTTGGAAAACTTATCCTTGATGGAATTGAGAACGGGCATGAACCGCGCCGCCCATTCCATGCGGAGCTTTCCCTTTGGGGCCAGTTTTAGATCCTTGACGTCGTATTCCATTCTTGGCACCCCTTACAGCCCTGCATCTTGTTTGAGAACATCCGCCTTATCCAAGCGCTCCCAGGTGAACTCCGGCTCGGTCCTGCCGAAATGGCCGAAGGCCGCGGTCTTTCTGTAAATCGGCCGGAGCAGGTCCAAGTGCCTGATCATTCCTTTGGGCGTCAGCGGGAAATGGGCCCGGATCAATTCTTTGATCTTGTCCTCGCCGATCTTGGCCGTCCCGAATGTATCGACCATGATCGAAACCGGCTGGGCAATCCCGATGGCATAGGCGATCTGGACTTCGAGCTTATCGACAATGCCGGCGGCGACCAGGTTTTTCGCTATATAGCGGGCCATGTAAGAGCCGGAGCGGTCGACCTTTGACGGGTCTTTTCCCGAGAAGCTTCCGCCGCCGTGACTTCCAACTCCGCCGTATGTGTCCACGATGATCTTGCGGCCGGTGATCCCGGTGTCCGCCAGCGGCCCCCCCTGTTCGAAGCGGCCCGTCCCGTTAATGAAGAGCTTCGTGTTCTTGTCCATCATTCCCGCGGGAATGACTTCGTCGATGACAACTTTCTTGAGATCCGCCCGCAGGTCGCCCATGTCGACAGTCGCGTTGTGTTGGGCCGCGATCACCACCGCTTCGATCCTGACCGGTTTATCGCCCGCGTACTCAACGGTCACCTGAGATTTGCCGTCCGGCCGGAGATAATCCAGAATATTTTGGCGGCGAACTTCGGTCAGCCGCCTGACAAGCCCGTGAGCCACCATGATCGGCATGGGCATCAATTCCTTGGTCTCACGGCAGGCGTAACCGAACATCAACCCCTGGTCGCCGGCGCCCTGCTCATGCTCCGGCGTATCGTCCACCCCCATGGCGATGTCCGTAGACTGCTCATGAATCGAGGATAGGACGCAACACGTCTGGTAATCGAATCCGTATTCTGCCTTTGTATAGCCGATATCCCTGATGGCCTCGCGGACGACCTTTTGAAAATCGCAATAGCCGAGCGTCGTGATCTCTCCGGAAATTAGGACGAGGCCCGTCGTGGCCAACGTTTCGCAGGCCACGCGGCTCTTGGGATCCTGGGCGATCAAGTCATCCAGGACTGAATCCGAAACTCGGTCGCAGATTTTATCCGGATGGCCGACGGTCACCGATTCCGATGTAAATAAGTGTTTTCCGTCTTGACTCATAGCGTTCCTCCCACAATCAGAGTTCAAAAAAAAGTAACGAAAAAAATAGCACAAATGGAATGGCAATGCAATAAAAATTTTAAAACGAGGCACTCTAGGAGGCGAGCGGGGCTTGCAAAAGTTGGAGTTTTAAATTACATTAGAAAAAATTTGCCTATGCTTATGTCGATTCCGATGTTGCCCGATTCACCATCCTCTCCTGTCAGAAAGGAATATCCCATGAAAAAAATTGGGCCGATTTCTTGTTGCCTTCTTTTTACCGTCGGCGGCCTCCTTTTTCCTCAAGCCAAGCCCGACGGGAACAAGGCACTCGACCATATCAAATACCTGGCCTCCGATGAAATGAAGGGCCGGCGGTCGGGGACCCTGGAATACCAAAAAGCGGCCGAGTATGTCGCCGCAAAAATGAAAGAGTACGGCCTCCAGCCAGGCGGCGATCAGGGGACATATTTTCAGGCGGTCCCCTTTAAGAACTGGACGCAGTTTGATCAGCCGATTCGTCTGGAGATCCTCGCGCCTCAGCACCGCGTGTACTTCGCCGGCCGCGGCCGCGATTTCTATCCCCTGAGCGGGACGGGTTCCGGAACAGCGAAAGGCCAAATCGCCTTTGCCGGATATGGTGTCGTTTCAGATAAACCCCCATGGGACGACTATGAGAACCTCGATACCAAGGGGAAGATTTTGCTTGTGCTTCCCGATGCCCCCGGCATCCTTGATGAGGCGGCAAAAAGAGATTGGACCTTGGAGAAAAAAGTCAAGCTGGCGCTCGAGAAGGGTGCCGTTGGCATGATCGAGATGGACACCTCTCAGCCCGGCCGGATGCCGGTCCGCCGGATGGCCTCCTCGGTGCTGAGGCCCGGCGTTTGCCCGAAGAATTTTGTCGTTTTACGCGCCGGCCGGGACTTCCTCGACGACGTTTTTTATGTATCCAAGAAAAGCTGGAGGGATCTCGTCAGCAAGTCGCTCAGAGAAAACAAACCGCATTCCTCCCCGATTGAGGCCGTTGTCGAGATGGAAGCCCATTTTCTCCAGGAAGAGCGGACATCTCCGAACGTGATCGGCATCCTGCCCGGGAACGATCCGAAACTTAAGGCAGAGTGTCTTATTATGGGCGGGCACCTCGACCACCTGGGCATCGGGACCGACGGGTTTGTCTATCCCGGCGCGGACGACAACGCAACATCGGTTGCGGTCACCCTCGAGACGGCCCGGGCGCTCGCTGCCTCTCGATTCAAGCCGGCCAGGACGATCGTATTTGCCTCCTGGGCGGGCGAGGAAGTCGGATCCATCGGATCGCGCTATTACACAGACCATCCTGCCTACCCGCTCGGCAAAACCGCCCTCTATATGAATATCGACATGGTCGGCAGCGGGGATTCCGACCTCTATGTCGGCGGGATGTATGAGTACTCGCAGTTCTTTGACATCATCCAATCAAAAATGGACGAGAAGATGAAAAAAAAGCTGCGTTTCCGGCTGAATTATTATGGCTCGGACCACACTTCGTTCTGGGCCAAAGGAGTCACCTCCATCAGCCTGCGGACTGGGAATATCCTCACCGAGAAGCTGGATGAAGAGCATCCTGAGTATCATAGGCCCGGCGATCGGCCGGAGCTCATCGAACCCGGACTCCTGCAGTTGGCTTCTCAGTATCATTATGACATTCTTACGAACCTGGCCAATGCCAAAGAAAATCTCCTCGACCCAAAATTCCGGGTCGAGTTCGTGCATAAAGACGCAGCGGTCATCGACCTCCATTGCGACACCATCGGCCGATTTATGGACGGCCAAGACCTCACCAAGGACAATCCCAAGGGCCATATCGATATTCCCAAGCTGAAACGAGGGGCGGTCGACCTGGAGGTTCTTGCCTGTTTTGTCGGAGCGCCATCGACCGAGGTCGAAAAGTGGCAGGCCGCGAAAAAAAGCTTTTGATCAGATAGAAGCCGTCAACCGGCTTGTCGGTCAAAACCCGGAGGACCTGGACGTCGTCAAATCTCCCGAGGACTTCTGGAGGGTCAGGAATACCGGAAAGACCGGAATCCTGATAGGCATCGAGGGCGGCTATGCCATCGAGAACGACCTGGACCTACTCCGGACATTCTACAAGAATGGCGTGAGGCTCATGACGCTCACCCACTGGAACCGCACGGACTGGGCCGATGCCTCTGGCGATGCCAAAGCCGAATGGTGCGGGCTGACGGAATTCGGAGAAAAAGTCGTCAAAGAAATGAACACGCTGGGCATGATTATCGATGTATCCCATGCCCACGATGAGACGTTCTGGGATGTCATTCGTATTTCGGACTCCCCGATCGTGGCTTCTCATTCCTGCTGCCGGGCCCTTTCCCCTCACCACAGGAACATGAGTGACGAAATGCTCAGGGCGCTGGCCAAGAACGGCGGCGTCATCGGGATCAATTTTTCACCCGGCTTCCTGAACGCCGAGATCGAAAAAAACCAGAATGACCTCTTGGCCGCAATCGCCAAGAAATATGATTTGCCGGCCGATGGCCGCGAGATCATGAAAGCCGATCCCCAAAAGGCGAAGGCCGTCTTTGCCGAATTCCAGACTCAATGGGCAGAAATGAAAAAAACGATGCCTTTGGCGGACGTCAAAACCTTGGTCAACCATATCGACCACGTCGTCAAAGTTACGGGGAGCGTTGAGAATGTCGGGCTGGGCTCGGACTTTGACGGCATCTCGGCCACCCCGGCCGGCCTGGAAGACATCGGGAAACTGATGAATATAACCCAGGAACTATCAGCGCGCGGCTATAAGGAAGTCGAAATCCGAAAAATCCTCGGCGGCAACTTTTTGCGGGTCTTCAACGCCGTCAGCGCCGCGGGCCGGAAAGCTCGAGGGAATTGAGGACGCCCATGAAGCCCGCCTACGGCTGTCCCGAAGAGGACCTGTTTCACTACACCTGTTTCCGCGTTCCCCAGCCAATTGCAATTGACGGACGGCTGGACAAAGACATTTGGAAACGGGCCCCCCAATCTCCCAGGTATGTCGATCTCGTCTCGGGGGTCCCCGGATTTTTTGACACGCGCATGGCCGCGCTCTGGGATGATGATTATTTTTATATCGGTGTCTGGGTGGAAGAGCCCAATGTTCAGGCCAAACTGACCAAGCGGGACTCTTTCATCTGGACCGAAAACGACATCGAGCTCTTCATCGCCGGCCCGGACTGTTATTATGAATTCCAGATCAATGCGCTGGGCACGATTTATGAAGTCCTTTACATCTGGCAGGACGCTTATAAAAAAGGGGGGTTCTCCGCCCATCCGGAATTCGACGTCTCCGCCCATAAGGCCGATGTCCTCGGCGGTTTTCAAGACGCCATGCGGCACGGGAAGCATCCCCGTGGAGCTAGGTGGGCCTTCCTGGACTGGGATTTTCCCGGGTTGAAAACAGCCGTTTTTGTGGACGGTACGCTGAATGACGACCGCGACATCGACAAAGGTTGGACCGTGGAGCTGGCTTTTCCGTGGAGGGGAATGTCAGTGCTCGCCCAAGGCCGTTCCCTCCCCCCGAGGGATGGCGATTGTTGGAGAATGGATTTTTCTCGGTTCGAAGCCCTCCATTATTGCGGCATCCGTGCCAATCCCGACCCCGGCTGGGCCCTGAACAGGCACGGCGTTTACGATTCCCACCTCCCGGAATGCTTTTCCTTCGTTCATTTTTCTAAGGAAATGGCGGCCCCTCCGTAAAAGGCCTTCGCGCCAAGGGGGAAACCCGAGCCTTGTCTCTTCCCCTTGGCCTTTAAATCATTGCCTGTTTATGATATTTTAATCCAGCAGAACAAGAACGATACGTTAAGTCCATGCTTTATAAAAAAATAGCAGTATTCGGCCTCGCCATGATCCTAGCCTATGCGGGGCTTTCCCCTCAAGACGTCGATAAATTTGCGTTTCCTTTCAGTCAATATAAGCTTAAAAACGGCCTCCAAGTCATCCTGTCGGAAGATTATTCGATGCCGGTCGTATCGGTCGCCGTTGCCTATAGGGTCGGCTCGATCAACGACCCCCCGGGAAAATCCGGCCTGGCCTTCCTGATGAGAAACCTGATGTTTTCCGGCTCAGTGGATGTTCCTCAACCCCAGCTTAACTATATCAACCGCGTTGGAGGAAGGCTCAACGCAGCCGCGTCTGAAGACGTGACGGCCTTCTACCAGACCGTTCCGTCCAACCAGCTGGCCCTTGTCCTTTGGCTGGAATCGGACAGGATGAGGTACCTCGACCTTAACGAAGCCAACTTCGAACAGGAACGGAACAAACTCCTCGAGATGGTACAGCAAAGAAAGATCAGCGAACCCTATAGCGAAAGTGAGTTGGCCTTCGACCAGCTCGTGTACGTCGATTTTCCTTACAGTCATCCCCTTCTAGGGTCGAAAGAGGACGTCCGAGACCTGACTCTGGACGATGCAAAGAGCTTCTATTCTGCCCATTACGTGCCGAATAACGCAGTCCTTTGCATTACCGGAAATTTCAACAAGCTCAAAGCCGGGGAGCTCGTAGCCAGGTATTTTGAAACGATCCCCAGAGGAAAGGATATCAGCTTGCCGATCGAGCCTTTTGTATTCACCAAAAAGCAGGTGGTCAAGACGGTGGAGGATTCCCAGGCATTGGCTCCGGCTCTGTACGTGGGATTCAGACTGGTGTTCTTTGCGCCCAAAGATTACTATACGCTGACGATCCTCGACTATATTCTGATGCGCGGCCGGAGCTCGCGCCTGCCGCGGCGGCTGCTGAATCCGGACAACAAGATCGCCTACCATTTGGATGGCGGGATCGATTATCGCAGGGACCGGGCCGCCTGTAAAATATTCGTCGTGGCCAACGATCCTTACTGGGCCAACCAATGCCAAAACGCCATTTTTTCCGAGCTTGATAAGCTGAAATCCGCTTTTCCCTCGGAAACCGAGCTGGACAAGGCCAAGAACATGTTCAAACGGGATTACCTGAGCCGGATCGCCACCACGCTGGACAAGGCAATCTACCTCTACGAAGCATACTTTGCACTCAGGAATTTCGCCGACCTACCCCTGGAATTGGATAAGTACCTGAAGGTTACGACCACCGATATCGTCACCGTCGCTCACCGGTATTTCAACACCGATAACAGCTCGATCTTGAACGTCAGGACAAAATGAAAAAAATCGGCATCACCCTTGCCCTGGCCCTGCTATCGGCAGCTCTGAGCCTGCCCGGCCAGGAGCGTTTTCGAAAATCACCGCCCCCTCCGGAACCACGTCAAGAGCTTAAGCTGCCCCCGATTGAAACCAGCCCTCTTAGGAATAACGGGCTGAGGATATCGGTTGTATCTAAAGATAACCTGCCCATGATGGGCCTCCATCTGATTATTTTCGACGGGGAAAGCTCTTCCCCCGATCGATCGCCGGGGACGGCCACCTTTGCCGCCCATATGCTCACCCGCTCCACACAGCTCCACAGCGCCCCCGAGCTCGAAGAGCTTATCGAGTCGATGGGCGGCACGCTCTCGGTCTCGACCTATCAAGATTTTACGCTTGTGGCATTTTATTTTTTGGAGGAATTTCTTGACCAGGCGCTTGAACTTTTAGGCCAAATGCTCCTCCAGCCGAATTTCACGGAAAAAGAGATCCAAAGCGTCAAGTCGGTCCTGAGCTTGGACCTGATGGAAAAGGAAAAAGACCCGGAGTTTGTGGCCAAACGGCATTTGATCAGGCTTCTGTTTAAAAAACATCCTTACGAAAAACTAAGTTTCCCGCGGGACGCCATCAAAAACTGGAACCAAAAAGACCTCCTCGAATTTTTCGACCTGCATTATCGCCCCAATAACGCCCATCTGATCTTGACGGGAAACATCAATATCAATAATGCCTCACGGAAAGTCACCCATTATCTCGGCATCTGGCAGCCGCGCAAATCCAGTGCCAAGCCGTTTCCGCCCATCATGCCTCTCCAGGAAGCAAACATCTGTTTCATTGATGTCCCCCTGGCCAAGGACTGCGCCATCTACCTTGGCGTCCAGGTCCCTTTCTCCAACGACCTTGATCCGGCCGCTCTTTCCGTTGTCAGCCAGGTCCTGGGCGGAACCGCCAACTCGAGGCTTTTCATGAACCTTCGGGAATCCAAAGGCTATGCCTATTTTGCTTTCAGCGGAGCCGAATTTTACAAAATGGGCGGTTTGTTTTGCGTCTGGGCTCGGGTTACCCCCGAGTTCATCTATCCTTCGGTCCAGGAAATCCTGAATGAAGTCAGGAAGATGTCTAAGGAGCCGATCGCCGCTTCGGAGATCGATCAGGCCAAGCCTTATCTCATAGGCAACTTTCCCATCTCCATCGAGCGCTTTGACGCCTTCTCCGAGAAGGCGGCCGAGATCATCGCCTACAATTGGGGGGACGAGCATTGGAACAAGTACTATGATCAAATCCTGCTCATCAGCCCGGAAAAGATCTTTGCGGCGGCCCAAAAGTGCTTCCTTCAGCCGCCGCTCATCGTCATCGCCGGAGATAAAACCACTCTGGCCGACCGCTTAAAGGAATTTGAATCGATCGACGTCTATGACAGCAAGGGAGTTTTCCAATACAATGTGGGCAAAGAAAGGAGCCAGAAATGAGGCTTGTCGAATGCGTCCCAAATTTCAGCGAAGGCCGGGATAAAGAGAAAATTCAGAGCATTACAAAAGAAATAGAGGCCACGCCGGCAGTGAAGCTTCTCGACGTGGACCCGGGTGAATCCACGAACCGCACGGTTGTTACCTTTATCGGCCCGCCCGAAGCGGTCCAGGAAGCGGCCTTCAAGGCCATCAGAAAAGCGGCCGAAGTGATCGATATGCGCCTCCACAAGGGCGCCCACAGCCGGATCGGCGCCACCGACGTCTGCCCGTTTGTCCCCCTCTCCGAAGTCACCATGGAGGATTGCGTCAAGTTGGCCCATGAGCTCGGCCGTCGGGTCGCAGATGAACTCGGCATCCCCGTCTATTTTTATGAGGAGGCCGCCTTGAAACCCGAACGGCGAAACCTGGCCGCGATCCGGACCGGTGAGTATGAAGGGCTGCCGGAGAAACTCAAGGACCCCGAATGGGCCCCCGACTGCGGCGAGCCCGTGTTCAACGCCAAGGCCGGAGCCACGGTCATCGGAGCCAGGGAGTTTTTAATTGCCTACAATATCAACCTGAACACGCGGGACCGCCGGCTGGCCAACGAAATCGCCCTCAACATCCGGGAGAGCGGCCGGGCCAAAAGGGACCGGGACGGCAACATCCTCCGCGACGAGGAGGGCAATGCGATCAGGGTCCCCGGCAGGTTTTCACACGTCAAGTCCGTCGGCTGGTACATCGATGACTACGGCATCGCCCAAATCTCCATCAATTTTACCAATTATAAATTAACGCCCGTCCACGAGGTCTTTGACGAAGTCGTCCGACAGGCCGGAATCCTGGGCCTGCGGGTCACGGGGAGCGAGCTAGTCGGCCTGATTCCCAAAGAGGCTCTTCTTGCCGCCGGCCGGTATTATCTTGAAAAACAGGGAAAAAGCCCGGGCGTACCCGAGGACGAACTGATTCGGACGGCCGTTATTTCGCTCGGCTTGAACGATCTCGTCCCGTTCCAGCCGAAGAAAAAAATCATCGAGAGCCAGTTCGAAGAACCGCAGAAATTACTGGCCCGTTTGAGCCTGCGAGAATTTGCCAATGAACTCTCTATGGACTCCCCGGCCCCCGGAGGAGGCAGCGCGGCGGCGTTATGCGGCGCTTTATCGGCCTCCCTATCTTCGATGGTGGCCAATTTGACTGTCGGCAAGAGAGGATACGAAAAAGCTTGGAGGGACTTGAAGCAGGCTGCCGCCCGCGCCCAACGGCTGAAAGATGCCTATCTGCAGTTTGTCGACCTTGACGCCCGGGCCTTCGACAAGCTGATGGAGGCCCACCGGCTGCCCAAGACTTCCGAGGAGCAAAAGCGAGAACGGGATGCCGCCTTCGAATCTGCCGCTAAGGAAGCGACGCTGGTTCCCTTTGACGTCTTGAGCAAGAGCATCGACCTCTTGAAGCTCGCCAAAAAAGTCGCCCAAAAAGGAAATCGCAATTCCCTGAGCGACGCGGGGGTTGCCGGCCTGGCCGCACGGGCGGCGGCCGAAGGGGCCTATTATAACGTCAGGATTAACCTACCCAACATCCAAGACAGGGAATTTCTCTCCGACATCAAAAAACGTTCAGCCAGGCTTAGAAAACGGGTTCTCCGGCTGGCTTCGGAAATAAACAAAATGGTTGAAAAAGAACTGCATAAGATGTAAAAATGAAACAGATGTTGCGGCGAATTCCGCTTGTCACGAACAGCCTTAAAAAGAGGCTATGGGCGACCATCGTCGTTGTCGTGGCCTACCTCGTCTACATCTCGCTCGGGGACCTTATCCCGCAGTATTGGAGATGGATCGGTTTCCGCTCCTTCGAGCGGTCGGTCTTGACGCTGGGGTTCGTGGTCATTCTGCTCATCTCGCTCAGCGGCCTGGCCCTCAGCGAGAAGCTCACCACCCTGGCGATCAAGGACGGCCTGACCGGCCTTTATAACCAGACCTATATCAAGGCCAGGCTTCAGGAAGAGATCTACCGGTCCGAGCGGTATCATTATCCCCTGAGCGTGATGATGATCGACCTCGATGATTTCAAAGAGCTCAACGATAAATACGGCCATATCGTCGGCGACCGTATCCTGAAGTCTTTCGGTGACCTGATCCAGGAAATGATCCGCGCCTCGGACGTCCCGGCTCGCTATGGGGGCGAAGAGTTCGTGGTCGTCCTTCCCCAGACATCCTGCCTGGACGGAGCCGCGGCCGCGGAACGAATCCGTAAAGAAGTGGCTCTCTGCCCATTCCGGATCGGAGCCCATCTTAAAAAAATTGCCCAATTCACGGTCAGCATCGGTGTCTATTCTTCACCCTACCACGGCCAAACCGTCGAGGAAGTCATCAACCTGACGGACGCAGCGCTCTACCGCGCCAAGACTGAGGGAAAAAACCGAGTCGTTGTTTTCATAAAATAAGGAAGCGAGGTCCATTTCTCATGAAGGATTTGAATCGGTCTCTCTCTCTTTGCCGAGCGAGGCTGGAAGAATTATGGATCATATCTTTAAGAACGACATCCGGGGGAACCAAATGAAAGAAGCAAATTTTCAAGGCAAACGCATCAGGCTGATCCAGGGCAATATCGCCCTGCTCGATTCCGAAGCCGTCGTCAATGCGGCCAATACCTCCCTGATTTTAGGCAGCGGGGTCGCCGGAGCCATCAAAAAATATGGAGGGCCGTCGATCCAAGAGGAATGCAACCAATTGGCTCCCATAAAAACCGGGGAAGCCGTCGTCACGGGAAGCGGGAATCTAAAAGCCAAATATGTCATCCATGCGGCGGGACCAGTCCAGGGAGAAGGAGACGAAGAACGAAAGTTGGCCGGCGCCACCCGCAACAGCCTGAAGATCGCCCGTGGAAAAAAGATCCGGGTGATCGCCTTCCCCGCGATCAGCACGGGGGTATTTGAGTTCCCGCTCCAGAAATGCAGCGAGATCATGATTGGGGAGGCCGCCCAATTTCTGAAAACCACTGACTATCCGCAGGAAGTCATTTTCTGCCTCTTCGATGCAGAAGCACTGGGAGTCTTCGAGAGGACATTATCTCTTTTTCTTCCGGAAGATCGAGAATAGGCCGAACAGGACAAAGCCAAACAGGACGATCGTCCCTGAAGCGGGAAGATCAAAGAAAAACGCCAGGCACAACCCGCCGACGACGGAAATTACCGATGCCAGACAGGAAAAGAGGATGGCCTTCTTGAAGTTGGCGGCCACCTGAAGCCCAGCCGCCGCCGGGATCACGATCAGGGCCGAGACGAGAAGGATTCCCACCACTTTCATGCCCAGGACAATCGTCACGGCGGTCAGCACCGTGATCAATGTATCCAGCCGGCGAACGCGGACCCCGGACACCAAGGCCGATTCCAGGTCAAACGTCATATACATGAATTTGTGATAATTGCCGACCACCAAGAGCAGGACGATCCCCGCCAGACCCATGGAAAGCCAGACCTCCAGCGGTTCGATGGCCAGGATCTCGCCGAAAAGAAAATTGAGAAGCGCCACATTGAAGTTGCGGGACAGCGTGGCCAGCACGATGCCGAGGGCCATCCCAACGCTGCTCAGGAGGGCAATGGCCGTATCCCCGTATAAGCCGGCCTTTTCTTTGAGTTTCATGATCCCCAGCGCGGCAACCACGGAAAACCCAAGGGCCGTGGCCAAGGGCATGGTCCGCAGCAAGAGCCCGAGGGCCACCCCCGCGAAGGTGATATGGGATAGGCCGTGGCCGATCATGGCATCCTTCCTGAGGAGAAGGAACACTCCGAGCACGGCGCAGGCGAGGCCGATAAACAGCCCGGCCCATAAGGCCCTCTGAAGAAAACCGTAGCCGAATAGCGCTTCCATGGACGTTCAGGGTCCTTTAATGCTGATGGGAAACGAGGTGGTGACCCCCGGCCAGCATATTTTTCAGGGTGTCCGATCGGCAGAACTCCTCGTGCGTGCCATGATAGACCAGCCGTTGGTTCAAACAGGCCACCTGGGTGATATGCTTGTTCACGATCCCTATGTCGTGGGTGACCTGGACGATCGTGATACCCTCTTTTCGATTCAAGACATCGAGGATTTGATAAAAATGCTCCTGTGTCTCGGCGTCCACGCCGGTCGTCGGCTCATCCAGAAAAAGGATGCGGGGATGCCTGACGATCGACCTGGCGATAAACACGCGCTGCTGCTGCCCACCGGAGAGCTCTCCGATGCGCCTGTTCGCGAAATCTTCCATGCCGACTAGCTCCAGCGCGTGCCGAATAGCCGCTTCCTCGCCTTTCTTCATGCGGTGAAGAAATTTCCTCGAAGATAGAAGCGCCATGGCCACGACCTCATGGGCCGAGGCCGGGAAGAACGGGTCAAAGTGCGTGGCTTTCTGGGGAATATAGCCGATTGTCTGCCAGTCCCCAAATTCTTCGACCTTTCTCCCCATAAGTAAAACGCGTCCCTGGTCGGGCTTCAAAAGGCCTAGAATGATCTTGAGAAGCGTCGTCTTCCCAGATCCGTTGGGGCCCAGGATTGCCAGAAAGTCGCCCTGATGAATGGACAGCGAGACATCGATAAGAACCGGCGTGTATCCGTACGTGAAACTTACGCGATCCACCCGGATCAAGATCTTGGCATCATTCACAGACAAGTCCATGTTTCAGACTCTCCAAATTTTTTGCCATGAGATCTAGAAACGTCACGCCCGACCGCCATTGCTCTTCCGTCAGGTTATGGCCGGGATTCAAAAGTGATGTATCGGCGCCCACTTGGGAAGCAATTAAGCGGGCCAATTTGTCGCTGACGCTCGTCTCGAAAAAAATTGTCTTGACCTTGTGCTTTTTGGCGAGCTCGATCACCGCGACAAGCTGTCGGGGCGTCGGCGCCGCGTCGGGGCTCAGCCCGTAGACGGCAATTTGTTCGAGGTGATAGCGGCGGGCCAGGTAGCTAAACGCGGAATGTCCGCCGAAGATGAATGTCTTGTGAAGACAGCGAGAGAGCGTGTCTTGGTATTTGGCATCCAGCCTTTGCAGCTTTTCTATGTAAGATGCGGCGCTTTTTTCAAAATACGCAGCATGCTCCGGTTCGATCTCAGACAGAGCCTTCCGGACCCGGTCGACAAGGACCTGGTCAAGATTAAAGTCCAGCCAAATATGCGGGTCCATTCCATGCCCGTCCGGCCGTGGACGGTTCTCTTTTCCGGCAAGAAGAGCCAGTCCCCGGCTGACTTCCAAGGTTCTCAGGCCAGGCCTGGAAAGGCTCCTCAAGATATCGGCAAGCCAGGGCTCCAAGTCGGCCCCAATGAATAACAAAAAGTCGACAGAGCCGAGCTTTTTCATATCGCTCACGCGCGGCTGCCAGGTGTGGACATCGGATCCCGGCGGCAAAAGAAGGCTCACTTCTCCCCGCTCTCCCGCCACGGCGCGGGCAAATTCCCAGAGGGGGAAGACGGTCGTCATGATCTTTATTCTCGGCCGGGACAATGCCCCCTGCGCTTCAAACGATAGAAGACAGCTCGTCAAGGCCAGGAAAAAGGCCGCCAACAGGGCTAACTTTTTGGACATCTGGAAATGCTCTCCTTTGGAAAATCGCTTCTGCATTTTAAAGAAAGCCGGGAATAAAATCAATGCGCTTGAAAGCCGACGGCATTTGTGGCATGATTTTTTTCCGCAAATTCACACGAATGGGAGGTGCCCAGATGCCTTCAGCCTTTGCTGATCTCAAACCGTCGCTTCTTTGGCAACATTTCGAGCAGATCTTGAAAATCCCGCACTGCTCCGGCCATGAAAAGGGCCTGGCCGAATATATCGTAGCCCAGGCCAAACGTCTCAATCTGTTCTCAAAAAAGGATCAGCCGGGCAATGTCCTCGTCCGCAAGCCCGCCGCGGCCGGCCGTGAAAACGCCGAGCCGGTGATCCTCCAAGGCCATCTGGATATGGTCTGCGAAAAGAATTCCGATATTGTGCATGATTTTTCCAAAGACCCGATTGAAGCCGAAATCCGGGACGGCTGGGTCTATGCCAAGGGCACGACACTGGGTTCGGATAACGGAATCGGCGTCGCTTCGGCACTGGCCGTCATGGAGGACGCCGCGCTTATCCACGGCCCGCTGGAATTTATATTCACCGTCGACGAAGAGACGGGGCTGACGGGCGCGAGAAAAATCGAACCCGGCTTTTTAAAGGGAAAGAGACTGATCAACCTCGACAGCGAAGAAGAAGGCACATTCACCATCGGCTGCGCCGGCGGCGCGGATTCGGAAATCCGCTTTCCCTTGAAGAGAAAAACATCCAAGCTCCGACAGGCCTACAGGCTCAAGATTTTTGGGCTCAGAGGCGGACACTCAGGGCTGGATATCAGTCAAGGGCGCGGGAATGCGATCAAACTCCTGGCCAGAATTCTCTGGCAGGCTAAAGGTCCATTTGCCTTCGAGCTCATCCGTATCGAGGGCGGGAATAAAAGAAACGCCATCCCCCGGGAGGCCTGGGCGGATTTCCTTTTCGACCCGGCCAAGATCGAATCCCTAACGGCTTTTATTCAAAAAGCCTGTGAAAAGATTCGCAATGAATATCGCTCTGTCGAGAAGGATTTCCAGTATGCCATCGAGCCAAGGGACAGAAAACAAGACACTCCGATGACCGCAGCCTCACAAGATGCGCTTATCAATTTTCTGTTCACCTACCCCCACGGCGTTTTGAGCATGCACGCAGAAATCCCCGGCCTCGTGGAAACGTCGACCAACCTGTCGATTGTCCATTGCGCCAAGGCCATAGCCCAGATCATCTGCAGCAGCCGCAGTTCCGTCGCTTCCGCACTCGAAGCTGTCCGCAACACACTGAAGGCTTTTGTTCAGCTGTCCGGAGCGAAAATCAGGCAGCCGGAAGGCTATCCGGGATGGACGCCCAACCTGGCATCTTCTCTCTTGAAGACCCTTAAGGCCGTCCATGTTCAGGTGTTCGGGGCCGAAGCAAGAATCGTCGCCGTCCACGCCGGTCTGGAATGCGGCATCATCGGCGAAAAATTCCCGGGGATGGACATGATCTCGTTCGGGCCGACCATCGAACACCCTCATTCACCCGAGGAAAGAGTCCAGATCGCTTCAGTGGAGAACTACTGGAAACTTCTTACCGCCGTCCTCCAATCGCTCGTTTAGTGCAAAAAAGAGCGGTTCTCGCTTCCCCGAAAGGCCTCTATATTTTATGAAAAATAGAATTATACAAAAATCCATACGAAAGGAAGCACCATGGGGAAAAAAATCGGCATCATTTTCGGTGTTATTGGCTTCATTTTATTGATTGCCCTTGCCGAGGGATGCAAGAAGAAGGAAAAAGCCGCGGTCTCCGAGGCCCCGCCCGCCGAGGCCAGGGGCGATCTCCACATTCTTGTCAGCCCAAAGGGCGCAACGCAAACCGCCCACGAAGCAGAAGAAATTATCGTCATTTTTGACCACCCGATGGTCGCTCTCCAGCCTCTGCCCCAGGAAGTTGGAACAGGGATCCTGAAATTGGAGCCTCCCTTTTCCGGAACTTTCCGCTGGATGGGAACGAAGACCCTGACGTTCTCCCCCAAAGGGAGGCTTCCTTTTGCCACGCCCATCAAGGCGACTGTTCCTGCGGGGACGCGTTCGCTCGACGGGTATGTTTTGAAAGAGGACAAAAGCTGGAGCTTCGAGACTATCCGGCCCAGGCTCCTCAGGCATTTCCCCCAAGACCAGCAAAACCAATTGAGGCTCAATACGCAGGTCCTGCTTGTCTTCAACCAGCCCGTCGATGATAGCCGGGTGAAAGATTTCATCGCATTCACGGGAGTCGCTCCGGGCAAACAGGAACAGTCCCTGGGGTGCGCGCTGCGGCACCCCGCAAAAAAGAAGCTTGAGGACGCGGATATCCAGGTCGACCCGGAGTATGCCCTGCTTTTAGAGCCAAAAGACCGGCTCAAGCCTAATTTCTCGTATGCCGTGGAACTGCGAGCCGGCCTTCCGGGAAAAGAAGGCGGATTGGGCCTGGAGAAAAACGCCATCGTTCGATTCGAAACATTCAAAACCTTCAGGTTTGAAGGCTCAGAAACGAAAGAAGGCCATGATCCCTACGAGCCGGTCGAATTTGATTTTTCCAACCGCGTCATCTACCGGGATTTTGTCCAGAAGATCCGGTTTGATCCGCCCGTGGAAATACCGGATTACTATTCCGAATGGGACAACGGCCAATCGAATCTCACCCTCTCCGTCCCTCTTCAGCCGGAGACCGTTTACACGGTCCGGATCGCGTCTGATTTAAAAGATGAATTCGGCAACACCCTTGGCCAGGACGCGCAAGTCCGGTTTTCAACATCCGCCTATAAACCTTATGTAGACATGACGACCGGGCACGGCATCATCGAAGCCTACGGGAGCCTGTCTTATCCACTCTATGCATGCAACGCGACGTCCTCCCGCCTCCAAGCCGCCAGAGTCAACAAAGAAGAAGTCGTCCCTATCTTAACGAACAATAAAATATTTTGGTCCAACCAACCGTTCGCGCCTAGGCCCGGGTTTTTTCAGGTCGACAAGCCTTTAGAGTTCAAGCTTCCCAAGAATAAGCGGCAGGTCGTCCCCATCGACCTAAAAAATATTCTCGGGGAGCAATATGGGTTTCTCTTCCTCCAGTTGGACACGTTGGCCAAGGAGGAAGATCAATGGCAACGGTATCCGAAGGTCTTTCTCCAGGTCACCGAGCTTGGAATTTCCGGAAAGTTCTCTCCCGAAAATAATATGATCTGGGTGACGGATCTGAAGACCGGCCAACCCGTCGCCGAGGCGGATATAGAAATACGGGACGATGGGAACGCCATCCGCTGGACAGGAAAAACCGATGGGCAGGGGAAGGCCCAAACTCCGGGCTGGAAGCGCCTTGGCATCCGCAGCAAAAGCCAATGGGATAAACCCCGGCAGTGGGTTTTTGCCCGGCGGGGGCAGGATCTCGCCTTCTTTTCTTCAGAATGGGGAACCGGAATCGAGCCTTTCCGTTTCAATATCTATGAGGAGTCCGCCGCAGAACCGGAAAAATACCGCGGCTCGATTTTTACCGAAAGGGGAATCTACAGGGCCGGTGAGATGGTCCATATCAAGGGTGTCATCCGGAAAAATGAAAAGGGGCAATGGATATTGCCATCCGCGAAAGACGTCGAATACGAAATCAAAGACCCCTTCGAGCAGACGGTCTTCAAAGGAAAATCCGCGCTCGATGCGTTTGGGTCGTTCGCCTTTGACCTAGAAACCCGAGACGATGCCTCATTGGGAACCTACAGTATTACGGCCAAAGTGCCTCCCGAAAGGACAGACGAGCGGGCCGTGAGTTTTTCGGAGACATTCCGAATCGAGGCCTTCCGGCCGGCAGAATTTGAGGTCCATCTCCGCACCCTCAAAGATAGTTTTGTTTTCGGCGATCCCTATCAGGCTGAAATCCGCGGCGCGTATCTTTACGGCGGAGCCATGTCCGGCCAAAAGGCCAGTTGGTCGCTGCGGTTGAATCCGACGTTTTACTCTCCACCCGGACATCAAGGCTTTGTCTTCGGCAACGAGCTGGACTTCGGGGAGGAAGAAGGGCTTGCCGAAAGAAGCCGGCTGCTGGCGTCGGGCGAAGGAACCCTCGACCCGCAGGGAAAGATCGAAATCAAGGCTCCTTTGCTGCCGGAAAAAGAGACTGCGACCGTGTCGGCGGCGCTGGAAGCCACGGTCCAGAGCCCGAGCCGGCGCTCGATCTCCAACAGAATTGAGACGATCGTCCATCGAGGTGAATATTACATCGGCCTGCGGCCGAACACGTCATTCATCAAAAAAGGGGAAAAAGTCGTGCTCCAGCTGATCACGACAAACCCGGACGGTTCCATCTCCGCCGGCAAAAGGGTCGTCGCAAAACTCATCAAACGGGAGTGGCGCTCTGTCAGGAAGGCCGAAGTCGGCGGCCGGTTCAAATGGGTCTCGGAAAAGGTGGATGCCGAAGCCGGTTCTCAGGAAGTATTGACAAAAAATGATCCCGTGGAAATTGCCTTTGAGCCTGAAAAATCGGGGTTCTACCTGCTCTCCGCCGAAGGCCAGGACAACCGGAAAAACAAAATCATCGCATCGACGTATCTCTATGTCACCGGAAAAGACTATGTCCCTTGGGAGCGCAAAGATGATGACTCCCTGGAGCTCGTCGCCGACAGTGATAATTATAAGCCCGGCGAAAAAGCCAGAATCCTGGTCAAATCCCCCTATGAGCGGGCCAAAGCCCTGGTGACGATAGAGCGAGAAATGATCATGCAAGCCCAGGTCCTCGAGATTCAGGGCAGCACGAGCCAGATCGAGATCCCCATCACTCCGGAGGCGATCCCTAACGTTTACGTGTCTGTGCTTCTCGTCCAGGGACGGTCTTCAAAAGCGGCCCCCGGCGAGAACCAGGACATCGGGAAACCGTCCTTTAAGATCGGTTACCTCAACCTGAAAGTCGATCCCTCAGAAAAACGGCTCTCCGTAGATATTGCGGCCGACAAAAAAAGCTATAGACCCAGGGACAATGTCACGCTCCGCCTCAAGGTCAAAGATATCCAGAAAAACGGGGCCCAGGCCTCCCTGGCCGTGGCCGTCGTCGATGTCGGCGTTTTGAACCTTATCGGCTACCAGACCCCGAACCTGTTCAACGCGTTCTATGCTGGAAAATATCTATCTGTGCAAACATCGGAAACGCGCATCCATGTCGTCGGCCAGAGACAATATGGAGAAAAGGGAGAAAACGTCGGCGGGGGCGGGGCGGCGATGATGGCGGCGCCGATGAGCCTGGCTGAGGTCGAGCTCCGCGGCACGTTCAAATCTACGGCCTACTGGAACCCCTCGGTGCTTACGGACGAGAAAGGCGAGGCGTCGATTCAATTCGCACTTCCGGACAACCTGACAACCTTTCGCATTATGGTTATCGCCCAGACGAAAGACTCCCGCTTCGGCCAAAATGAATTACCGGTCCAAGTGTCCAAACCGATTCTTCTTCTTCCATCGGCCCCCAGGTTCGCTCGGGTGGGGGACAAATTTCAAGCGGGAGTGTTGATCAACAACAATTCCCCTCAAAAAGGAAGCGTCCAACTCAGCGTGGAGGCCAAGGGCATCATTCTCCAAGACAGCAAAAATCTTCAGGAATTCCCGCTGCCGCCCGGCGAACAAAAAGAAATTCTTTTTTCTTTTGAAGCCGATCATCCGGGAAAAGCCGTCCTCGCCTTCCGGGCGAGAATGGGAGAAGATTCCGATGGGCTGGAAACGACGATACCCGTGGAGCTTCCCAGGCCTTTAGAGACGGTCGCCACCTTCGACCAAGCCGGCGAATCAAGGGAAGAAACGGTCTCCATTCCGGAGACGATTTATCCGGCAGAAAGCAAAATCGAGGTTGTGGCCGCAGCCTCTGCGATCGCGGGGCTTAAAGACTCCATCGAATACCTGGCCGATTATCCCTACTTATGCCTAGAACAGCGGCTTTCCGGGGTTTTCCCTTTTATCGTCGCCCCCCAGGTCATCCAGGATTTCAAACTCAGCCCTTTGGATTCCAAAGAGATCAAAAAGCTGGTCCAGAGCACCCTCACAGAAGTTTATAGCTGTCAAAAAGACAGGGGCGGCTTCGGCCTTTGGCCGGACTCTTCGTACGAGTCTCCTTTCGTATCTTGCTATGCCGCTTTCGCCCTGTTGAAGGCCCAAGAGGCGGGCTATGACGTCAATAAAGTCCGGCTGGCGAATTCCATGGGCTATCTCAGGAGCCTGCTGCAGGCCAAGCCGAGCACGCTCGACTATCCCTGCAGCGTCCGCAGCCTGAAAACCCTTCAGGCCTTCGCCCTCTATGACTTGGCCCTTTTCGGCCGTCCGGAATCCGCCTATGCCGAACGACTGTTCCAGGACCGGGACAACCTCTCGCTATTCGGCCGGTCGCTTCTGCTGAAGGCCCTTCATTCGGGAAAAGGGGCCCTGAGCGCCCAAAACACGCTCATTCAGGAGTTCATGAATAAAATCAAGGTCACCTCTTCGGACGCCCATTTCGAAGAAGAAGAAGATCTGGGGTTGAATTGGATCTATTCCTCCAACACCCGGACGACGGCGATGATTCTCCAAAGCCTGATCGAAGTCGGACAGGACCATCCTCTTCTCCCGGCTGCGGCGAGATGGCTTGTCAAAAAAAGAAAAACCGGCCATTGGCATTCCACCCAGGAAAATTTCTTCGTGTTCTATGCCCTTAATGATTTCTACCGGGAGCGAGAAAAGACGAAACCGAACTTTACAATCGAGATCCGTTTAGCGAAGAAAATTCTTCTAAAGGAAATCTTCAAGTCCGCGACGCAAGTGGCCCAGGCCGCAACCGGCCTGTCCGAATTTAAACCCGGCAAGACGTTTCCCCTCAGGTTCGAAAAACAAGGCCCGGGAATTCTCTATTATGGCGCGCGGTTCACGTATGCCCCCCGACAGAAAGTCGAGCCGAGAGACGAAGGACTCGCCGTTTATAAATCAATTTCTACCCCGGAGGGGAAACCGCTAGAATTCGTCAAAGCCGGTTCGCTTGTGGTCGTTACGCTCCAGATCGTCATCCCCAAGGAAAGCCTGTTCGTGGTGGTCGAAGATCCGCTGCCGGCCGGCATGGAAGCCGTCAACCCGACCTTTTTGATTGAAAGCGAAGAGCAACAGAGAAAGCTTGAAGCGCTTGACAAGGAGAGCGGCGGATATTGGTGGGAAGGCTTCAACCATATCGAGATGCATGATAACCGGGTCCTGCTTTTCGCCGATTCCCTGAGCGCAAGCATTCATACGCACCGCTACATGGCGCGGGCCCTGATCCCAGGCCAGTTTATATTGCCGGGGACAAAGGCCGAGGAAATGTATGCACCCGAAGTCTTCGGCAGGAGTACCGAGCAAGTGGTGAAAATTGTGAAGTGAAGAACAAAAAGAAGCGTCTCCTCTATCTGGTCCTTTCTGCCTGTGCTATTCTGCTTTTGTTTTTCGGCTCTTTTCACCTGCCGATCTCCCGGAAGAGGCTAAATCCAGGACCGGTGATATCGCTCCTTATCACAGATCGGGACGGCGGCCCTCTTCGCGAAGTCCTCTCAGACGAAGGAGGGAGATGTCGGTGGGTCCGCCTTGCGGAAATATCCCCTTTCCTTCTCCAGGCCACCCTTGCCTCCGAGGACAGGCATTATTTCGCTCATCCGGGAGTCAACTTCTATGCCATCGCCAGGGCCTTCCTCCAGAACCTTCACAGTCAAAAGATCGTTTCCGGAGCCTCGACGATCACTCAGCAGGTTGTCCGAAATATCTATCATTTCCGACGCAATCTGTTTTCGAAAATCCTTGAGGCTTGGCTGGCCGTCCGCCTCGAGCACACTTTGTCCAAACCCGATATACTGGCCCAGTATCTCAACCGCATCTCTTACGGAAACCGGGCCTACGGAATCGAAGCCGCTTCCCGCCTTTACTTCGATAAGCCCGCCTCCGACCTGAGCCTGGCGGAAGCCGCTTTTCTGGCAGCCATTCCCCGCTCCCCCTCCCTAATGAATCCCTACAAGAATCTATCCGCGGTCGACGAGCGGCAGATAGAACTGCTCGGCAGAATGGCGAAGCTCGGTTTAATCGATCAAGAAAAAATGAAACGCGCGGTCGGGGAAAAGCTCGGGCTTCGCCCGGCCCAAGAAAAATTCAGGGCCCCCCATTTCTGCGATTACATCCTGGCCCAAATCACCGGCGAAAAACGGAGGCCGCTGTCCGTCATCCAGACAACGCTGGATTATTCCCTTCAGGAAAAAATCGAAACGCTGCTCAAAAACCACTTGAGCCTTCTGGAGACAAGGGGCATTACCAACGGCGCCGCCCTAGTCCTGGACAACGCCACGGGGGCAATCCTGGCCATGGCCGGCTCCAAAGATTTTTTTGAGGAAAGGAGTAACGGCCAGGTCAACGGCACCCTTTCGCTGCGCCAGCCCGGATCGACACTCAAGCCCTTGACCTATGCCCTGGCTCTCGAGAAAGGGATGACAGCGGCGACTGTCATCGAGGATGTGCCCACCCAGTTTTTGACCCTTGAGGGGAATTTCGCGCCGGAGAATTACGACGAAAAATTCCACGGGCCGATCCGGCTGAGAAGCGCCCTGGCCAGTTCTTACAATATCCCGGCCGTATCCGTCCTGCAAACGCTCGGCCCGGACCTTCTTTTCCAGCGACTGAAAGACCTGGAATTTGCCAGCCTGCAAAAATCCCCGGGATTCTACGGCGTCGGCCTGACCTTGGGGAACGGGGAAGTGACGTTGCTCGAACTCGCCCGCGCCTATTCCACGCTGGCCCGCGAAGGCCTGTTCCTGAAGGAACGGTCCATTCAAAAATGTATTCAAAAGGACGGCCGCGTGTTTTCGCTCACGTCAGATCAAGGACACCGCCGCATTTTTTCGCCGGAGGTGGCTTACATCATTACCCATATTCTCGCGGATAAGGACGCCCGGGTCCCCACGTTTGGATACTACTCGCCCCTCAATTTTCCTTTCCCTGTCGCGGCAAAAACAGGGACCTCGAAGGATTTTAGGGACAATTGGACGATCGGATATACGCCCGATTTTACCATCGGCGTCTGGGCCGGCAATTTTGACGGCAAGCCGATGCATAATGTCTCCGGCATAACCGGAGCCGGGCCTCTTTTTAAAGATATCATGCTGCTCGTTTCGGGCCGCAGCAAAAATCAAGAATTCCGAGAGCCGAAAAACCTGGTGCATGCGTCGATCTGCCCGCTCTCAGGGAAGCTCCCTTCTCCCCAATGCCCCGGCACGATCGACGAGATCTTTATCCCGGGGACCGAACCCCGAACCGCCTGCCCACTGCCCCACAAAAATGGCCGCGTGACGACAGCTGCTCTTGCGGTCAATTCCAAGCGTTATTCCTCAGGCGTTACGGTCGCCTTTCCCCAGGACGCCGATATTTTCAAGATGGATCCCGTGCTCCGCCGCAATTTTCAAGCCATTCGGTTGAAAGCATCCGTGGAAGATCCGCACGCCGCGCCATGGATCGAATGGTGGGTCAACGGACAAAAAATCGGGGACTGCCGCTACCCCCTTTCCCTGAGCTGGAATCTCAGCCCCGGTTCTTATACAATTAGGGCACGGGCACTGCTCAAGAGCGGGGCGATGGACAGCCGCCCCGTGAAAATCCTTGTGATATCTTAATTTTTGAGGAGGGCGAAGGATGAAACGACGAGATGTCTTGATCGCCATAGGCGCGGCGGCTCTCTCGGCCCCCAAGACCCTATCCGCCTCACAAAGGAGTGAAGAGATGAAAAAAGAAGTGAAGACCGACAAGGCGCCCCAGGCCATCGGCCCCTATTCCCAGGGAATTGTGGCGAATGGATTTGTATTCTGCTCCGGCCAAATTCCGATTGTTCCTCAGACCGGGCAACTCGATACAGGCGGCATCGAAGACCAGACACGCCAAGTGCTTAAAAACGTCAGCGCCGTGCTGGAAGCTGCGGGGACGTCTCTAGATAATGTCGTCAAGGCCACGGTCTTTCTCCAGAACATGAATGACTTTGCTGCCATGAACAAGGTCTACGCGGAATTCTTCAAGACGCCCTTCCCCGCCCGGGCGGCGGTCCAGGTGGCCCGGCTGCCCAGGGACGTCAAGGTTGAGATCGAGGTCCTCGCGATTATGAGATAGGGGCCCGGGTCAATTTCAGACGCGGGGTGGACTTAAAAACCTCGCTAGCTTAAAATATTGAGGGATGCCGCTCTACGAGTTTATTTGCAAAGCGTGCGGAAAACGTTTCGAAGCACTGGTCCGCCTTGGCCGGGAGAAAGCCGTTTGCTGCGAGTCCTGCGGCAGCACGGACCTACAGAAGCTTTTTTCCGCATTCGGAATCGGCGGAGGGGCGAGCCGCATCAAGACAAGCTCAGCCGGGTGCGCCTCCTGCTCGAGCAAATCCTGTGCCTCTTGTAAATAAATAATCCCTTCCATTAATTCCTTGATTTTTGGCGAGCGAGAGACAAAAATATATTTTTAATCATGTGCGAGATTCGGATCGGCGTCGATACGGGCGGGACATTCACCGACTTTGTCATTTTCGAGCGCGGGACGATGACCACCAAAAAAATTCCCTCGACGCCTATCAATCCTTCGTTAGCCATCATGGAAGGCGTCGGAGAATTTCTCGGTCATGGCCTGCGGCTGATCATCATCCATGGGACCACGGTCGCCACCAATGCCCTGCTGGAGCGGAAAGGGGCCCGGATCGCCCTGATCACGACAAAAGGGTTTGAGGATATTCTTTCTATCGGCCGCCAGACACGGCGAAACCTCTACAGCCTCAAAGGCGAACGTCGGCACCCCATCGTCGGCCGCCGGCTTTGCTTTGGACTCGAAGAGCGCACCACGGTTACGGGACAGATCGAAAAGGCCCCCGACACCCTTGACATCCAAAAGATCATCGACAAAATCGAATCCCGTGGAATCGAAGCCGCGGCTGTTTCCCTCATCAATTCCTATGCCAACTCCGCCAACGAAAACGCCGTCTATCAGGAGTTGAAGAAACGCGGAATCTTAGCGTCAGTTTCCAGCCGGATCCTCCCCGAATATCGCGAGTACGAAAGAACCTCGACAACCGCCGTCAACGCCTACTTGATGCCGATTCTCAACCGTTATTTGGGCCTGCTCGAGAAAAAACTCCAAAGGGCCGATCTCAAGATCATGCAGTCGAACGAGGGTTACATATCGGCGGCAAAGGCCAAGATAGAGCCGATCCGGACGGCCTTGTCAGGACCAGCCGGAGGCGTCGTGGGATCGTTGTACATAGCCAAGGCAGCCGGGTTTCAAAAAATCGTCAGTTTTGATATGGGAGGCACATCCACGGATGTCTCCTTGATCGAAGGGCGGATTCGTCGAACGAGCGAGAATGCCATCGGTGAGTTCCCTGTCCGCTTGCCGATCATCGATATTCATTCGGTCGGCGCCGGAGGGGGGTCCATCGCCCATATCGATAAAGGCGGATCACTCCGTGTCGGCCCCCAAAGCGCCGGGGCGGATCCCGGGCCTTCCTGCTATGGAAAAGGGGATTGGCCGACCGTCACGGATGCCAACCTGGTCCTGGGAAGGATCGACCCGGAGTTCTTCCTGGGCGGCAGAATGAAAATCTATCCCGAACGAAGCTTCGAAGCCGTTAAGAAAATCGCGGCCAAAATTAGAAAATCGACACTCGAAACGGCCCAGGGAATCATCGATATCGCCAACGCCAACATGGAAAAGGCGATCCGGGTCATTTCCATCGAGCGCGGCTATGACCCAAGGGATTTTGCCCTCTTTTCCTTCGGCGGCGCCGGCGGCATGCACGCCGCCGAAATGGCTGCCCACCTTCGAATGAAAAGCGTGATCGTCCCCAAAAACGCCGGCGTCCTTTCGGCCTTCGGGCTCCTCCTGGCCGACTCGGTCAAAGATTATTCCCGGTCGATCCTCAAGGCCATCGACCAAATTCAGGTGAAGGATCTGGAACGGCTCTTTGCCGGGCTGGAACGTCGCGGTCTGAAGGATCTCCAAGAGGACGGGTTTGCCCCGCAGGCGATCGTCTTGGAGCGCTTTGTGGACCTTCGCTATCTGGGTCAGTCTTACGAAATCACCATTCCCTATCGCAAGACTTCATACACGAGCTTGCTTGCTTGTTTCCATCGGCAGCACAAAAAGCTCTATTCCTACGATCACCCGCAGGGGCAGGTGGAAATCGTCAATCTCCGGCTCAATGCCAGGGGAATCAGCCAAAAAATCAGGCTGCAAAAAGCTCCCGCGCCCAAGGCCCCATCGGAATCAGCTCTTCTCAAAAGGCAGCCTATTTATTTTAACGGGAAAAAGCATCCGGGCGCGGTCTATGACCGGTCCTTGCTTACGCCGGGAATTCGTTTGCGGGGGCCGGCCCTCTTCATCGATTTCGGCTCAACGACATTTCTGCCGCCGGGATTCAAGCTCCGAGTGGACGGATATCTGAACCTCGTCATTCACAAGGAATAAATCTTCATGAAGGCATTCGACCCGATCGAGCTCGAGATTTTCAAGAATATTTTTATCTCTATTTCCGAAGAGATGGGCGCCGTGCTCGGTCGGACGGCCCTTTCCCCCAATATCAAAGAAAGGAAAGACTACTCTTGCGCCCTTTTTAACGACAAAGGGGAGACTCTGGCCCAGGGGTCCCACATCCCCGTCCACCTCGGGGCAATGCCCCTTTCCGTCCAGGCCGCGATAAAGGCGATGACCTTCGACGAAGGGGACCTTGTCATTCTTAACGACCCATATCAAGGAGGGACTCACCTCCCCGATATCACCTGCATCTCCCCCGTTTTTTTCGGGAAGAGGCCGGCATTTTTTGCCGCCAACCGGGCCCATCACTCGGATGTGGGGGGGATGACGCCGGGCTCCATGCCGCTGGCGACTGAGATTTTCCAGGAAGGGTTGATCCTGCCTCCGATCAAGCTGGTCCGCAAAGGCCGCTTGGATGAAGATATCCTTCACGTGATCCTGGCCAACGTGCGCACCCCTGATGAGCGCAAGGGAGACCTTCTCGCTCAGATCGCGGCCAGCGAAATTGGAAAGCAAAGAACCCGAGAAGCGGTCCATAAGTATGGCCTCGGCAAAATCCTACGCTACGCGGACCTCATCCAGGATTATACGGAGAAATTCCTGAGAGAAACGATCCAAGAAATTCCTGATGGAACGTATGCCTTCGCCGATTATCTGGATGATGACGGCATCTCCGATGCCCCCGTCAAGATCGCAGCTCAAATCCGCGTCCGGGGAAGCCGGGCCATCATCGATTTCAGCGCCTCCTCTCCTCAGGTCAAGGGAAGCGTGAATGCCAACTCGGCCGTTACGCTCTCGGCCGTCCTTTATGTTTTCCGTTCCCTGATCGAAGAGGATATTCCTTTCAACACGGGTCTCATGCGCCCGCTGAAGATCATCGCTCCGCCCGGCCTGGTCGTCAGCGCACAGCATCCCGCCGCGACGGCGGCCGGCAATGTCGAAACGTCCCAACGGATCGTGGACGTCCTTCTTGGCGCCCTGGCCAAAGCCTTGCCGGACAAAATTCCCGCAGCGAGCTCGGGCACGATGAACAACGTGGCCTTTGGCGGCTATGACCTTCGGAAAGGCAAACCGTTTGCCTATTATGAGACGATCGGCGGCGGCATGGGCGCCAGCCGGGAGAACGCGGGCCTGAGCGGGGTCCATACGCATATGACGAATTCGCTGAACACTCCCCTGGAAGCCCTGGAGAATTACCTGCCGCTTCGCATCCGGAGATATGCGCTCCGAACAGGCTCGGGAGGACGGGGCAGGAACCCAGGGGGCGATGGGATTGTCCGGGAATATGAATTCTCGATTCCCACCCAAGTCACGATCATGTCGGAGCGAAGGAAATTCGCCCCCTACGGTTTGCAGGGAGGCCGGCCGGGCACCCCTGGAAAAAATAGCCTGTTTTCCGGAGGGAAGAAAATTGTCCTGAAATCCAAGGTCAACTTTCATGTCAAGCCGGGCGATGTGCTGCGCATAGAAACACCCGGCGGCGGTGGTTACGGAAAGAAGAAACGAAAGGAGAAATAATGAAAAGAGTCACGCTGTCGGCCTTTCTTTTCATCCTGGGGGCAGCTGGATGGTGCCAAGCGGCGGTCCATATCGGCATTCTTGGAGGATACGCACTCGCCACGGAAAAAAATTATGGCCAGGCCTTTGCTTACGGAGCCAGCCTCACGTTTGATCTTCATAAAAACTTTGCCATCGAACTCCGCGGCGTTCGATTTCAATATTCGGTCGAGGGGTCGGCCGACGGCTTGAGCAAAGGAACGCTTGCCGTTCTGCCCTTGGAAATCGGCCTCAAAGGGCAGTTCCCTCTTCCTGGCGAACAATTCACGCCTTTTATCGTTCTGGGCGCGGGGTATTCCATCCATCAATTCAGTCTCGATTCTCAAGTCACCGGAAATTGGGAGAGCATCGGATTTCGCATCACGGAAAAATTGAACAACGCCGTCGTCTATCATATCGGGACCGGCCTGGAAATTGCTTTAGGCCGAAGCGTAGCCCTCGTTCTCGAAGCAAGATTCCGTATCATCCAAAGCCAAGGCTCCTGGACGATATCCGACCTTGTCGGAAACCAAGAGACTTCGGGCGACTTGATCAACCTCAACCAGAATTCCATTGTGTTCGGATTGGGGCTACAATTTTCGTTGAGATAAATGAGCGGAGAAACACATGACGATTATTAAAAAAAGAAATCCTGGGGGATGGTTGATATTCTTTACGCTTCTCCTGGTTGCGCTCTTGGCGCCAAGCCGAGCGATCATCGAGAACCGGCCGACAAAGTATTCCGTGCTGAGCCCCGCCGAAAATGCGGCCGGACTAGTCCATCCCAAAATGCAGTCCGCGCTCAGCCGGCTCGAGGAGATTTACTTGTCTTCGGGTCCGGAAAGGGCCAAGGATTATGCTCGCCTGAGAAAAATGGACATGGATGGAGAGAGCATACGCGTGGTTACGGTCACAATTTCGAGTCCAAATCAGCTTCAAAGCAAAATGGCCGTCCCGCTGATGAAGCAAAGGATCGAAGCCCTGGGCGGAAAAATTGAGCTGACATACCGCAATCTGGTCCAGACCTACATCCCTATCCAAGCGCTGGAGCCCCTTGCCAACGAGCCCTTTGTGAAATATGTCCGCCTTCCCCTAAAGCCGGTCGCCCTGGAAGTTGTCAGCGAAGGCGTATCGAAAACCGGCGCCAATAAATGGAAAGATATCGCTCCCTACCGGGTTACCGACGAGGCCAGAGTTTGTATCCTGGATATCGGTTTCAAGGGATACACAAACCTATTGGGAACGGAGCTTCCTTCTTCTGTCGTCGCCCGATCGTTCAGAGGCGACAATGATATTTTCGCCGATGAAGTCCACGGCACGGCCAACGCGGAGATCGTCCACGACATGGCGCCCAACGCCAAGCTATGGCTGGTCAACTTCGAAACAGATGTCGAGCATCATCAGGCCGTGGATTGGATCATCAGCCAGGGTGTCCAGGTCATTTCTTATTCCCTCGGCTGGACAAATGCGGGGGCGGGCGACGGAACAGGACCAATTTGCTACGATGTGGAGAGGGCCGCCGACAATGGCATTATCTGGGCTTCTTCGGCGGGCAACGCGGCCCAAGACCATTGGGAAGGGACATTCAACGATCCGGACGGGGACGGCTGGCATAATTTTTCTGGAACGGATCGATATCTGGAATTTCATGTGCCGCCCAATACGTTGGTTGACGTGGGATTGAACTGGAATGATTGGGGCACTTGGACCGGCTACGATTATACGGGTTCCAACCAGGACTTTGACCTTTATCTCTATCATTGGACAGGCTCGTCATGGTCGTTTGTCGATAAATCCACAAGCCTACAAAATGGCTCTCAATGGCCGGTCGAGGAAATCTATGGTTGGTATTCGGGAACGGCGGGAACGTGGGCCGTTTCAATCAGCAAAAAAACCAGCGCCACAAAAAATGTCAAGCTCGAGCTGTTCACGGGCGGCAATGACGAAGCAATAGAATATTTCGTCTCGGCGGGCAGCCTTGTCATTCCGGCCGATGCCGTCTCCGCTCTGGCTGTGGGCGCCACGGACTGGCTGGACGATTCGCTCCACTATTACAGCTCATGGGGGCCGACACATGACGGGCGGACTAAGCCTGACCTGACCGCGCCTTCGGGAGTTTCGACTGCCACTTACGGTCAATGGGGGTTCTGGGGAACGTCCGCCTCGGCGCCCCATGTGGCGGGCGCCTGCGGACTGGTTAAAGGAAATACGCCGTATTCCATAAACCAAATCAAAAAACTCCTTGAAAATAGGGCCATCGACTTGGGCGAACCCGGCAGAGATAACAAGTTCGGCTTCGGCCGTTTGAACCTTAAACAGAAATAGAAACCGGGCATATCTACTTCCAAAGCCAAATCAGCGTGCAGGATCCCGCTTATCACTGGGACTTCTTCGGGGCGTTTTTCGAAGAAGCGAAGAAGAGGAATATTTCCGTTCGATGCCCCCTGCGGCTGCTCAGTAGATGACTTTTTTGAGCTTATTCTTCTCGATGAAAAGCTTTCCTTGGTAGGAGACGTAATCGAGGAGGATCAACACCCGGTCCTGGTCGGATAGGTCTTTCTTGAAAATTCCTCGCAATCCCTTGAGCGGACCTTCGGCAACTTCAATCTCGTCGCCGACTTCGGGCTCAGCCCCGTATTTGAAAAGCTCGATAAAGCCGTCGACTTCCCGCGCTTGGATTTGCTGTAGGATGATGTCCTCAAGAGGAATGGGACCGTCTTCGTTTCCGACAATGCGCTTGACGCCCCGGGTGTATTTGACCAGTTTGTACTGGCCGGGATAGTCAAAAAAAACGAATTGATAGCCGGCAAAAAACGGCTTCACTCTTACGCCCTCGCGGTACTTTGGGTTGTAGACTCTGATGCCGCCTTCTTGGAACAGCCTTTCGACCCGGAATTCCTTTTTCGGCTTGGTGTTGATGACAAACCAGCTTTCCATATTACTTTTTATCCGACAATTTAAAATTCTTGTAAAGGCCGGGCCGCCGGTCTGGGAAGAAATGTTTTTTCGCATGACACTGAGGAATCAAGGCGAAGTCGCAATCGGCGTAGAGGATGCAGTCTTCTCCCCGCCGGGCCCGGGCGATCACGCGGCCGGACGGGTCGGTCACGAAAGACTCTTCCGCAAAATCGAGGACCTCTTCCTTCCCCACCCTGTTGACCAATGCGGCAAAATAGCCGTTCTGAAATGAGGCGATCTGGACTTCTCCTTCGAATATCCCCTCGCCCCATTCGCCCACGGTTCCCGCTTGAGGGATGACCACGATTTGGGCGCCTTTAAGCGCCAACATCCGCATATATTCGGGGAAATGGCGATCGTAGCAAATCGCCACGCCGATTTTGCCGGCGGACGTGTCATAGACATAGCTCGCCGTATTGCCGGGCGCATAATATCCCCGCTCATGAAAACCAGGGCTTTCCATGATATGGACCATTCGAGTCACCCCCAGCAGCTTGCCATCGCCGTCGATGACCGGAGACGTATCATATATACGGCCTCCGCCCGTTTCAAGCAGGTTCAAGACTGCCACCGTCCCATATCGCTTGGTCAACGCAGAGAATTCTTTGGTGATGGGTCCGGGAACCGGCTGAGCGAATGATTCAATATTCTTTTGCCGGTCCGAAGGAATCTGGGGAAGGAAAGGCAAGAACGCCAGCTCGGCGTAGGCGATCAATTGGGCGCCTTGCCCGGCCGCCTGATGAAATGCCTCTACGCCTCGGCGGAGATTGTCATCAAGATCCCCAGTCGCGTGCTGCTGGACGAGCGCAAGTTTCATGAGCGTATTTCTTTCTTCGATTCGCCGGGAAGCTCCGGGAATTTAAGCAGTTGGCTATAATAGTTTATTTTCGGATTTTGTGCAAATTAAATCGTCGCCGCCTCTTCGACCTTGGCCGCTTTCTTGGGAATCGGCCGGCCCAGGACCCGGCTGCCGTCCCTGGTGACCAGGACGTTGTCCTCGATGCGAATGCCCCCGAAATCCCTGTACGTCTTCAGCTTATCGAAGGCGATGAAGGGGAAGCATTTCTTTTCCTCTTTCCATTTGTCAATCAGCGCCGGGATGAAGTAGATCCCGGGCTCCACGGTCATCACGTAGCCGGGACGCAGCGCCTTGGCCATTCTAAGATAGGCCAAGCCGAACTGCTCGCTTCTCTTCACCGATTCGTCATAACCGACATGATTTTCTCCCAAGTTTTCCATATCGTGAACGTCGAGGCCGAGCATGTGGCCCAAGCCATGCGGGAAAAACAGGGCGTGGGCACCCTGGCTCACGGCTTCGTCCACATCGCCCTTCATCAGCCCTATGGATTTCAATCCTGAAGCGATGACTTTCGCCGCGTGAAGATGAATGTCTTTGTACATGACGCCGGGCTTGATGGCCTTGATGGCGTGTTCCTGGCCCGCGAGAACGATCTGATAGATGTCTTTCTGTTTGGCCGTGAATTTTCCTCCGACCGGAATCGTCCTTGTGATATCCGATGCATAATGAAGCGGCGATTCGGCGCCCGCGTCCACGACAAGCAGCTTTCCCCTCTTCAGCAGGTTTTCATGAGAATGGTTATGCAAGATTTGCCCGTTGATCGACAGGATGGTTGGAAAAGCCGTTGCCCCCCCGCCCGTGACGGCGATGCCGTCGATCCGGCCTGCGATATCCTTCTCGTAAACGCCGGGCTGGGCCATGTGCATGGCCGTGATGTACATTTTATAGGTTGTTTTGAGCGCTATTTCGATCTGGGCGATCTCCTGCTCCGACTTCACGGACCTCTGGGCCACGACCGCCTTCACCAATTCTGTAGAGGATCGGTTCTTGGCCTCCTGCGGTGGAACACCCAGCCAGGCCTGAAGTTTCATCTGGCTCTCCGTTCTATAGGGGGGCAGGTAATGAATGAGCCTTCCCTTTTGGGCCGCTTCACTCAACACCCCCTCTACGTCCTTTAGAGGAGCCGTGTTCTTCACGCCGACTTCGGCCGCCCGTTCCTTCAATGTCGGCAGAAACCCCATCCAAATGATGTCCTCGATATCGATATCGTTGCCGAAGAGCATGTCCTTTTGCTCGTCGATATCAATCACGGCCGACAGGCCGGGAGAATCCAGCCCGAAAAAATACAGGAAAGAGCTGTCCTGCCGGAAGTGGTAGGTGTTGGCCGCGTAGTTCATCGGGCTTTCCTCGTTCCCGAGGAACAGAATCAGCCCGGTGGGCACCTGTTTTTTCAGAAGCCGGCGTCTATGGACATAAGTTTTGGCGTCAAACATGTAGCCTCCTCATGGTCGAAATAGGGAAGAATATTCCGCCCATCAGCAAACGATAAGATTAACAAATAGCCGGCAACTTGTCAAAATCAGGGAAAAAGAAAAGGCCTGCCGGGTCTCTTAAGAGCCAGGGAGTTGGTCTTAGGCAGGCCTTTTTAGGGAAGGGATTAATTATTGTTATGAGGAAGAATCTTCTGGATGACGCACTGTATATCGTTCTCTTCGAACGGCTTCACGATCCTCATGAAACCGTTGATCGGTTGCGCGCCTTCCAGAACCTTCTCCTCGCCGAATGCCGTCAGATAAACCACGGGAATGTGGAGACCGCCATGAATTCTATGCGCCGCTTCGATGCCGTCCATGGAGCCTTTAAGCTTGACATCCATCAACACCAGGTCGGGGTTGAGGTCTCTCGCCTTTCGGATAGATTCCTCTCCTGAGGAAGCCATGCCGCTGACCTGATAGCCGAACCGGCTCAGGATATTCTGGATATCCAGGGCGATGATGGCTTCATCTTCTACAACCAAGATTCTCACGGTTGACCTTGCTCTAGACAATCCATCCTCCATATCGTTTTTCACACCATTTTAGTCGATGGCGTGGCAAATAAGTTGAATTTTTTTATGCTTTTATAGGACGGTGGCAGAAGTGGACTCGCCTTATGAGTCGCTTTGATCATGTCCCGTTAGCGCCAACCGATAGAACCTTGATATTTCAGATAGATAAAGCAGCCCGCTCCGATGAAAAGTCGAGCAAGGGAGCCGATAAGAGAAAGGATCCTTGACGGAAAAATAGATGGCAACAAGAAGGTCGCAAAATATAATGCCGCCAAGATAATTCGCCCCTTGTTATCTGATTCGATAAAAGCGAAAACAATGAGGATAAACGCTATGCCTTCGCCAATAGCTCCATACGGAATCCCTCGCATTTTTATTCCTAATCGATAAGCGTCAAGACTTCTTCAAGCTCGATCGAGATTGAAATAATTCTATCAGCGGCTTCTTATCGATGTCAACGGACGAAAAGCTGATCAACGTCCGACCTGCAAGCCAGGGAAAAATGGTTTTTTGCCTCGCATTTTCGTAGGCACTTTTTTAATCAGATAAAACAACTTGATTTGGAAGAAACGCAGATTACAAAAATTTTTCGCAGGTCATATCCCCGCGTGCAATATCGGAAAAAGGATCCCCGGGATCTTCGCAAAATGCCGGCCTTTGACAACGACGTTTACAGACTCCTCGTGTATAAAGATCAAATCTGGGCCCTGACATCTACATACGATCCTAAAAAGGGCGCCTTGGTCGATGTCTTCAATGCCGATGGAAAATATATAGATAATTTCTGGCTGCCTCTTTTGAACATTAGGACGGGCGATGCATTCCACCAGAGGTATTTTCCGGTCGTTATCCAAGGCGATTATCTTTATGCCATCGAGCACAATGCGGACTGGGATTTTTCGATCGCTAAATATAAAATTTAACCTAATCGCTAAATGACCGGCTACTTGGACGGCTTCTGTGTCGTCTCGATGAGCTCTGCCTCCTTCAGACTCTTCGCCATGTTCAGCGTATCTGCCGCATCGACCAGCTTGATCCGGCTGTCGATCTTCATAGGCAAAGGGGAAATAAGCCCTGAAAGTATGGCGCGTATCCCGATTGCCGAAAAATGACCCTCTCGGCACATTGATAATCTCCCCCCTCTCCCCTGTTCATGCCGCTTCCCTCGCCCCCCTCTCCGACTTACCCTGATGGTTATCTGTCAAAAAACTCCGCTTCCGCTTCGCGCTCCAAGGTGAGCTCCTGGTTTGGCCATTTTCTTAAGAGGCTAAGAGTTGCCTTTGATGTTGATCGTCGTCGAGTGATGGGGATCAAGGATGGCGATGGCCGGATCGTTAAAATCTCGTCCCATAGACTGAAGCTGGGATTCGAAGTTAGGATTTCTATCAAATAAATGCGTCACGACGTTCGTTCTTTGTGATAAAATAATTATAGCTCTCCCGTGCCGGCTGGGGAGAGTCCCACCTTTAGGTTCCCATCAACCCCCCTTTTGCTGACAACAGCCGGTAATATGTATGCCCATAATTTGTTCAATTCCCCAGAAATTCAAGTAGAAACTCCACGAGCGGAGCCCGTGGGACTTTGCCCTTCGTGTTTATTAGATAAAAACTTGGCTATCTCCGTAGGAATATAATTTTGGTTCACTTTTTATGATAAGATACTTCTTATGATATTCTAAAAATAAGGAAAATGAAGAGTTTTTTGTTCGTTTTGATTCCTTTTTTTCAACAAAAGAGAGGGAATCCGGAGGGGTCCAATGAAAGTTGACGAAATCAAAAAAATATTCGCTTCATCGCTTGGAGAGAATGAAGTAGCCTTCCTTTTTCTTGGATATTCAGGAGTTATCCTCAGAACGTCGAAGGGGACGATCATCATCGATCCGGCCGATTTATTGAAAGGCAAGGAGCTGGAAACATTGAAAGCAGGGGGGGTAAACCTTTTGCTTTTCACTCACAGCCACGGCGACCATTATAATCATAAAGATGCCCTCGCTCTATTCAAAGCAACTAATGCCTTAGTGATAGCGGAGCCTTCAGTCTATCATAGCCTCCTGGACAAGATACCCTTGAATAAGCTTATAAGCGCCTTACCCGGAATAACATACACGGTTGACGATATCACAATTAATGCAATCAAAGGGATCCATGTTGGCTCGATTAACCTTTATCAAATTCAAATTGGAGGCATAAGCGTTTTTCACGGAGGAGACTCAGACTACGTGCCCATTAAGGATTACCCCTCAGATTTGGCTTTTCTCCCCACTGGGGACCCCTCGCCCACCGCTTCACCGCAAGGCGCATTCAACATGGCTTCAGATCTTAATCCGAGTGTGATAGTGGCCATGCACGGCTCAATGGGTCAGAGCAAGGAATTTGAGCAAAAAATTAAGGAGAAGATGCCCCATACAATCGTGATAATCCCGGAACCATACAGATCAAAGATAGTAACCATCCGCAAGAGAACTTAGATCCTGAACGGAAAGATTAAAGGCAAACTGATAGCAGAAGAACTTATTTTTTATAAAATCGATCAATAATGTAGTATGGGAATTTTTTTCTTTGACAGGACGCGTGGATTTCAAATCTTCTATCAATATCGAGATTGACTTGATGAAGGATCCCTTTTATAATGAAATCAACGTGAGGGATAAAATTTTCGCTTTTATTTTCCTAGTGCTTTTCCCTGTTTTTTCTCCCGCCGCCATCCTCAAAATCACGGTCGATGCGGCCATTCATCCGGTGACGTCCCAATACATCCGCGGCGCCATCGACCGCGCCGACCGCGAGCAGGCGTCCCTCGTCGTCATGGTCCTCAATACGCCGGGAG